>ERZ778020.2544-NODE-2544-length-13075-cov-3.617051_pt1 | contig 13075 bp, 12 predicted proteins | sample MGYA00375750_ERZ778020 | MGnify/ENA primary metagenome ERZ778020 (study PRJEB29350, sample SAMN05389818) | bioreactor metagenome | isolation source: Ammonium sulfate bioreactor | place: South Africa: University of Cape Town | collected 2014-03-17 ...
AGCGTAAAGTGTTCGATCGAAATTGACTTCAGTTAAATCAGTTTTCGACTTATACAAACCAATCTGTTCACGAATTCCAGGTACACTCGTATTGAATTCCGTCGTACCAGGTACTAAATTATTATCAGTTGTCGCACTGCCATATGCATAATTGAGTAAAGTTGGTATGCCGAGTTTTTCAATCCATACAGGTCCATTAGAGAATCGTCCTTGATAGAACGGTGCTGGTGGCCAACTGGAATTAGTTAAATTATAAACGTTGCCAGTATCGGATGTAGAATCACCGAAACAAACAACTGTATCATAGGGAATTGTTTGTGAAACGATCGAACCTGTAGAAAATATGAAAGTCAAACAAACGACGCAAATCAATCGCCCATTAACACACATCGTTTTTTTGCAAAGAAAAAAAAGAGTAATCACAGACTATTAGCGATAAATTTATATATGCATACAGGTGTGTTTTTACTGCATAGCCCACGTTTGTTTTGATAAAAACAAGGACACATGAAGCGAGACGAAATAAAACATTTGACTATGTGTTTCAATCATCTGCAGAATATCTTAGAATAGCAATCACAATATTAAATATAAATGAATCATCTACACGATATACAGAATCTGTATTTAGCACTCGAAGTTCGTTTTTCTATTTATATACTGTATAAATATTGATCAAGACCTCCCGGTGCGATATTATTCGCGTTATTAACTTCAGAAAGAGAAAGATTTCGTACAAAATCGTAATCCATTCTATGCTTTTATATTAAAGGATTAACGATTGAAAACACGTGAAGTTTTATTTTGATTAAATAGTTATCGAACGTCTGCTTCTCAATTGATCAGAACGAAAATAATTTACATCTGATATTTACAAAAAGAACGTGAAAGATTAAATACAAATCAATCGATTCATCTCAGAGAAAAACACGATTATTATAATCACAAAACCTTTTCAAACATAAACGTTTTGATCGATTTGAATAGCATATGTATATATACTTAATGTCAAAGCTGTTCTGATAAATATTCAATTGCCGTTCTCTTTCTTCTGTCAGACTCCTCATTTTTTTGTTTGTTGCTTTGAATACAAGATCAGACTGTCAGTACACTTGTGTGAATGCAAAATGTTTTCAACGGTTCGTTGGAATTCTCGTATGTTTATTAAAATAACAAATTGCTAATCAGAATTATATCTGGTTTTTTTGTTGTTAGTTTTTATTCTTATAATTTTATTTATTCAAATATCAACAACATCAAGTGAAATTCAACTTGAACCACGGAGTTTCGGATCGAAATATCAGAATGATATCGATCAGACTGTATCATCAAAAGCACTTGTCGTCTATCCGTGCAATGGTACATATGTAAAAACGAATGGTACCACTTGTGGTCTAAAAGACATCATGATTGGACGATGTTATGATTATCAATTTATTAAACGAAATCCTTATATATCGAGCCAAAAGTAAGCTCCTATTGTTGGTTAATTAATTAATTCATTTCAATTTTGTTTAGTCAAACAAAAAATTGTACTGAACTTTACGAATTATTCGAATCGGCTGTTGGTTATAAACCGTATTGTAACCTGAATATGAGTACATACGAGGCATTTTTTGAATATGCACTCAGCGGTGTGCATATTGTTGATCGAGTAAAAAATATTTTGAATTCGTTTTTTGTTTGTTTGTTGAACAAATGAATCTGCTATTCGAAGGGGATATTTTGGAGTGGAACGTACGCTGTTACACATGAATACGCGATGGGCGGTTTTAACTATGTAACTTTAGAAGATACATTAGCAGCCGGCATGGTCGATGGTTTGACATGGTGTGGAAAGGAGAATGATCCTCAAGCTGAAGGCTTTGACTATGTCAGCTGTCCAGGAAGTTGTCAGGATAATAAATGGGCTGATGTAGCATTTTGGGGTTTAGCATCCACAAAAGTAGACCAAGCAATTGCTATTATTTTTTGAAAAATGTTTGTTTAGTTTGCTGAACTTGTTGCCGGACAAGTCTATGTGATTTTAAACGGAAGTCGACCCAATGGTCGACCGACGTACAGCAATGATTCATATTTTGCTATTTTTGAACTACCAAATTTTCAACGTAACGGTACTTATGCAGTGACAAAAGTCAATGTTTTAGTGTTGCATACGCCTGATTATCCAGTTTTGTGAGTTTCAAAGGATTCATTCGAAAATTGAAATTATTTTACGTATTTTGTTTTCTTTTTCTGCAGAGAACGATGTGGCGAAAAGAGCATTATTCAATTGGAAAAATTGATCCGAGATAATGGCTTTCAGTACGAATGTATCGATGATCCCGACGAATTACTCTTGGTTATTTGCGGTGATAATTGGAACGCACGAGAATGTCAAGTCGCTCGGCAAGCTCTACGAAAGCAATGGGATTTTAAAGTTTTTGGCAAATCTCGTGCGATTTTTCATTCCAATTCGATTTTCTTATTAATCCTTTCGTATTTTTGTTGTCAAATTTTCTTTAATTAAAAAGCCTTTGTTTCCAACTATTTATTCAAACAAACGAACAAACACACACGTCGAGGAAATGTTTGAGTTTTTTGTTTTCTATTCTAAACAATCGTCGTTGGACTATCGTGAGAAAGAACAAACTAAAAAGAAACAGACTTTTTCTTTATCAAAAAAATGTGATTTTCTTTGGTCAAATGACTTTGAATCGGTTTTCGTTCATTGGACAGATTAATTCTTCGTTATCAAACGAACGCGTTCGTCGATGTGCAAAAAAACTATTTCTCATTTTAACTTTGCTATTCAATGCTAATGGTTGATAATCAGGAGATTTTTCATAGATATTCTTTCGAGTTTGCGTATCATCGCCGATTAATTCTTGAAAACGCATCGCTAAATGTTTTCTCAACAGAGTTTTCGACATTGGTATCGAGAGAATCTCAGCTAAAGTCGAAGCATTAAAACGTAATTCACGAATCTAAATTCAAAATTTATCATTTTTCGATCGAGTTGAGTTGTTGTTTACCATCAGAGCGCCACAGACACCTGATCCACGCAGATTAGCTGCGTATTCCGCTAGATCAATCGATCGTAGCCAATCCATAACACGATGATTCGACCAAAAGGTAACTTCAGTAAGTTGATTGTTCTCGTTGTTATCGGGACGTCGTTTTATATAACTGGAATTGAAATTATTCAAACGTAGAACTTCGATTGAACGTTTGAGACATAAATGATGGAGTTCATTGGTAATATTTAAATAGAAAAGATCTTCCTAAACGAGACAATCAATGAAAATGATCGAGACAGATATTTTCTACTGACAAGACTGAGGTTATTGAGTAATCGACCATCGATCTTTGACTCAGAAAATGATTGTTTATATTGTGGAAGACCGATATCATCTAACCATCCTAGAGAGAATTTTTAGATTTATTTGAATTATGATTACGAAAATCATAATAATAATAATCTACTTAAAACCCAATAAGTATCGAGATTTGCTCCTTCGATTTTCTTTGTTGACAAACCATTGAGACAGATCTGAAGTTTCTTTCGATGTAGAGGATTTCTGATTCCCATTTTCTAGAATTCATTGTCTTCCAAACAAAATCAAATCGTGATTCGAACTACTTTATCTAGTTCTTGCGGTGTTGCATTCAGCAATTGCCAACCATTTTGAAATGCTTTTCGACATTCGCTCGCGTATTGTTCGAGACCAATGCCGTACAACCAATTAACAATTTGTTCGCTTGTCCAACAAGCAAATGTACGTTCCAATGGACTAAAAGCTTTCTTATCACAAATCAATAATCTCAATCAGACATTTGTTTACTTGAGAGCTTTCGGCGGAAGTTTATTGGTGTTCGTGATTGTTTTCAATGTTCGTTGATTATCCTCACGAATTTGTCCGGAATTCGTTCGAATTAATTTGCCAAACAGATTCTTCAGACTGTTCGCATTCGAAGATTTGCTTTTGTAGATCGAATAGCGTTGATCAGCTCCATCGGATATATAACCACTTTGATCATCTAAATTCGAATCTGTGTACGTTTCGGTTTTTTTTGTTTAAAAATAAAATATCTACAATGAAAATTCAATGTTCCCGTTGATCGACGAGCTGGTCTCTAAGAAAGTAAAGAAAAAACAACGAACGAAATTGATTTATTTTGAAATTGAATGAGATTTTAACCTGACTCAATTGCCGAAATAACATTGGTTCAGCACTTGATGCCTTGAAGAATTCGTTGATTTCGAATGAGGAAAAACAAAACGATTGACTTACTCGATGTACAACATCAAATTTAAGTTTATTCAATGGATTTGACGATGTATTGAATTCATTTTGTGTTGCTGAGTCTTTTTCACCGCTCATTGATGGAATTGAATTTGTATCCGATAAATCACCATTAAGTTCTTTTGCTTTTATCTCGATTTTAGGACTTGACAATGTTCGATTGTATTTAGCTAATTGATTTTGTAAATCTTCGATTTTTTTCTCCTTAAAAATAAGTTTCTCAATGAAACAACAACAAATAAATGGAGACGACGAATGTTTACTTTCTCATCATTTGATTTCACAAGGGATTCCACTCGTCGTTTTAATCTTTCAATATCATTTTCTACGAAATAGATCAAGACAAAATCTAATCTTTCAATCAAACAAAAAAAGAAACTGGCTGAGTGCAGACAGACGCATAGCTCTTTCTTATCAGCTGATTAATCAACATGTTCGTGTTGTTTTACCTCGACGATTTGATTGTTGAATCGAATATCTCGTCGAAGAAACGACTGGTGTTGGACAAGTAGCAGACATTGAAAATAGACGATTCGATTCATGATCAATCAAAGACGACATTTTATGTTTTATCAAGAAAATCAATTGACTAGAGAAAACTAATTGCTTAATAACACGGAATAAAAACAAAAAAACTGCATAAGTTTATACGAGAAGGAAACAAACGAGGAAAAGAAGAATAGTACTCTTCGTCTTGGCGTTTTTTTTTTCTATCTCTCTCTCTCCCTCTCTGTGTTTCTTTTGCTCGTTCTCGGATTGTTTGACCTTGCGTTTAAAGATATCGATCAGATACAAACGAACCCCGATTCTACGCATCCCATAGATTATATACAAAGAAAAACTCGATAGATTATTACGTCATCAAACATCTTTTACCAACAACTGTCGTCGGAATCATATGTCCATTAAGTGCACAATTTTGATCATTAGTTTCGCTGAGAAAACAAGTTTTATATTTGACATTTTCTATCTAAATAATAACCAAAGCAAAAGAAAAATCAATCGGCTTGTTCATTGACATTTGATTGTTCGATGTTCACCTGAAGTCGTTGAAGTTGTTCTTCGAGTTCATAACGTTGTTTTTCTAAGATTCTCAAACGAATTTGAAATTCTGTTAGAAGATTAACTTGAGAACAGAAAGAATTCCGTCGAGTATCCAAACTATTGAATTTCTTCATTAAACGATCGGATTCCTGCACAGAAAATAAACTCTCTCTCTCTCTTTCTCGTTGCCATCAGTTCATCGATTTTACCGTGAGACAAACAAATTCATTTAATTGATATTGATTTCGATGAAATATCTTCATTTCGTTGACTGTTCACTTCGATTTCTGTTCTAATCTTCGTTCGATGAAGGAGAAGAAGAAGAAGAGAAGAGAAAAAAAAATCGAATTCGATATGGTTTCGTATTGTATCTGATGATTAAGACGATTGTCATCAGTTTCTTTCTTCGTATTGAACTTGTTCATCTGTATTACTTTCACATCGAAATACAAAAGAAAAGAAATCTCTATGATTTCTATGTTAATTTCCTCGACGAATCGATTACGTCATGTTTATTTATCTTTCGTTAGCAAATTTCAAAGCATAGAGATTAAGTTTTGATCCCGTGTCTTCATTTCACGGTAATGATAGACAAGATTTGATGAATTGCCATTGTCAGTTCGATTGTTTGCAATTAACCAAGAGGAACTGAGATATGAGGCTTATTTGCCAATTGTGCAAAGCAGATATTGATTTATATTGTAACCAAACAGAAAAATTATTCAAAAAGAAAAAAATCACAAGTAAATATTGAAGAACAACGATAATATATATCACATTATTGACATGGTTAGAAGTAATTACAAAAAAAAGAAAGAACGCAATGAAAATTTTTCATTTATTGCTCATCAATCAGTCAGTGAGAAGAGAAGAAAAACAAAAGAACAAATTACTACGATATGATACATATTTGCAAAAACACAGTGAATAAGAATGATTGTTTATGTAGTTGTACTACTAGCTTCTTCGAGTAGATCGGCTTGTTCAGCCGTCATTTCAACGGGCTCGAATCGACCTGATTCGTAGATTCGAGTTGGAAGTAAATGTTCGTCATCATCGTCATCGCTTGACGATGGAGTCGAAAGAGATGTTGCCGATGAGACCATTTCCGGACTTGATATTGGTTTGATATCTTTGATTAAATGAGAATTAGTCGTTGTTATTTGTCGAGCAAGTTCATATTGATCATCGTCAGTGTTTGTTGTTGTTGTCGAATGACTCGATCGACGTGAGAGTTGAATATCGAGGTTATCTGTGGTGATTAGTGTTGCATCGATAGGACGCATTTGTGTGTCGTCATCGTCGTCGTCGTCGTCATCGACGATAAGAGACGTTCGATTTTGATCGTTGGTCGGTGTTGTCGGCGAGTTTACTTTGCGATTGGACTGTTTGAAGAGACTTCGAGGAGGTGTTATCGACGGAGTTTGCTGAGATTTTTTACGTTTGAATTCAGCATCTTCTCGGGCAGTTCGTCTGAAAAACGAAAAAAGTTTGTCGAAATTGCAAATTTTTTTGAATTTGAAATTACAATTCGAGTTGAAGTTCGATGATGATGTTTTCCATTAGTCGAACTTCCTTGTCTTTTTCGGCTTTTAATGCTTCGAGTCGTGTTTTGATTTGTTGTAATTCTTGTTCACGATGTTTCAAAAGATCTTCGAAGTATTTCTACGAACAACAACAACAACTCTCAAATCGTCTTTTTCGACTTTGTTCTTACTCGTTGCTCAACTTCGAGTTTGTATTTGTCCAACGGAATCATTTCTTTGTCATTTGAATGAAAGATTTTCAATTCATTGACCGACGACAACGTAACACTCGGTTCTTTATTCTCTTCATCAGCATTCTGTTCTTGAAAACATTTTCCTCTACCGAACCGGACAAAATCAATCGAAGTGTTTTTTTTCTTCTTTCGAAAGGCCTACTGTTTGGATTTATATGCCAAATAGGGTGTTAAATCGATAACGTCTGTCTCGAGCGCGGTTGTGGGCTCGTCTTGTTTGAAGCAGAAACTGAAATCCAGTGCCGACAGACCGGCTAATTGATCGCAAAGGATAAATGCTTGATTCGATGTTAAGATCGAATCGTCGTTGTAGTATTTTCGAACGAGATTACAATCGGAAACGATGAGTTTCAGCAATTCCGAGAGCTTTTTCTCCATCAGTGCGAATTTAACCCAAGTTCGACCCTGAAAGACCGACAGATTTTACAGGATTTTCTTGAGAAATGTCTTTACTTTGTCTTTGAGACTTCGAGCTTTCGAAACATCTTCGACACGTTCGATGACTAAAAATTAAAAGCAGAAGTGATTTCGTGTTTTTTTTTGCAAATTTTCAATACGAACAATTTTGCCGTGCTGAGCCGATGCACGCCGGCCGGATAAAATCCCAGAAAAACCTCCGTTCCGACAGCCAATTCGCTATTGACAGAAGCAAAACGAAAAGCATTTTCTTTCGATAGTTTTTCTGATTTGATTACTTTTCATTCGAAAATTGAGAACTCGTTCGAGTGTCAAGATAAAATTCGTCACATCCGTATTTCTATCGTCGAGAACCGTCGGGGCCGTTGGCGACGACGATTGATCGATCAATGTCTTCAAAGTCAATCTAATCCAAAGCAAAAACAATCAATTCATCAACAACAACACCAACTCACTTTATCAAACATAATAAATTCGCTTTTTCTCTTTCAGAATTTACGCCTTCGTTTGCAATCATATGGCCGTATATCTTTTATTTATCTAAAAAATGCTTGTTTTCTCTTATTTGTATACACAAACAGACGATATATATAGAAATATATATATTCAGCTGGGTTGATGATTTGTTTTTTCGCGTTTTCTTTTTTTTTTATGTATATATAGGTGAGAATAATAAACAGAAAGAGAAAAAAAAGAAGAGAGAGAACGAACACGCATACACACACAAGAATTTTTTGTTTGAACATCAAAAAAGAAGAAGAAGAAGAAGAAGCAGAACGAATATGTAGGAGAATAAAACAAAAGAAAAATCTTCAACGACACCGAGCACAATAAGAACAAGAGAAGAGAGAAGAAAACACTCACACTACAAACAAAAAATAATCCTAGATGTGAAATATAATATGTACAAAAACCATAATATATATATATTTATATATAGACATGACACACGCAGACACAAATTACTATTTGCATCCGTCACCCTGCAGAGACATGACATTGGTTAGGCGCGTTGGTTGGTTGCTTTTTTTCTTCTCTAAGATTTGAGTCGATCGATAGCGGTTCGTAATGCTGATTCGTAGGTATCGTAGGAAAGATATTCGTCGGACAAATCCGTCGGTATTATACCGAATTCGAATGCAAGTTGAGTTTGAAGATCTGAAATCGGTTCGAAATGAGTTTGGCAAGCGAATTTTTGCCGAAATTTACTTTGATGTTCGAGGAGAATCGATTGGATTTTGTTGTCGATCGTCGACATAAGTCGATCGTAACGATTTTGAATCGTCCGACGGACTTGTCTCGTTTGATCGTCATCACATAAATGAGAGATTAGCACATCGATTTCATCGTTGAAACCGGTCGATTTCGATGGATTCGAATCGGTTAACTCAATTGACAAACACGACGAGCCTTGAAATTCAAATTCATTTTCAACAAAAAAGATTTTCGAAGCAAAATTTTACTCGATAATGACGAACAAACTGAATCCACGAGTCCATCGATCGTATTCGCGACAGTTTCGTAAAACGTTCGGTTTTCTCTTCGCTCTTCGATCTGATTCGCCAATTGATCTGACTGAATGTTCGCATATTCGTATAATTCAGTTAAATCATCACACCTTAACGCGTTTTGCAAAGATCTCAGCGTGGGCGTCGATCGAAGCTTCAGCTCGATCATTTGCTCGCGCAAATTCCACAGTCGTTTCGCGTAGGACAATAACAACGCGACTTTCTCGGGATTATTCGCGTTCGTGAGAAACAACCCGGTGGTTTCGTCGTCGAATATCGACGTCAGCGTCCACTGCGGCGTTCGTTCCGCTAAAAATCCTTCGATTTTCGCTTTCAAATTGCTCGAAAATGACAAATTTACCTTCGGCACTCGTGCAGACTGAACATTTGAAAAACGCTGGAATGCAATTCGCCGTCACACCGACACACTCGCAGTGTGACCAACAGAAACAGGTTTCACACTAAACGAAAAGCGGGGTGTTGAGGGTGAGGAGAAATTCGAGAGATTTACTTGAATCATGAATCCATTGTCGATTTGACAATGGCAGAGACAGCTGATGATCTCGTAGAGGTCTCGTTCTTTGGGCAGAACGGGAAGTTGTTCGATAGCGCCACCGGTTTGCGTCAGATTCGTGTTGGGAGAAAGAAGATCTTCGTTGGGCGTCAGCGGACTCGCGGGCGAGAGGAGGAATTGTTGATCATTCGATGAATGGCTGAGTGATGAACGTTTTTTGTTCATTTTTAAGTTCTGTAAACGTTTGGTTTTGCTGGAGATTTTCTTTCGAATGACGTTGACGTTGGTGATTCGATTGAGTCCGAGTTGAATGTGCGTTTGAATTTCCTCGGGAATCTCGATCGGAAGCTCGTCGAGAGTCTTCTGATGGAATAAACCGAAGATTTTCTCGAGAATCTTCGAGATTAAACTCAAACGAGAGTTCCTCGTTTCGTAGTTTTCCAAACGAAATCGTTCGAGTTTATCGAAATTCATTGGATTCTTGTGAAGATAAGTGAACAGCTGCTGAGCAAACAGTCCGTTCGTCGACGATTGACGTTCGACAGGCTCGTTGAGCTCGCGAAAATACTTTTCCAGCTCGTCGTCGGACAGAAGTCGATCGTTGTCCGGCTCGCCGTACTCGTCGGAGAGGTAACCCGAGGGTTTCATCGGCGTGGATTTCCGCTGCGGACGGTCTTGTTTTCGTTTGGATTTTAATTGTTGATTCGGTTTGTCGAAAGTCGAGTCGGATTCTTGAGTTAAATGAATGTCGGGCAGCGACGGAGGCGGAGTCTCGAGAAAACACGATGATTTCGACTCGGTTTTGATTTGCTGTTCGATCGGAAAGGGATTTTCCGTGCTCGTCGTCGACGAGGAACGACTGTCCGTCGAAGCGTTTATGTGATACAGAGCGAGATTTTCATCGTCGGTCGAACAATGACCTGAGTAGAAGCAAAATAGTTGAAGTTTTCGAGAGGAAAATGAGAAATTTACGTTTGGGAGAAGTGGAATTGTGATTGTTATTCGAAGTCGATTCGACGAAGCGAATAACTGGCCGGAAAATGAGAACTTCCGATGGAGTTTGATCGGATGACGGCGGTTTTTCACCTAGAAATTCGATGAGAATCGATTGATGAACGTTGAAATTCTTACTGTTCGAAAGAGCTGGTTGGTTTTCTTCGGATGTTTGATTGACTTTCGACGAGCGACGAGCTGCAAAAAACAAAAAAAAACACGATGATTTTTCGAGTGTTTGAGAGTGAATTTACTCTGAATTGTTGAAATTGGAGTTGGTTTCCAAACAAAAGGCGATTTCTTTTGTTTCTTTTTCAAATCTATTCAACGGAAAACAGTCGATCGAAGCAGAAAAACAGTGAAATCCTACCATTGGAAGTATCAGCAGGCGTTGAGGAAAGTTTTTCATCTGTAAACACGAGTTTATTCGCCGATGATTTCGATTCATTTCGAAGAAATTGACCGGGCCGATACTCGAATTTCACGTTTCGTTTCTAAATTTTCAACAAAACAAATGCATTTTCTCACTAAAAACCAATCGAATCTACTTGATCCGGTCGAATAAGATCCGATTCAATCCAATACTGTTGTTGATCAACTTGAACAAGATATTTTCTCGGTTGACATTGAACAATCACTCCCGAATGCCTATGAAAACAAATCAATAAACGAGATTTTCGAACGTCAAATCGAACCATTTGCCATCGTCAAGTTGAACTTCAACGTTTGATCCGTTTTGTAGACAAGCAATCTTATTTGATCCCACTGCTGTTTCATTTCGTTTACGTTTCATATTTTGGCAACTGAACAAATCTTTTCAGCATAATCTAGAAAAGCGAGTCCGTGTATTGACATGAATTGACATTCAAGTGCAAGATCGATGCGTGTGTTTTTTTTTTCTTAGACGGAGAAAAGAAAACAACAAACATCGAATAAAAAAAAGGTTTGTTGTTGACGATGAGGAAAAAGATTTTTTTTCTTTTCTCGTTCTTCAACCAATCGGATCGATTGTTGAATTTGAGGATATTTACAAACCGATTTTATTCGCAAGAAAATTCGAAATTAATTTCATTTTTTTTACAATTGTTTTTTTTATTAATAAAAAAGAAGAAAAAAAAACATCGATGAATCATCCGAACATTCGATTCGTCGATATCGTCGAATGAAAATTCATCGGTTATCACACCCTGTTCACTTTCGTTTTCGATGCAGCCATCGAACCGAAAAGACGTTCAGCAACGTAAACCAAACCTTTTCCAGTTTGGTTCGACACATATTTGGTGAATCAAATTGTTCTCACTCTCGCCCCAACAAACAAACAATCTATACATTCATCGATGTCAATTTGTGAATTAATTAGCAATCGCCTAGTCTCAATTGGATCGTTCATTCATGTACACACTATTGTTGACAACCATCTATCGATCTATCGATTTGCAGCCAAATTGGGATTCGAACTATTTTTAAGTCGATAAAAATAGCTTCTATTTAATACTAGACAGTTTTTTCTTCACTTACAGTTTCGATAGATTGCGCTAAAGTACTCATTTTTTAAATAAATCCAAACGAAAAATAATTTTTCATGAAGAAAAAAAGCGGAAATTTGTAGAAAATTTTCAAGTTTTGCTCGCTCCTAATTTACAAATAAGAATAACCGATAGATGTCGCCGCGTTGCTCGAGCTGTAGACAAAGAAAATGAACTACTACTACTTTCATGAATGAATGATACGATTTGTTGTTCTTTATCCTCTTTCAGATTGATATAAAATGACAGATTTAGATCAAACAGAGATCATCTCCACAGATCAAAGTTTAACAGAACCAAATTCAATTGTATGTTCATTTTGTTTTGTTTACATAAACTAAAATTTCAACTCAATTGTTTACTTAAAGAAAGCATCGTTACAAGTTCTAAGCGGCATTGAGCCTACTGCATTTCAAATCAACAGTATGTTTGAGTTTTTCTTCCAAAAAAAAAAGAAGTTTTTAATCAACTGTCTTAGATGACGTTGTGATCGGTCGATCAAGTCCAGCGGATATAATTATCTTCTCTCCGGTAGAATAAACTCGAAAACAAACAAAAATCGAATTTGACATTTGATTTTTAGTCTCTTTCGAAACAACATGCGAAGATAAGTTTTACCAATGGTCAATGTTTTCTTACTGATCTCGAAAGTAGTAACAAAACATTTCATAACAAAGTAAAACAATCGAATCCATCGAATTCTTTGATCGATTTCGAACTATTTTCAAGGTTCCGATTCAACCCAATGTTTGCTACGCATTGAATTTCGGCGATGAGATCAAATTCGGAGATGTTGTTTGTTCATTTCAACAGGAAAATGGGCCCAGTGAATCATCTTCGTCCACAGCAGACGCAGTGAAGCCTGCTGAAGTCGAAGAACAAATGGATACCGAGGAGACAAATGGTGAGACACGAATGTTTTCGAAGACTTTCGAACGTAGAAATTCAATTTAGAATCTCCATCGATGGTCATCGACGAAAAACCAGCCGAGGAGAACACGGAAATG
>ERZ778020.2554-NODE-2554-length-13004-cov-4.779211_pt1 | contig 13004 bp, 7 predicted proteins | sample MGYA00375750_ERZ778020 | MGnify/ENA primary metagenome ERZ778020 (study PRJEB29350, sample SAMN05389818) | bioreactor metagenome | isolation source: Ammonium sulfate bioreactor | place: South Africa: University of Cape Town | collected 2014-03-17 ...
AGCCAATGTCCATCGACACATGTTACACATTGCATATATTCCTTTAAAAAAAAAGTTTTATATATTGAATAAAGAACTCATTTTAGCATAAATCGAGAACGTACCTTCGTTGTCATGATCAATTCATGATAGACAATATAATCAGGCGTAAAACCACAACCGAACAATGCACTTGTCGGATGTAAATGACACGGCATACCTGTACGTAAATTGACATATTCACCGATACCCTAGGAGAAAAAAAGAAATGATTTTCGTATGAACAAAGAAATAAAAAAATCATTTTGTATTTAAACTTACTTTTAATCGAGCTGCTTGATGAAAATACGCAGCACAAATACATTTTCTCACAATATCCCAATCGCCACATGATTTGACGTCTAATTTTTGTGCGTCCATAATATCTTTCAATTGTTGTCGAACTTCTCGAACTTTTCTCATGGCTTTGACATGTATGAAATGATCGGAACACCAATTATTCGAATAGCCACTTTTCTTCCATTGAATATAAACATTGAGCAATGTCAAATGATCACTTTCAGCGACTTGAAATTTTTCTCGTTTGGCATCGGATTCTTCTTCTTTACCTTTCGGTCGAAAGAATATCGATGGAACTGAAAGCATCGAGACAATAATGAGTATTTCACTGCTACAACCCATTTCTACTGATGTGATTAACATTTGTGACAAAGCTGGATCGAGTGGAAATTCAACCATTTGCCGACCTAATTGCGTCAATGCACCTGTATTATCTAACGCGCCAAGAATCCACAATTGATACATTGAATTCATCAAGTTATCTTGTGGCGGTGGATCCATAAAATGAAATTGAAGTAGATCTTGTACACCGAGAGATTTCAATAATAGAACGACATTGGCTAAATTTGTTCGTTGAATTTCAGGAACATTGGATTTTAACATTTCTTCACGATAATTCCGTTCTGTATACAAACGAAAGCATTGTCCCGGTCCGGTTCGACCAGCTCGACCCATTCGTTGATTTGCATTTGCTTGACTAATCGGATAGATTTGCAATGCATCCATACCAATACGTGGATTGTAGACTTTTAATTTACAATAACCGGCATCGACGACATACATGATACCGTCGACTGTGAGCGACGTTTCGGCAATGTTCGTTGCTACGACACATTTTCGAATGCCATCGTCGGCTTTTTGAAAGATTTTCGCTTGTAAATCACTGGGCAATTGCGAATAAATCGGTAGGATACTCAATGGTTTCGCGCCTTCTAATTCTCCTAAACGTTCTTTGATTAATTCGCATGTGACTTCGATATCTTCTTGACCAGGCATGAAAACAAGAATATCTCCGTCGCCTGCACCCAAATGAATTTGTATCGATTGTTTGACAGCTGCATCGACATAATCTTCAACCGATGCTTTACTAAAAAATGATTCGACAGGAAATGTTCGTCCAGGAATGATAAAAATCGGTACATTGCCAAAGAAATCACTGAATTTATCAGCGTCCATGGTCGCCGATGTAACAATTAATTTCAAATCTTGTCGACGTGCGATCACATCTCTCAGCAGACCAAATAAAACATCCGTATTCAAACTACGTTCGTGAGCTTCATCCATAATAATTGCTGAATAATGATCCAAATCCGGATCTGTTAAACTTTCACGTAACAAAATACCGTCAGTCATATATTTGATGATTGTTTTCTCTGAAGTACAATCTTCGAATCGAATTGCATAGCCAACTTCATCGCCAAGTTTACAACCGAACTCTTCGGACACACGTTTAGCTACGGACATGGCAGCAACACGACGTGGTTGAGTACAGCCGATCTTTCCTCGTTTAGTAAACCCGTTTTCGTGAAGATATTGAGTCATTTGTGTTGTTTTGCCCGAGCCGGTCTCGCCAACGCAGATGATAATACTATTTTCTCGAATAACTTTCAAAAGATCTTCTCGAATCGCGTAGATCGGCAAGAATTTCCGTTGTTCATCGATGGTTTTTCGTTGAGCAAAATCGGACACGGCTTCGTTTTTCTCTTGCATATGTTCGGCGAATTTTTGAGATTTTTTATAATCGATATCGTCGCCTTGTTCGTCTTTGTGATCGCGTCGTTTTATGCCGAGAATATTGCCGAGTTTCGTGCCGCCTAATTCGAATTTCTCCTGAGCTAAACGTCGTTCTTTTTGTTCACGATATTTCTTCACCGATTGACAGCCTTTTCGGCAGATGACGGCCATGTCCGAAGTCGGATCTTTGACCGGAATTACCGGTTCGAATTGACGAGTGAAACGAATTCGACCGTCGAGAAACGGCGGAACGAGATTTGTAACGAGCAAATGAACTCGACTCTCGCTTTCGTCGTCGAAATCATCGTCGATATGAATTTTTGTGACGATACCACTTTGAATCATTCGATTGGTTTCCCATTTTTCGATATCCTGATTGATTTGCCGCTGTTGTGCAGACATTCGTTTCTTTTTACGTAATTCCAGTGCTTGTTCTTTTCGTTTGGTATATTCTTCGCTGACACCTGAAAACGGATTCAATTCTTCATCGATGGCATCATCATCATTGTACCATTCCCGGTCGATACGTTTCTCTTCTTCGTCCCATTTTCGTCGGTCATTATCATCGAAATCTTCGCGTTTCGATTGCCGATAACTCGGCGTTGGCAATGGGGTATCATTTCGTTTTCGATTGTAATAATCGGTATCATGTCGTCGACGATTGTTATATTTATCATTCGGTGTTGGATATTCCCATTGGGATCGACGTCGATCATGATTATCATCGTCGTCCCAGTTTTCACGCGATGGAGTGTCTCGACTACCGCGAAGATTCGGTGTTGCATATCGACCATCGTCATCGTCGTTGTCGTCTTTCGAACGGTGTGGTTTGCGTTCGTCTTTGCCGTAGGCGAGACCACGTTGCATGTTCTTGGGTACAGGTCGACTTTTGTCGTAGAAATCGTGATGTGATGAACGTGTCGATGAGGGCGTATCGACGCGTTGTTCACGCAAATGTCGAGACTTGGTTTTGTCGGATCGATGAAATTCTTCGTGATCATCGTCATCACCCTCGAATGTTGACGAAGTTTTCGAACGTTTTGATGAGCTAGTTGACGGAGTATTACGACGTTTTTCTGCTGCTAATCGATCGAGACCTAATGTCGATGTTGGAATTGTTGGTACTTTGAAAATATGTCGTTCGTCAGACGAACTAGCTTGAGATTTCTTTTTAATAATCAAACCACCTTGTTGTTGTTGTTCACTATCAGTGCCTGCAAGTCGATGAATTCCATTGGCATCGTTATTTTTCTCGGATGTCATCTGAAAATAAAGTAATTTCAATTGTTTTCCTTTCGATTATAATTGAGAGAGAGAAGAAATTTCTTCGTCTAATTCTATTGGCTCGAAACGGTTCAACTATAAACGCATCATTTGCTTGTTAGATGTCACTGCTTGATGACGAAGGTCAATGTACTTTAGACATCTGTTCGAAAAACCTCGATGAATAATAAATAGGCTATTGTTTTGCAAAATCATGAGTTATTCATTATCAACAAAGATAGTCTGATTCATAATTCATATTATTGTTCTCTTGTTTGTTTTTTTAAATAAACACGAAGAAGAAGAAGGAAGAATTTTTATTCAACGGAACAAAACAAAAAAGAAAATATTATTTTCTATGAACACATCACCGATTCGTCGTCATATTTGTCGTTATAGGCAAATGTTCATTAGCATCAACAATAAGATTATCAACTTGATTTTCTGTATGACGACGATTATGTCTCCAATTGTCGAATAAACGATAGCCTGTACCCGAACCTGTTGGCTCCCAATCGTCGCTTGTCGATTCAAGTGAATAAGTGAATTGCCTTCGTCGTTGACGTTTACGTTGAAAATAAACGAAGGCCAAAGCAATGCTCACCGAACAGATGATTAATAGGAGACCAACGACAATTGTAGTCGTTACAAAACCACCACGAAATGTTCGTTCTATTTTCTGTGAAAACATTTTTGCTGTGGTATCTAATAGAGAGAAATGAGTGACTGTCTGTTTTGCTTAGTTTTTCTCGTTATTTGTCAATTTACCTTTACTAGGATCTAGAAAAACAAGTTCGAATAGTGGAAGATTAAATTGACATAAACTTAAACTAATTGGAAACGAAATTTGATCCGATTTCCAATAGATTCGATTCGTTGTTGATGATAAATCAGTGAATTTTATCAATGGATTTTGTTTATTAGATATTTTCAACGGAGAATTGTTCATTGTTAAATTATATATATTGATTATCGTTTGTTCCGAATAATCAGATCGTATAGTTAGATTACAACATGTTGTATAGATTTTTGATGCTGAAAAAAGAATCGATATGGATGATGACGATAGATTGAGCGTTTGATTACAAAAATCCATAAATTGAGCTGAAATAAATAAAATTAAAAAATGTATCGAGAAATGAATGAATCAATAAATACCATCGGAAGAAATGAAAGGAATATATTGAATAAGTACAAGTAAATACCAGTACGATTGCCAAATAATTGTCATTATTATTCTCATTTGTTTGTGTGTGAGAAGGAAAAAAAGTCCAAAGAGAAAATGGTCTGACACCGTAATTCAGAATCCTACAACTACAACTTTTGCTTGATTGTCAAATCGTTTGTGCATGTTTCTCGTATTCTCGAGCGTTTTTCTTTTCTTTTTTTTCTCTCTCTCTCTTCTTCGTCTTCGTCTTCTTCTTCTCCTCTCGTCTGACTTCTAGTAGGCGAGAAACATAACTCGGGTAAACTTGTCTTTCTTTCTCTACGCGTTTTTTTTTCTTCGGAGAGCCGAATGAATCAGCTCCGAAAACGCAAAATCGACTGAGAAGAAAAAAAAGAGAAACAAGAAAAGAGAACAACCAAGCGTGTATGTGTCGTTGCCTCTACCTTCGACATTTTTTATCCTATCGCCCTAGCATCATCAGTACTAATAATACTATTAAGACACAGAAGGAAAAAGAATAAGAAGAAGAGAAGAAAAAAAAAGAACGGCCATGAGCGAAGAAAAAGATAGCAGAGATGCATCGAGCTCGAATAGAATATATAGATGTAGATATGAAGAAAAAGAAAGAATAGCGACGAACAATAGTGAATTGATAGCTATGCGTGGGATTGATTTGATGAAGTTATGTTCGATCAGCTGATAGATGGATAGTTTCGACTAGCAGATGTGATTGATTTCAATGATTGGCGGAAATAAATCTTCATTTCGACTTTGAGATAAATAATTTAGTATAGGATTGGTCCTTGGAAAAGTCAGTCAAAACTATCAAGTGATAATGCTAAATTGATGTGAAACCTGTGATTTATCTCAACGCCAGATATTGCCCTAAGAAAACAGTTAACCTTGTCCCGTTTTCTTTGCACATATACGTATATTTGCTATTTGATATTATGACACACATTTTATTTTATAAAAACAAACAAACAAACTAACTAAGAATTATTTTCAATTGCATCAAGATCGACATTTAACATACCGAATGAAATCAAACGTCTTAAATTATGTTTTTTCAACATTCTTTTAAAATATTCAAAAACTCGTGCTCGTTTTTGATAATACGCATTATTGACTTCTAGCCACCAGTGAACCTGACGATGATGTACATTGATAAATTCACATGTGTATACAGTACGATTGGCTTGACCAAATCGCAGGAAAAACTCTTCATGTTCGCCTAGTTTATATTCATCATACCAACCGACTGATTGAACCGATTGTTTTCGACCCATGAATACATTCGGAGTGAAATCTACTTGATCACAGGGATTATGTATGTCGAGGGTATTATTTAGTGAACGAGGAAATAGAATTCGATTTGCTGGTTCTTTTGAACCACGAAATGTTAATTCAAGGGTTTGATTGTATAGAAGATAGATACCAGCAAAATCGTGAAATATATCAATGTCTTCAGGAATTTTACCAGCAATTATATCAATATGTGAATGTTTATAAAGCAATTCTAAGAGAATATCAAGATGTGAATCTTCTTCAAGCACAAAATCATCGTCCATGAGAAAGAAAAATGGAGTTGATGTAACATTTACTAAGTAATTACGACAATATGATAGGCCAGCATCTTCAGGCAAGTCATGAATGTAGATTGTATTTCGTATATCATTTCCACGGATACCTTCGGATGAAATAAAATCGAGAAATTTTTCTTTATCAATATTTTCTCCAGAATCACTTCCAATATGAATTCGTGTATAAGGAAAATAATTTGTAATACTTGCTACAAGTCGTTGAATAACTGGCCAACGATCAACAGTACCCATCGTTTTTGTTAAAACTGTTACCCATTGTGAAAATATCAAAATTACTATAGAACAGTTCGCTTTTACATGTTCACTTTCTACTTGAACTATTAATGTATCGACTGACGTAGAAATAAATGGTTCATACGATATTTCATTTAATAAACTATTCACTTCAGCTTGGTTAAGATTTGACATGAGTTTGTTCGCAGGTAAAGTAATAGTACCATTTGAGACATGTATTTTCACTGTCCATCGAATGCTCTCATCACTTGTTGTACGATTTAATCGAAGGTAAATGGCGTCACGACCTATGAATCGACCTAGTTTTCGAGGATTGTGAACATAAAGCGAAGGACAAACTACACGAATCTCATTATCCATTCGATTGTACATTGATACTATCGATCGAATATTACCAAGATCAAATCGTTGAAAGAGTAAATCGATGAGTGAACCTTCGGCTATACTATATTTATCAGTCACATGTCCAAACAAATGCAACGAATAACTTCGTTTCATTAAATCGGCTAATTCCAATGGATTATCTCGATGTACATCATAAAAGATATCATACGCATTTGACCACATAAATGGATATAAACGATGAGGTTCAAGAAGTTGTAAATTCATTGTCGCATCTTCATTTTTGTCCAAATATTGATTAACAAAATGAGTATATGGTCGCGGTCCTACACAGCCAAAACAGTCTGGATCATATTTCTCGCGATCAAACGTATTTTCCAAAATATCTTTCAAAATTTTTCTACGAGGTTGAAATCGCATAAAACCAGGTGCAGTATAAAGACCAGTTCTATTTTTCACACACCATGTACATTCAGCACCTATTTCAATTCGATCTAAACCAATAAATTCAATTCTTGGTAATGGTTGTAGAATTAAAGCATCCATATCAAGATAAGTACCACCATAACGATACAGTAATATCGTGCGAAAGTAGTCACTAAGATGAGAATAAAAATAAGTGCCTGATGTATTCCAATTTTGAAGAAAGTCTTTTGTTCGATCGTTTGTATACCATTGCCAATCGATCATCAGCTGAAGTGAAATATTAAATGTATAAATTCGATAACCACGTTGACGAAATGGTGCAAATAATTTTTGATCATCAAGAGTCGATGAATAGAGAATAATTGTTGCATTTGGATGATGAATAAAAATAGATTCGATAACCAGAAGACGTCGTCCACGAAATGTCGATAGATCTGTATTCCACATCGTCCAAAACAGATCAAAACGGTCGATTGGTATAATATCATCGATTATCACAGTTTTTCTTTGATCATCTGTTTTGTTAGTCATACAAGAATAAATAATTCCTTTGAATACTATGCTTACCAATATTGTTTAGCACTTTTGGTGATAAAAACAATGAAATACATAAACGTCCAAGACATATTAAAAATATAACTAGAGAAATTATTAGAAGTGGTCGTTTGAAATACCTTCTTCTTCGAAATATTGCACAATGGAAATATGCAAACAAATTTTGTGGCCGTACTGCACTTTGATTTCGATTCATGCTGAAAATGTATATACTGTCTACGGTTTCTAATCAAGTTCGAAATAGGCACGTTAGTTTTGATGCGTTTTCAATGAAAAACGTAAACAGAAAAAGAACAGAACGAGTAACATCGTATCTTATCGTACAAAAGCGACAAACTGTTAATTAAAGATGGTACAAATTTCAATTGAAATCTCGTCAGATTATTTAGTCGATGAAAATATATTGTAAAAATTCATTTTTAGTTAAGCCACAATCGAAAACTGTTCTTTTCAAATATAAAATGGTTCAACCGTTTTTTCATTGGATCGATTTGAGTGCTCAATGAAGCGCATCGGCGTGACAATTTGCCGTCAGAATACTGTCGATTGGTATGCATACAAACTACTGATAGAAAAAAAATGTGGCGAAATGAATCGACTCGAAAAATTCTTTCGAATTCAATCGGATACTTTTGTATTCTTATATTTTTCCTATTAACAACTTATATTGTTTACGTATTTTACTTTCAAATTGCTCCTTATGTACTCGAAAGACAAGAATATATGAAATTTAATTTTCATTTTTTCTTTGGCAATTGGTTGATGGTGAATATTTACTTTAATTATCTCATGGCTTGGTTAACATCACCAGGTTTAGCTAAACATTATCAATATCTAGCCGTACAATATCCAATCTGTAAGAAATGTTCACTTTTCAAACCACCACGAACTCATCATTGTAGTTGGTGTAATTTATGTGTACTCAGATTCGATCATCATTGTCCTTGTAAATAGATTCTATTCTTTTGCTTTCAATAGTTTCATTCTATCTTTTTTAAGGGTTAAACAATTGCGTAGGTTTTTATAATCATCGATATTTTTATCAATTTTGTTGTTTTATGACAATTGGCTGTTTTTATGCTGGAATATTCGGTTATCGAGAATATCAAATCAGTATATTCGATATGCAAGTGTAAGCAATTGATTGATAAACATTCTATGATCATTTTTTGAAGTGAAATTTTTCTTTGAAATAGATTTGGTTATTTGGATTCGTTGTTTTTAGCACCTGAAATTTTGCATACCATGGGTGTACAAGGTTTTATCACGTACTATCTATTTGTTATTGCACTAGCAATGGGTTGTTTAATATTTTGTTTACTTTGTATTCATACTCGAATGATTGGTCGTGGTGAAACATCAGTTGAAAGTTTAATCAATGAAAATTACATTGAAAAATATCGACACAAAGGTTTAATTCTACTTGAACATGATAAAACAAGTTTAATTCGAAATTGGAAACGATTTCTTGGCGTTGAGAATTGTTCAGACTTTATTCGACGAATACTTCTACCGAGTACGCATAAACCAAAAGGAAACGGTGTTACAATTGATGATTACGACGTTTGTCTCGATCCGCAATATTCGCCATCGAAAAATAAATCGAATTCAACATTTGTCTATCGGCAAGTTCACGAAAATCATTCGACTCATAAACATTCGTGGAAAAGACAATTATCTGCAGATACATTAACTTCATATTTAAAACAAGGAAAATCTGTTACTGATTGGAAACGAATATCTTGTGTCAATGAAATTTAATCGATAATCAAACAGAGTAGTATTTGTTATGTTTTTATTTTTGTTGTACTAAAAATATTTTAATAATAAAAAACAAAACGAAAGAGACGCCTTTCTCACAGACTCGTTGAAAGAAAATATCAAAACAACTGTCTATATTATACGATTTAATCAAGTAACGTTTTACTGTTTACATCAATCATTGATACATGAAAGAGAAAGAGAGAGAAGCAAAGAAGAACATTTTTTTTTCTTCTTAGACTGTTATATCATCCATGTATCTCTTGATTGTTTTATAGGATGATGATTTGATCAGGCAGGGAAAAGTAATGAATTGTGAGTGTTGATACGTTCGTATTTTTATCTGGAAGAAAAAAAGGAGAAGAAGGAGAAGAAAGAACAGCAGGAGCACATTCTTCTGTTGACTCGGTTCTTTTTCTTCTTCTTTCGCACATATACACATACTTTATCTGTATGTGCGGATGTTTTATGCATTAGTTCTAGTTGATATTATCGAAGTAACATTCACTTGAGTATCAACAATTTTTTTTATGCATACATCAATTAAATCCGATATTTTGCTTTTGGTTTATCGAGGAAATAAACTCGATGTTCATTTTAGATCATTGAAATGAATGACAATCTTTCAAATAATGCAATCGATGAGAAGATGGCTAGGATGCGTTTGAAAAATTTAGAAATACTCAAACGTCATCAGGTTAGACAATTGCCCAATAATTTCTTTTTTTCTTCTGTCTAAATATCGAGTCGAAGTAGAAGTAAGACGAATAGAATTGATGATTGATATTTAGCGAGTAAAAAGGCCTCTCTTGTTTTTTTTTCTTTTTCTCTGAATGTCATCGAAAGAGTTTCTCTCTATCTCTCTCTTTCGACATCGTTTTCTCTTTTGTTTTTTTTTGACAATGTTATAATAGAGAACATGCGCGTAGAGAACAACGAAGGATATAGAGTTTCAGTAAGCGTAATACATTATCAACTATTGTGATTATTTGCCTGGAATAATGTGTTTTTTCTTCTTCTGCTTCTTCTGTTTGTTTATAATGGAGTATTTTGTCTTATGACAAAAGAGCATTGTTTTATTTCCAAGAAGAAATTGACTTTTGTCTTTATTTTGAAATACCAAAGGAAATTGAACAAGATCGACAACTAGCTGTACAAACTGGTGCAACAATGAAAACTGTACGTAGGCAAAAATTGAGTACGAGGAAAAAAACAAGTTTTGTTTTTGTTTATTTCTTAGTCGAGAAGCCGATTACATCCACCGACGAATGTAAAAACCGATAACTTTCAAGAACGAATATATCGAGCACCATTTCGTCGAAAATTCGAAAATGTAAACTATTCGTATTTTTCTCTTGTTCGAACTCACATTGTTCTTCGTTTCATCGACACAGGAAACGTCTTCACAACGTGTTCAACGTGTCGATTACAATCGTTTGAAACGCGAACATGCTCAAGAACCAATAACTAATTCTATCCGACCGCAATTACAAGACTATACATTCCATAATCAATCAGAAACTACAACTCAAGGTTGAACATAAAAGATAAAACATCATTTTCTTCGATTGATTATTTCCATATTCAGATACCGATGGGCCAACTCAAGCAAAAAAACTTGTTATTATTAATAATAAAGGTAGCTGATTCATATCTTGTCGAAGAAATACAATCGATTTCGAATACAAAGAACGTGTATATAGTTAGATACATATGTATATATAATACCTAGACGATAAAGAATCGAAGGACGAAAAAAAGAGGCAGAGAGATCATTTGATATCGATTCGAATTCAAGAAAGAAAGTAGTTCGTTAGTATATGATTTGTTTCTATTCGATTAGCCGAACGAATTGGTAGTGGTCGATTTAATCAACAACAACGAACTCAAGACAAAGCACAGCGGAAACGTGAAGGTATTCGATTCGAAAAAGAAAATACGAACAAACGATTTGATTGTTTAAGAACGAATGCGTCGATCAACTGTACCCACAGGTGGAACAAACGAATTTCATCTTGATATTTCGCCCGTACCTATGTGGCAAAATGGTCCTATGCATGTTCAACTTATTCCAGCAAATCATACAGGAATCGATCATTTAATTAATACAACAACCAACGATCAAATCGATCGTAAATCTAATTGATTTCTCTTTCTCTTTATTTATTTATTTTTCATCGTCTAGAACCTCAATATATTCCTAATTTTGTTTATCCAACCGCAAGTCCAGCTACACCATTTAATAATAATGGTACGATCTATTTTGCTCAACCAGCTCAAACACATTTTCATCAATATCATCCAAATCGAACATTTGAGAATTCGACTCGTCATCAATATCATCTGCCATCATTTCAAACATCTCCAATTTTTCCGCCACCACCGCCACCGGTACTTCATTCATTACCAACTCCGCCCAATGAAAATCCACCAAGTGATACACCGATTCGTTTTCGTCGTTTGAAAACGCCCGAATACGAGAACAAATCTCGGCCAATGTCGAACGAAACCGAACGTTTGCATAATACATATCAACCATCAACACCCACCCGTTTTCAGCAACGTCCACAAACGTTCTATGACTTTTCATCGAATACGAACAGCAACAACAATAATAATTCGAACAATTTCTTTCGTTCACAACGAAATCCGAATCCGAATAATGCAAGTTTACCATTGTCAGCTTATATCGATACGGATAACAGTGATAATCATCGAATATCACGACGAAAAACTCAACCACGTTCATATCATTATGATAAACATCAATTTCCTTTGTCATCCTATGACATCGATGCAATCGAAGAATGGTGGGAGGATAAAGAAGCGGATTTAACCGGAGGAACAAAATCAAATTCAGGCGCAATTGATGATAGCGGAACTGGTTCATTGTCAACAAGTGTAAATTTGAATGAAACAACAAATCCATCATCGAATGTCTCGACAACTGACAGTATGTTGACATTTTGTTTTTGACTTTCAAATATTAACTTTGATCTTTATCAAGGTAATATTATTGAATCCTTGGATAAACTTCAACAAGAATTGAAATTCGAAGAAGCTGTTGATCAACGTTTAGCATCGAATGAAACGGCCAAAGAAGTAAGTCGATCAATTGACCGTGTTTTCGTTTTGTCGAGTGACAATTTTTTAATCTCAGTTAATACAATATGACACGGCTCATTTTATGCAATGGGCCAAGGAAAAATTTCGAGAGGAACTAGCTGTACGGTTAACAGCACAGGTATAATTCACCCTCAACAACAAAAAAACGATTCAAGCATGATATTGATTTTGCATGAGCTAAAAAAACGCGAGAATTGAGTTCGATTTTTTGAAATCACTGTTCTTTTTTTCTAGCAAATCGAACAACATGATGCTGTTACAACAGAAGATGATGATAATCCATCGAATAATCTCGATAATTTAGAAGATGATCTTCACGATAAATTAATCATCGAAGGAAATAAATGAACAACATATTGTTCTTTTGTATACATACATTTTTATGTAGAGATCTTTAACTTTTATTGTTTTCGTTTCTTTTTAAAACTTGAACGTTTCAGTTTTCTTTTCTTTTTTTCTCTCTTCTGTAAAGT
>ERZ778020.2556-NODE-2556-length-13002-cov-3.796401_pt1 | contig 13002 bp, 8 predicted proteins | sample MGYA00375750_ERZ778020 | MGnify/ENA primary metagenome ERZ778020 (study PRJEB29350, sample SAMN05389818) | bioreactor metagenome | isolation source: Ammonium sulfate bioreactor | place: South Africa: University of Cape Town | collected 2014-03-17 ...
ATGCAAAATTAGACGTTTTTTAAGATGGAGGAGGTGCGTGTCTGCCTTAAGAACAATGATTTATTTGAATCGACAAATAAATTGACAACGATGAGAAACAACAAGAAATTCGACATTTGTTTTGAACAATTGTTCGAGTAATAGATCATCAGAAAAGAATTTGTCTTGAAGACTTTGTCCAAAAAGATTTGTTTTGTTTGTCGAACAAGCAAAGACAAAGAACATCTCGTTATTACTCATTTGTTTTGTTTGTTGTGAAATGACGAATCTTTGTTGTGTGACATTTCTCCAGAAAAGAAAATAATTTCGAAAAAAAAAGAATCTACAGTTCCAATCATCTCTATTTAACATAAATTCAAAATAGTTTCCATTAACGGTGGAATTCTTTGAGATTTGTTTAGAAAATGAAATTGAAAAAGTTTCTTTAAATCTCGAGTTGTAAATTGAATTCTTAAGATTAAGAAAAATAAACGAACGAAATAATTTTGAGCTTCATTGACATCGAATTTATCAATTAAATAATTAATAAGAATCTTTATGAAATGATTTTGAATTCGACAAACATTGATTGGATCTTTCAATGATGGTTCATTTTCATTCATTGATATTCCTGGACTAAACATTAGAATTGTCGATACAAGACTTACGATTCGACTATCTCGTTGTGTTAATTCAACTAATTCTTTCGTTAATTTTTCACATCGTTCGAAAGATTTCGATGGATCATGTTCAAACAATTGACGAGATGACGATGATTTTGCATTGAATTCATAATAATAACCTTTCGATGATAAAAATATTGAAAATAAATTAAATTTGATGAGAATAAATTGATCATCTTGGTTGATTTGTTGAAATTGTTGAATATGTTGAAAATAATTGATAAATGAAATGGCATTGTCACTGGCTGAATTTGACCATGTTATCCAATTGATATGTTGTTGTTGTTCATTGTTCGAATGAGGACAATAGAAAACAAATGATGATTGAAGATTTTCAAGTTGAAGCCAATCTTCAATTGATAATTGACGAAATAAATCTTTAAGAATTACTTTCGAATCGATCGTTTCTTTTTTCATTCCTAAACGAAAACATTTTTCTAATCGACATTTCGAACACATTTTCCGTTTGTCTTTGTTGTTGTTGTTTAATAACAAACATTGACATTGCATTTCATTCTAAATCACAAACACAAAATTCGTTTGTTTTTCTCTTTTTCAAATTGATTTGAGTAACAAACAAGATTTCGATGAAGATTTCTTCGAAAGAATGTTTTACATGAAGCACAAGTCAAAACTTGATAATTATATCCAATCGCTTGACAACCACAAATTTTACATTTAACATCAATCCATTTCTGCGCTATTTTCGTCAATGATTGTCTTCTTTCATTCATTTTTCAAAATAAATAAGTCAAATGCTAGACAGAAAAACAAAAATAATAAACACAGAACGACAAAAAGAAAAGGACCAATGAGAAAAAAAAAAGGGTTTGTTTTAACTGCACGATAAAGCTGTTGTATTGACGTAATCATCAATTCGATAATTAAATAAATGAAAATCATCATAGTAAAGTTTGATCAATCGACAAATAAGTTGATTTGGTAGATTTGAATAGAATTGTTTGTATTGTTGATTGGAATGACCTGATGCACCACGTCGTTTATCGATATTCCAATGAGAAACATTCAAACGATTGAGAAACATTCGTAAATCATCATTGAATGTTTCATATTTAAGAATGAAATTATATTTAAATAAACAAACTTGACAAATCCGAGAGAATGGTTTCCAATGAGCATCCATTCGATCTACATTTGTGTTCGTTTGACTTAACGAAAGAATATATTCAACGAAATGTTCAAACGATGGAATCGAATTTTCACACGATTGTCTCACAGATAAACGTTGTTGATACGAAGTCACTTTGGAATATCGAGCACAGATCAATCGTCGAACATTATCATAATAAGGTTCCGATTGAATTCGATCTTTGGGAAGTGTACCAATTCGTTCTTTGTAAGCTGATGCTAAACGTTCGAATGGATGACGAACAAAAATCACTCGACTATACGATGAATCGTACAATTCAGATAGATTCAATACTTTACGAAATTGAATTTCATCAAACAATTTTCCAATGTCCAATCGCCAAGGATTGAAAAAGATCGACGAAGAATTTTTGTCTAAACTTTCATATTGAAGAAGATTTAAATAAGTTTGTAAGATTGACGTTGTTGAATTCGATTGATTGACTTCATTGGAAATGGTAATACCATTCTTTTTCATTTGATTGATTAGAAGTGAAATTGGAATATGTTTTGAAATTTCCTCATTGACATTAATTGACTTGTTTTGAAGACGTTGAAGAAGATCACGAATATAAACATAAATTAAAAGTGAAATTGTTGTTTTCGAAGCAATCTTTGGTATTGTACAATAGATTAATGATTGAGATTGAATTCGATAGATTGCCCCATTTAACCAAGGATATTTCACCAATAACATTTGAGATTCACCTGAATAACTCACCGAAGAATCACATTGATTTGTAATTAATTCTGAACGATTTCGATAAATGGAAATCCGACTATCATTGACATTCAAATCAACAATCAACAACGAATTCATTCGAGAACTGTGAATACATTCAAGAATTGTTAAACAACTTAATGAAATTAGAAATAAGCCAACGTATTTACTAGATCTACGAACTTTGAATCGACTTATCATTCGATTCAACAACATTTTTTGTTTGCTCTTGTCAAATAATATTAAAGTCAAAAGTGTGTAAAAAACATTTCTTAACTAGAAAAAGTTCTTTTTCTTTCAAAATCATCGAAGGGCGTTTATATTTATATGCGAGTTCTCGGTATGACACAAGTACTTTCAACGGCTTCTCTTACAACAGAAAAAGTACATCGGCAAAAAGAACAAAGAACTTTTAAGGGACATTTTTTTTTGCATATGAAAATTTAAAAGAAGAAGAAGAAGAAGAAAAATCATTCCGATTTCTATTTATATTCTTTCGCGTTTCTTTTTTTTTTAATGAGAACTTGTCACCTGAATAAACATAAGATTTCAAACCGAAAAAATAACCATCTGCTTCAAATCATCAATCGACGAATAAATACGAACCCGATTCAAATAGATAAAACAAAACAAAAAAGAAAATGCTCTTGTTGAAATTAATTTTGTTAATTTTTCTAATTGAAAAAGTATGGAGTAGTAGTAGTAGTAAAAGAGGAGGAGGAGGAGGAGGGGAAGGTCCATTGTTGATCAGTGGTGTCTATCCTCATTTGTCACTTTATAATCCTGGATTTGGTAATAGTAGCAATGTAACGGGTTGTGATGGAAATGGAGATGAAGGAGGTATTGGTGCAATTGTTCCTTGGGCAAATAAATTATGGATGATAACTTATTCACCACATTGTCCAACGGGCAGTTCAGATAAATTGTATACACTCGATGAAAATCTTCAATTAGAAATTCGTCCTGAAAGTATCGGTGGAACACCAGCCAATCGATTGATTCATCGAGAAACAAATCAATTAATTTTGAGTAATTATTTTATTGATAATCAAGGTCATGTTCGAACTCTTCCTTTAAAACAAATGTCAGGACGAATGACGGCAACTGCAAGACATCTTCTTGATCCAGCTAATCTCGTTTATTTCTATGATATGGAAGGTAAAATCTATGAAGTCAATGTCAATACATTAGATTTTAAATTATTATTTACAAAACCAATTCCTGGTTGGCACGGTAAAGGTGCGTATACATCTCAAAAACGAATTGTTTTTGCAAACAATGGTGAATTTGCTATATTTCCAATAAATCCAGCTGATTTAAAAGTCGGTGGTTTACCTAAAAATGAAGATGAAATGGGTATTTTAGCAACATGGGATGGTAAAGAAGAATGGAAATTAATTGAACGTAAACAATTTACTGAAGTAACAGGTCCAGGTGGTATTGAAGGTGCATCCGATGATCAATCTGTTCTTTGGTCAATTGGTTGGGATCGACGATCAGTCATTTTAAAATTACTTGATAATGACAATTGGTATACATATCGATTACCAAAAGCATCACATGCGTATGATCATCGTGGTGGATGGTATACTGAATGGCCACGAATTCGTCAAATTGGTAATGATCAATTGTTTCTAATGGATATGCATGCTATGTTCTATGATTTTCCAAAAACATTTTCCTTATCGAATAGTAGTGGATTACGAGCTATTGGAAGTCATTTACGTATGATTCCTGATTTTACTTATTGGAATGGACAATTAGTTTTAGCTTCCGATGAAACAACGCTGATGTACAATCCATTTCCTGGCCGATGTTATTCCAATCTTTGGTTTGGTCAATATGAAGATTTGAAGAATTGGGGTGGAGCAACTGGATGGGGTGGACCTTGGGCAAATAATTCTGTCATTGCTAATCAACCATCGGATCCATTCTTTATTAAGCATTTTAACAAAATTATTATTCATTTAGTTCACAATCTAACAACTCAATCCGTTACATTTACTTTAGAAATCGATACTTTAGCAAATAATCAATGGACATTCTATCGAAATCTAACAGTTGATCAAAATGGTTATGATTATTTGATATTTCCTCAAGATCTATCTGTAAATTGGATACGTTTTACAATTGATAAAAGTTGTAATGCATCGGCATATTTGTTTTTGAGTGGATCTTATCATTCGAGTGAAATCGATCCAATATTTAATTCGTTAGCTGATGCAAATGATACATCACCATTTAATGTTAATTTAATGCGTCCAGGTGCAACAAATACAACATTACAAACAGTTTCGATTCTTGGAACAAAACTTCCTTATTTAGAAGTTGATGAGAAATTAAATTTTTTTATTCCTCAAATCAATCGAACTGATGAAGTTTTGAAAATTTTAAATTTAACACACAATATTGAAATCGATGAATGGTCTGTACTTGTCACTGATTTCGGTGGTTCATTTCGATTGCCTAAAGGTGATCCTGCATTCGATCAACCATTCGATGGTTATTGGCCACGTGGAGCAAGAGAATTAGAAACTGAACGTTATATGTTAAATGCACATGGATCTTTTTATGAAGTTGGACGAGAAGCTGGTTTAGTCGGAATGAGACCCATTGCAACACACAATAAGAAAATCATGGATTTTGCTACTTGGAGAGGTTTACTTGTTCTCACGGGAACTAAACAAAATGCTCAATCCGATGGTCATTATTTTTCTTCTCAACAAGGAAATGGACTTTGGTTCGGTGTTTTAGACGATCTTTGGAAATTAGGTAAACCACGTGGACATGGTTTCATTTGGAAGAATTATTCCGTTTCAATCAATCACACATCGTCACCTTATCTTATGACTGGTTATGATCACAAAACAATGACAATTGAAAGCAATGTTGAAGCCAATGTCACTTTTGAAATCAATGTTGATATGAATGGATGGCACACTTATCAAACATTTACAATTCAACCTCAACAAACATTTCAACATATTTTTCCCGATGGATTCAATGCTCATTGGATACGAGCCATTGCCAAATCCAATGCTATCTTCACTATTCATCTTCTCTACGAATAAAATCTTTTTTTTTGAAATCAATTTATTATTGAATTGAATTGGAATTCAAATATAAGAAAAGAGAAATCGAATCAGTTCAATCTTCGAAGATAAATAAATCCAATGATTGTTCATCTTTTTCATTTAACGAACAATTCGATGATGAACTTGACGATGTTGTTTTACGTTTCACATTCATTTGTTCCGTCATCGACACACGAGAACAAGGTACAACCACAAATCTCTTCTCTCGACTCGTCTTCTCTTACCATGATATGCCGATTCAACAAGAAAATTCACAAACATTTTCTAAAGATTCGATCGAAAGATTTGCATCTAAATGCTTTTGTTAAAGTGAGAGAATAGATGGTAGAGAAGCTATTACAGAAAAATTGTAATCAAGAAATTAGAGCGTAAGAACAGAAAGAGCGAACATTAACAACAAAACTTCTTTTTTTTTTCGTCACTATCGATCCATACATGTGGGTCTGTTATGTTCGTTGATGATGGTGCATCGTTCTTCGATGTATTTCGGTGGTGGCGGTCGAAGTTGAATATTCGACAATAATTTTTCTAGTGCAAGAACATCGTTGGCGGCGTATTCCGTAAGTTTATTACGGTATCGGATCTGTCCGCGATAAAAAATACCCAAATGTGGATCAAGTCCACAATCGAATCGTGAATAAGAGGCTCTTTTATCGAGTCATTCATTTAATTGATACGCAACTGCATCAGCTAATCTCCAGAGTTGCCCTGGTCTCCGTCCAATACATCGCTCGCATCGACAATCGTTGGTTGGTCTATGTTCATTGCATTTCCTCCAATATTCACCAAAAGAATCTTGGATATTTTCACTTAGTGGCAAACGAACGAAGACATGACGAAGATGATTAACGGACGAGATCAATTAAAAGAAAATAAACCTCGTCCAAACTGTATACTCGTATATATCTCCATTTATTTTTCTCTACGTCTTCCATAATCATATATTCTCATCTAACATGACTGAAAAACTAATAGTGAGTTTCTCTCTTTGCTCATTGGATTCGTCATTAGAAGAAACAATGCCTTTTTGAAATGAAATCCTTCGTTTTTCTAGGATGATGTAGACGACAAACAGAATGAAATGGATTTTGCAAAGATGGCCGTGCATCATGAATATACGGACAGTCGTATCGATAGATCTGGGTGGCTATTCAACTTGCAAAGCAAAATGGTGCTGCTACCAACGAAAAAGTGATCCAATTAGCAAAAGAATTTAATATAAAAATGGACGAATGATGTTCTTTTGATTGTCTTGACTTTATTTTTATTTAAAAAAAAAGAAACAACTTTGACTTAACTTTACATGACAAACAGTCTGATTCGCATGGCATCTACAATTGATATTTGTATAGAAATAGGACATATTTGATCGAATGTTGTTGTTGATGATGATATCAATGTAAAAATCCATGTATGCATTCAAGCAATTAAACGAAATAGCCTAATTGAAATGGAAGTTCAGAATCTGACGAACTTGAAATATTGACGTTGTCGTACTCATCGATCATTTTCAAAATATTTAATTTTTTTATTTCAGTCATTTCCTTGGTCAAAGAATTAAAACATTTGATATGAAAATCGGGATGAAAATGAGGATTTGGATGTCGGTGTATAATTCTTATTAAATTAAGTCGTTCGAAAGCTGTGCACTCTTCTTGGTTGAGTTTCATTTGATCAACTTCAGTATGAACGATTGCTTGCCTCGTTTACACGCGGTCCAATACGACCGTAATAGTGATTTTAGTTTATTTCTATCTTGTTTTTTGATATGAATTGAGCATGAAATTCCTGTTAGTTCATTTAATTGTTTAACAATCAAAGAAATCGAGAATTCTAATTTGACAGAGAATGTGTGTGTATGTTCGTGTGTGTTTTGGTTCACTTTGATTTTTTATTTCTTTCTTAAATTGAGTGAACAAAAACAAAGATGAATTTGATTAAAATGTAATAATAAAGAGAATTAATCAGTTTGAATGATTGCGGTCAATTGAAGAAATGAGAGAGAGAGAGCGATAGAGAAAGAGGAAAGGTCGAACAAATCTGACACAACACACGACTACAGTACAAACAAAAACAAAGCAACTATACATTTGCGGCGTAGCTAGGACTTCGCTGGAGAAGGGGCTTAAATTAAAATGTAGATAGAAAAAAAATTCGCAGGTAGGGGGACTACGCCACTACTATAACACTGTTGAACAGGTTTTTTTTCTTTATTTATTTGTTGTTGTTGTTGTTGTTGTTGTTATGAATCTGACGGTTGACACTGTTTTTGTTGTTGAATGAGCACCAAACGACTAGGGACTTCGACAAAAAAAAAAACATGAAATCGATTTTTGATATCTGATTCAATTGAATTGTTTTCTAATCTTCGAAAATAAACAAATCAAATGATTGTTCATCTTTTTCATCCAACGAACAATCCGATGAAGAACATGATGGGACTTTTCGTTTTACATTCATTTCACTGATTGACACTCGAGAACAAGGAACGACCGATAATAATAACACAAGAATATCATCACGTTTTATATGAGCTACAAAACAAAAACATTCTCATCTTACAAATATCAACTTTCTCTCTTCTCCTTACCATGACATGCCGATTCAACAAGCAGTTCACAAACATTTTGTAAAGATTCAATTGAAATTTGTTCGTCCTTCGCAAAAAAAAAAGAAAACATGTACATCAGTTCAAAATTCTAAAAAATCGAATCTTACTAAATGATTATTTAAAATTTGAACAATAAAATCTTCATAAAGATTATCGAAAAGTCCATCTGATGCAATTAAAAGCAGATCACCAATTTGTAAATGTTGTTCAAGATATTGTCCATCACTTGGTTTGTCTTGATAAAGTCTCGTTAAATTCGTCGATGAAAATAAATGTGTTCGTGGAAATGATGATAATTGAAAAGGCGATGAACCTCGATGATATTGAGGTACAGAACGTAATAGTAATTGTTTATTTCGAATTAACATAAAACCACTATCACCAATGTTCAATGAACGAAGACATGATGACGATTTATCAATTGATAATAAACATAATGTAGCACTGCCAAATATCGAACGTTTCTCAACAGAACGAATAGCACGATGAACTAAACCACGCATTGATGATGAACCATGAACGATATCCGTTTCTTCGAGACAACTATTTATTAATTCATGAGCAAATTTATATGGATCAAGACCATGATGACGATTTCCACTCACACCATCAGATAAACCAATGATAATCTGTTGATTAAATTGTCTAATAAAAGCAACATCATCACCATAAGGTCCAGATAGAAGAACAGATTGTTCTTCTAAAATTGATTGATCACAATTTGTTTGATTTTTGCCTTGTTTAGAAATTCCATTCCAAGCACATTTCAATCCAATACATACAGATGAACTTGCCAACATTGAATTACTTACAAAATTTCTATTTACAATGTTGATCTTCTTTTCTCTTTCATCAACATCAATTCTTTGATTATTTACCAACAAAACACTATCAACGATATCCAATCGAATCATTTCATCATAGATGTCTCGACATGACTCAAACTCACAATTCTTTTAAGTTTGCTCTAACATTATCTAATCGAAAATGTTGTCGAAATACGAGATTATTTATCTAAGATTAAATGAAGTCGAATGATGTTTTCGTATATGTTTAGCTGATCGATCGATCGCTTTTGTTTTTCTTTTGCTTGTCATTTGTTTAAAAACAACGAAATGAATTTGTTTAATAGTCAATCGTTATTTGAATTCATTCCTTTACCAATTCTAATTGGATTTATTTTCTGGTTATTTTCAATGATTATCTTTTGTCTTTTTTTAATTTTCGTTTTCATTTTATTTAATCGAAAGTTTGTTTTTTATGTTCTTATTTATTAAAAACCTAAGTTCAATTGATTTTATTTTCTATAGTTCATTCAAAAATACCGCCGAATCAATTGTAATTGATAATTTGTATAAAGAAAATGAAATAATATCAAGTACAATCAGTCAAGATAGTTTATCGTTGAAGACAAAAAATGAACTAACAAATAAAGATGAGAAATGTTCATTTTATTTAAATAATTCTGAAAAGAAAAACAAACATTTATTAAAATATTTACCACCCATTCAATTAAAATCTATGAAAACAACAACAACAACAACAACAAATGAGACGAATGGTTCATTTCAAAATTCTCGACATCGTTCAATAATCAAAGATTTAAATTCTCTTTCGAATTCATTTAAACATAAAACTGTTCATCATTCAATTGATTCACTTTTTTCCAAAGATTCACTCGTTCAATAAAATCAACAAAGACAAAAATGAGACACATCTTTTTTTTGATAGATTGCATCAATTTGATCCGGAAATAATGAACAGATTAGGAATCGAATGATGAAATCAAAAAATGTCATACTGTTTTATTCAAAATCTAGTTCGTTATAGATCTTCTGTTGTGCTTCTATTAGATTGTGAATCATATTCTTTGGTACATTTGCTAACATCTTCTCCATTCGAAATTGAATACGCATAATGTTAAAAGCCAAATCATGTGTCTAAAAAGATACGAACTTTATTAAAGCGTTTGAAAGCGAAAATAAGAAAGTCTATTGACATAGTTCTGGACATACATTGTTGTTTATTGCCATGAATGAATGCGAATATATTTTTCGAATATCGATACGACTGTCTGTATTTGGTCATAATTTTGCCGCTTATGGACCGCACTATTAAGTAAACGGTCAGTGTTTGACATGGGTACTATAGAACGTTTTTGATTTCTTGACAAGGTACTCTTTCTTAACGATAAACGAATGAAATAGTTCTTCATTATATGATTAATAAAGTATTTTTGATCACAAGAATAGCATCAATGACAAATTGACTGTTCAATCTAATTCGTCTACTTGTTCTGATTGTGACTTTGTATTTGAAAAAAAAATGTTTTCTCTCTTTTTTATTCTTGTGAAAAAAAGGATTAGTATGTATGAAGGAATATTAATTGATTAGATTAAAATTAGAATGGTTTTCGTAGATAATGTCAATCTTCAATAATAAGAAAGTTTATTTAAAAAAAATAAGTTTTTGTAAACCAACAAAACCATTTCCCCAAATGAAACACGAATATAAAGCCATTGACCATAAGATAAGAAGAGCAAAGTCTAATGTAAGTGCGCCAATTAAACGACCTTTGGAACCCGATCGACGATAGCCTTGTGAATAGATTTCTCGTCCAATAATATAAACGATTCCAGTCAAAAATGTGACACGTGTATAAGATAAACCGGCAATTAATAATGGAAATAGAACTGCAAAACCACCTTCAAGATAATTCATATGTGCTCGTCGATAATTATTAAAAATAAACCATTGTTCATCAGTAAGAAGATCGGCAAGACGACCTTGTCCATCATCGGGATAACCACCATCGGGTTTCATCACATTCGATAATTGTTTATATTGACCAAAATTCTTTTCATAGAAATTTTTATCAAAAAAACGTTTTCGAACTTTATTCATTGTCATGCCTGTCATCCACATATGAATTGTTATTATAATCACTTCAAATAATATCCATGCATAACCTTCAGGTAATTCAATTTTTATGTCGGTCATCTTTGAGTTTACAATTTAAAAAACAAAATGAAACAGTGACAAAAACAACAGCAACAATAAATAGACTTAAAAGTGACATCTATTCTATCTACTAAAAATAGTTGTTGTTGTTGTTGTTGTTTTTTCAACCGTATGTAATAGAAGAAATAAACAAATCGATTCGTTTATTTGTATTGCAAAGAAAAGAAGATGCCTGATGAAGAAGAAATTCGTCAATTGATTTTACATGAAAATGAAGATCGAAGTGGTGAATTATATCGATTAGAACTCAATGAAATCATTCAATTAAAATTATCACCGAGTTTAGCTGCAAAGAAAGTTCGAGTGTTTACAAATGCAATTGTAAACGAAAGCGATTCATTCGATCGATCGAAATACAATGAATTGAAATGGATTTATCCATCGAATGGCAAATACGATGATTCTGATCGATATCTTTCATTGAAATGTGTTCAACCGGGTAGTTTTCATTTCTATTTTACAATCGATCGATCGACATCGATTGACAATCGAAATGGACAAGGTTATTTTCAAGTTCAACCTCAATTAAAACGATCGAATGGAACAAATCTTTGCATTGATGGAATTACATGTCAATCAATTCTTTCAAAATCATTAGGACAAATTGAAGATTGGTTATCTCGTCTTGAAGTGACTTATCAGTCAGGATACAATATGATTCATTTGACACCGATTCAATTACTTTATCATGTTTCAAATTCTTCGTATGCCATCACAGATCATCATCAATTGAATCCATCATTCAATGGTTCAATCAATCAATTGAAAGATGTTATTGAACATTTATATTTGAAATGGAATATCTTTTCAATTACGGATCTCGTTTATAATCATGCAGCAAATGATTGTGCTTTGTTACGAGATCATCCTGAAGCTGCGTATAATCTCATAAATTCACCTCATTTGAAACCAGCTGTTCTACTCGATTCAATTCTGATGCAATTTACATTGGATGCAAGTGAAAATAAATTAATTTCATTTGGAATTCCAAGTGAAATCAAAGAACATCATTTAAATACAATTCGACATTATCTTTCCAATGAACAAATCAACAAATATCGTTTCTATGAATTTTATATTTGTGATGTTAAATCGATAGTCGATGAATTTCGTCAACAATTGTTGAAAGTCGATGAATGTCCTGATGAAGCAAAACATTCATCAGATTCATTGTTACAACTTCAACATGGTAAATACGATCGAATGAAGACTCGTGTTGATTTACAATTAGCTGAAGAAATTTATTTTTTTAAACGAAAACATTTGTCAAGAAAAGACGAATGGATCGATGCAGCGTGTCAATCACTTCAAGATCGAATTCATTTTCTAAATCATATTAAATGTGAAAAATTGAATGAAGATTTGAGTCGAGCAGTTGACAATTGTCTTGCTTCATGTCGATATCATTTCTTTTCCTTTGATGGACCTCAATATCAACGATTGTCACTACCGAAAACACCATTCGTTGGCAATTATTTTCATTATCCCAATGATGAATTTAAACATCCCGATGAAATCAATGAGTTAATTGGCAATGATGTTGATTATCAAGTTCATGTGATGGCTCATAATGGTTGGGTAATGAATGATGATCCATTGAGATGTTTTGCTGATGAAGGTCAATTTGTTTATTTACGTCGAGATCTTCTTCAATGGTCAGACATAGTTAAACTTCGTTTTGGTAATCAAAGAGAAGATTCACCTGCACTCTACGATTACATGAAAGAATATACTCGATTGATT
>ERZ778020.2571-NODE-2571-length-12932-cov-3.630970_pt1 | contig 12932 bp, 13 predicted proteins | sample MGYA00375750_ERZ778020 | MGnify/ENA primary metagenome ERZ778020 (study PRJEB29350, sample SAMN05389818) | bioreactor metagenome | isolation source: Ammonium sulfate bioreactor | place: South Africa: University of Cape Town | collected 2014-03-17 ...
CAATGGTGGATGTTTCATCTTTTGATGTTGCTTCATCAGAATCATGTAGTTTTATTTCAGCTGTGGAGGATGTTTCACCAGTTGATGTTGCTTCACCGGAATCTTGTGATTCTGTGTAAGCAATGGTTGATGTTTCATCTTTTGATGTTGCTTCACCGGACTCTTGTGATTCTGTGTTAACAATGGTGGATGTTTGATTGTAATCATTCCTCGTTTCAGTTGAATCATTTGGGGCTGGTGATTCAGCTGTTATGGCGATGACATCGGTATCTGGTATTGTTTGTAGTTCGATAGTTGAGACGATTGTGTTAGGATCATCAGAAGTACTTTTTTCAGCTGCGAACGATTCAGTATTTGATAAACCATTCAAAAACGAAGGTTTTGTAGCAGTTGATTTCGTCACTGTTGTAGACGTAACCTGTAATATTTTCTGGACATATCCATCCTCTTGAGAGGAATTTTGAGTAAGGGATGCTGGTGAATTCGTATAATTTTGAAGATCTGTTGTGTTTTGGTCTAAATGAAGGAATTATTTGTAACTGATAGGTAAAAGTGCTGTTCATATTACCTGCAGTATTATTCGATTGGTATTGAGGAACTTGAGTTTTTGCGTTATTCACAGTGAGAATTTTGTTTGGAACTGTTTCTGAAAATGAATAGACAGAGAATAAATAGAGAAATCTAGAGAAATACGAACGAGTTTGTGGTTTAGCTGACGGACTGGCTTGACGAAATGACTTTTTTGGTCTTTGTGGAATCTTTCAAAGAAAAAATTGTGTTGTTGATTTATGTTTATTGAAGAAAAAAGAAACTGCTCACTGGTGCACGAGTAATGGTAATCTTGATAGCTGAAATGGGAAAAAAAAGATAATAAATTCGAATATTCTCAATAAAATATTATATTTATTTACGTTTTTTTGGTACTGGTTTGTTTGGTTGTTTTATACGTGCTTGATCGAGTAAATGATAGAATTTTTTCGGATTATAATCAATAAATATTGGATCAGATTGATCATCTGTTGTATTAAGAATAGATTTTGATAGATTAGCATCGGCTAATCTATTTATTGCATCACGAGTTGTTTCAATTCGTTTTCCTCCAATATTTAAAATAATATAATTATTTTTTGATTTTGGTGGCAAAGGTAAATCTAAATCATTGAGCATTTGTCGAAATAATTTACTTAAAATTGGTGATGTTGGTAATTTAAAAACTGGTGTTGTAAGATCATCTAATGATCTTAATTGATCAAGTAAAAACGAGAATAAATTTGAATCAAAATCCAGAAAATAACTTCCGTCATATTCAGGTTTTAATAATTCCGGTGAAGATAGATCAAACCATCTTGCTAATTTTGAATTTGGTATTTTAGTCAATGTCGATCGACGTGTGACTAATATTTGCCCACCAATATTCAATCGTATATAATCGTTTGTATTGAATAAATCTTGAATCGATTTCAATTCATTGTTGTGCTTGTTTTGTTTGTTTCGAATATTTTTTTCTGTATTTTGAATAGTTTTCTTCTCATCATTTGTTACCTTTACTACATCTTCATATTGTTTTTTAATATCCGACAATGGATTACTATTGATTAAAAGAAAATCTCCAATGAGAATAACAACACTGATCTAAATAAATTCATAGTGTAGTTAATATATTCTTATGTTTCAATAATATTTTACGAACCAAATAGATCGAGTAAATCATATTGAATTGAATGTGCGTATTATCTTTGAAAATGGATGATATATAAATATTCGATGAAAGAATGGGATGACTTCATAAAACAGTCGTCTCTCCCAGCACGTACACCGTTCTTTTCCCTGTGATATAGACATCAAATAAACATGTGTTACGTAAACTATGAATGCTAAGCCAGACTGTTTTTTTTTATTATTATTCGAGAATAAATGAATATATGAAAAATTAAAAAAAGGAAAAGTAGTGTCTGATAAAAATTTTAAAGATTTTCTGTTTTTTTAAGATCATTGACCATTGCAAGAAAGCTTTTTTGATTTTCTTTAGCTGGTAAACGAAGATTTGCCTCGTTGATTTTCTTTCCTTCTTTTAATTGTGCAAGAAGAAATCGAAATAAACTTGGATCGTAATCGACAAACGGTCGACCGATTCGATCTCGTTCGAGATCTTTTCTATTCGAAGCAAATCGAGCTAATTTCGAATTCGTAACACCTGTTAAAACTTCTCGAAGTGTTGCTACTTTCTCACCGCCAACGTTCAAAGCAATGATATCTTTGGCAGATTTTTCTGGAAGCGGAATGCCTAATTTCTGTAACATTTTATTATACGAATCAGCTGAATTCGGAATCAATGGCGGACGAAAATTTGGTTGTTCGTTCGGTTTTAATCGTCGGTATTGTTCGAGTAAATAAGCGAACAATTTCGGATTAAAATCAAGATTGAGAACATAAACTCCTTCGTTGTTTCGTTGGACAAGTCCGGAATAGGATCCACTGAAAAGTTTCGTGAATTCCGTATTCGGTACTTTTAATAATGTTTCGACACGAGTTTCGAATTTCACACCACCGACAATCAATTGAACGCGATCAGTTGGATTGACAATTGCTTGAAGTGAAGTTTTCTCACGAAGAAATTCTTCTTCTTGTAATTTTATTTTCTTTTCGAATTGAATTAAATCATTACGTTCTTTGGTTAATACTGCGATTAAATCATCGATTTTTTTCACTGATTTCAATCCTTGAACTTCGAAAATCAGAAGTAAGAAAAAGAACTAAGGAAAAGAAAACTCAGGTGAATGAAAACTCTCTCTCTCTGAAGATGAACGCTTACGAAATATTTGTATTGATACATTTTCGAATATTTCAATTACCGATTTTCGAATAGACACTCTAGACTGGTTTATATTCGGATTCGTTATGCGAAGATATGATTGGAATTTATTTTATTTCACTTTCGTATGGGACTATTCGTCGTTTCTCCCATTTGTAAAAGGGAAAAAACTTTGTTGTTTTTCTTCTCTTTCAAATTCGGCATTTTATTTTTTCAAACAAATCTTTAACCGAATGTACTAAAGCTTGTCGAAACACTTCACCACCGGTTAATGTATAAATATAAAATGGCATTCCATTGGTAATATACGTGAGAAGAAAGAACAGATTCAATAGAAAACTATTCAATGCATTTTCAACGGGTGTTTTTAATTGAAATCGTTTGACATTTAAATATAAACTTTGAATTGTTTGTGGAAGAGAAAATAATGTCATAAGTACGACTTGAACGATGAGCATTGCAAATAGTTGATGATCGATTTTTCTCCAACGTCGAACACGATGTTCGATCGAAGGTGAATTTATCATTAATTCAGGTTGAATTTGACGAAAAACAACATGACGAATATTGATAATCGTCATGAAACCGAAGACATACATGAGTATCGATGGTATTAGAATACTAATCGAAGCAAATTCAATATCGATGAATAACCGACACCATACGGTTTTACCGTAGCATTGCACTGGCATATCAATTAAATTTGCGTCGTAACAATAAAATATTTGAAGATAAGCTAGACTTGAAATTAAAATAATCAAAATTAAACTACGTTGAGCATTTTTTATTGAACATAATTGACGATAATACATATTTGTTGACGATGACAACCATCGATCGAATGTTGCTAACATAATTGACCAAGATGCAATTGTACGAAAAGTAAATAATATAAAAATACGAAATTTACAAAGCCATCCGATTGTATTAGTAAGATCAAGTGACCAGCCAGCTAATAGACGAACGGCAACACCTGATATTAAAGTAATTAGACTAGCAATCGATGATGCTAGAAAGATAAATGAACAAGGATTCAAACGAAGTGTATGTTGTGAAAGAGCGAGACAGTTTAAAATATTTCCAATTGTACCAAAAACTAGAATTGGAATTGATAAATATCGATTGAGTTGATGTGAAAGTAAATTGAGTGAATTAACTAAATCGATTTCCCATGTCGAATTCGACATTTGCTTATTATTCAAATTCAAATGAATTTTATCTGAAGAAAAAATAGATCAATGTAATTCTATTTTCTGTTCTTTGTCACTGTCATTGACATGGAATGCAAATGCAAATTATATATATAGTGGTAAATGTTTCAGAGTACTCATACTGCTTGAATATGAAAAATCTGTTCAAGACTGGAACTGGAATGTTAACTTAGTGTCTCGCAATGCTGGCTTTTAATGATTATAACCTTAACGATGACTGTCAAAAAGTACCGGTAAGAATATATGAGAAACTAATGACTATACCAGTACTTTTAACTCAACTTGATTGCTTGATGAGAAATATAAGAGTTTCATTTTTAATGATATTTAGACTTGAGCTCTGTTCAAGTTGACTTTTTGCTTTATTCTTTTGTTTTCTACAAAAAAAAATTTATAACAATGAAATTGGATATGTGTGTTTAACAATATGTAGATTTAACGATGTCTATAAAATAAAATAGTATCTGTTTTTTCTACATGACAAATGTCTCTAAGTGAAATATTGTTCCAATAAATATATAGATATATCTACAAATTTTACCAGAAAAAAATAGGATTTCTAGTGTCTATCAAAGTTTGACGATTAAATTTTTTTACAGTGAATATATACAATTTATAATAGGAAAATGAAATCATGAAACAAGCTCGTGAGCAAAAACGTTTCAGCTATTTTTGTTAAATCAATTTCTCTTGTCAATATTATACTGTATCGATCAGTTTATGATGTTCACGATTACAATCGGTTTTATAATGACGGTTTTGGCATCAGGTAATTTCTTTTCTCTGACTCAATAGTATGGATATGACATCAATAGGAATGATAGTTTATTGTCATTCATAGAGTCTATTGTGAGTTTCAACGGCTCATTATAGCATAAACATATTGAATAATATTTAATGAGTACCTCGAAATAAAACTTATGATGAAAATAGTTTTGATCTTCCAAAAGCATGGATTCTAACTATTCATAAGCTAGTAGCTAAATAATAATCGTTACAAAAATGTTTTTTTTTAAAGATATCACTCTTGCGGCACCACGAGCCTTGACAGAAGCTATTAAGAAACTCTGTGGATCCAATAATAATTATTGTAGCTTCAATAACAGTCATTGTATTATCAATCATTCATCATGCATTATAAATTGGAGCAATAGCCAATGTATCATTAATTTTAATTATTGCGAATTTCCTGATGGTGATTCATGCATTATTCCTTCTAATTATTGCAAAATTCGTGATGGTTACAAATGTATCATTGATTCTAATTATTGCCAAATTAGTAGTGGCGGTGGTAGTGGTTCATGTTACAGCAATTCTAATAACTGCTATTTTAATAGCACAGCATGTCTAATTGGTAATCATTATTGTAGTATAACAGCCGATGTTTACTCGTCGTCAACAACCTCAAGTACTACAACAACGCCAACAAGAATAGTAACAAAAATAGTAGCAACAACAACAGTAACAACAACAACACCAACAAAAACAGTAACAATAAAAACAGTAACAATAAAAACAGTAACAACAACAAATAATAGTATGCATACTAGCAATTTTCTCTTGAAAATGCAACACATTCTAATTCTTAGGCATAATTCCATCAATACATGTCATCCCATTTCAATGCAAGACTGATAGTTTAGAATATCCATGTAATATTACTAATGTACCATGCAATTTGGCTGCACCATGTCAAAATAACGGATCCTGTCACAATAATAAAACAATTCGAAATGGTTATTACTGCTCATGTTTACCAGGCTTTAATGGCACACATTGTGAAATCGATCTACGTCCATGTAAATTAAAAAAGTGTTTAAATAGCGGTATATTTATACAAGTAATTTATGTTCGAAAAATAATTCTTTGTCATTCATAGGCCAACGAATTCAATCAATAAATGGAATTCCTATTTGTCAATGTGGTAATACATCAGGTTGGACGGGTTCTTGTTGTGAAACAAAAATAAACATGTGTAAACATGATAAATGCAAAAACAATGGCGTTTGCCGTCCGTTACTATTAAATTACACTTGTGAATGTCTCGGCGATAGTTTTTCTGGTCGTCATTGCGAGAAAGTTTCAACGAAAATCAAAATTCTCCGTACTGTATCTACATCATTTTCTTATATTGCTATTGCTGCCATGGCTAGTACTGTCATGCTTATTATTATAATGGATATATTAAAATACTGTTTCGGTATTGATCCTGTTCATAACGAACGTGAACGGCTACGACGAATGAGACGAATGAAAAAATGTAAACCTATTGTTCAACGATTTACTTATATTGATGCACCAACAAAACAAGAAACAAGCGTTTAAAATTGACTTTGCTTTGTTGTCTTTGTGCGAATTTTCAATTTCTAATTATTCAAATATTGATTCAAAATAAAATCTCTATTTCCCCATGCTTGTTTGACTTGAAACTTTAGATCGACTTCCTTTTTTAATTTTTTTTGTTACAGAAAATATATTGTTTCCATTAGAAAAAAAAATGTTGAAACGCCTGATACTTTTGATAATTATCCATCGAATATCAAGTAGTTTTTGTAAAATAAATAATGTCAGAATGCCGATTTTTTTTACATCATGTAGGTCGTTCCTATAATCAACCAAAACTCTCACCATGTGCAACATGGCACGAAAATGCTACTACATTTATGAATAGAAGTGTTTCTGGTCATTTGCCTTATGGTTTATTTGTAAATATCAATAATACAGTTTATGTCGCAGATAAATCAAGGGGTAAAATCGTAATCTTAGTCGAAAATCAAACCTGATGATTTAAAAGTACCATTTAGTATTTTTGTAACAGACAACGGTGATATTTATATTGATAATGGACGAAATTACAGTCGAATTGACTTGTGGACATTAAACTCGACAAAAAATATTCTGATAATGAATATTAGTAAACCTTGTTTTGGTCTGTTTATAGATCAATTCAATAATCTCTATTGTTCTATTAGTGAGAAACATCTAGTAGTTAAAAAGTCACTAAATAATAATTTGAACAATGTAACTATTGTTGCTGGCAATGGATCAGCAGGATCATCGTCATCCATGTTGAATAATCCGCGAGGAATTTTTATGGATTTAAAACTAAACTTATACGTTGCTGATTGTGAAAATAACCGAATTCAATTATTCAAACCTAATCAATCGAATAATGGAACTACAGTTCCAATAGGACTAAAACTTAGTTGTCCAACGGGAATTATACTCGATGCTGACAATGCTTTATTCATTACTGACCATAATCATCATCGTATCATCGCATCCGGTGAAAATGACTTTCGTTGTATTGCAGGATGTTCGGAGATAAATGGTTCAAGAGCTAATGAGCTATTCTATCCACGCGGTCTCAGTTTTGATAGTTATGGAAATATTTATGTTGCCGATGGTTATAACCATCGGATTCAAAAACTCATTTTAGCAACTAATACATGCGGTATATTGCTGATTGATTAATCGCTTTTTCAAGAATTTTTTTTTGACTTTCAGAACCAACAACAACCGATCTAGTTCCCTCAAATCATTTGCATATTCTAGCCTGTCCGAATGCATCTTATATTGGTTACAATTGTAGTATCTCGAGTAAACCATGTAATATGCTTAAACCTTGTCAAAATAAAATAATGCATCTTGTTATGACAATGAAACGATTTTGAGCGGTTATATTTGTGTGCGCCCACATGGCTTTTATGGTATTCAATGTGAATATGATCGTCGTTTGTGCAAGCCAAACACTTGCTGGAATAACGGTATATTCTATATTCATTTTTCTTTTCTCGAGACAATGATTTTTCATAGGCTATTGTAATCAAACATCGAATACAACATTTAACTGTTCATGTACAGCAGGTTGGGAGGGTAAATATTGCGAGAAGCAGATTAACTATTGTCAAAATGTGATGTGTGAAAACGGTGCCGTATGTCGTTCAGTATTTCTCGATTACAAATGTGAATGCTTAACTGAAAGCTACACGGGTCGTCATTGTGAAACAATCACGACATCATTGATGATTCGTCAAACAGTATCGAAATCAATTGGTTATATCGCAATTCTTGCTTTAGTCATTACTGCTTCGTTTATTTTTGTATTAGATATTTCAAAATACTGTTTCGGAATTGATCCTGTACGAAAAGAACGTGAACATTTACGAAAGATCAAACAAATGAAAAAACGTAAACCTATCATTCAAAGATTCACATATGTTAACGCACAATGCGATAAAAACTAGTTTTGAATTACAAACATTCGGCACAATCTATTCAAATATCAGGTCATGAAAATACATGTGGTAATAAAAGATGTGCATTGCATGCAGACTAATCACATGAGATGAAAACAAATCTATTTGTATTCAAACGCTTCATTGTATTGTATTAACGTGGACGTATTTGTTGTTTGTTCGAATGTCATTTTGTTTTTTTAACATTAAACTGAAGATACGACAGGTTAGCCTAGAATAAATCCTATTTATGCGATTATCAAACTATGAATACCATGGTAATTCGTGTTAATGAAATCTCTTAGATTGCAACTGATATTCTTTTCTTTTTTAGACGAGTAATAAAAGAAGTTTTAATCTCTAGCTTCTCTTCCATAGATTAAAAATTAATCTTCTTTTTCATTAGAATATGAGAACTTTAATTAAGATTTTTGTCCTTAGGCTTTAAGAAAAAGAAGACAACAGCGCAAGTTAGATGGAAGCTATGGAGCGAATATTACAAAGTAATATTTATATTCAACCAATTCATTTTTTTCTTGCAATATTAACGAATACTATAAATATTCGTATTTTATCATCTCGTACTCTCCGTTCATCATTGTGCACATATTATTTTCTTATTTATTCCTATTTAAGTTTGATCTATACTTGTTTCATATGTCCGATTCTATTTGCACGTGGTTTTTCAATAAACTATCTCAATGGGTCAATAAATTGCAAAATATTTTCCTATATTCTTTTTCTTCTACCATTACAAGCAAATATGATGTTAATTTTAGCATCAATCGATCGATATCATTCAAGTTCACGTTTATATTCATATCAATCGATGGAAACAATAACTCGTTTAGCTAAACAACATATCGTTCTAACTAGTTTAGTCTGTATTGTATTTACATTACCAATAGTAGTCATTTATCATTGGAATGAACATGCCGATAAATGTCTCGGAAGATTTCATTTAATCAGTCAAATTTATACATTTAGTCAAATATTAATTTATTATATTCTATCACCAATTGTATTGATCATTTTAGGTTTATCAACAATAAATAATATCCATCGACAATTCAATCACTCAGTTATTGTAATATTATCTCAACGAAAACGAAAACGTCGAACACAATGGCAATTAACAAGAATGTTAATTCTTCAAATAACAGCACATTTAATATTCGTTCTCCCATTCGGATTTATCTATAGTCTTAATACATTAATTCCATCGACTCTAACGGCCAATGTCATTGTTCTACGTTTGATTTTTGTTGCATGGCAACAATGCGATTATTTCGTTTCGTTTTTTCTCTATGTTTTCTCTGCAAGTATCTATCGTGAACAATTCTTTCGAATAATTTGTAAATCGAATAGAAATTTCGAACAAATTTCATTTCATCGGCATCAATCGGCTTTAATTTATACGCCATCATCAAGTCGAACAGATGATCCATTCTTGCAGAATTTTATTTGAATAAAATATTTTAAAAAACTAAAAGAAAATCTTGTCGACATTGAACTACATCTCTCAATCGTGTTTTATTTATATTCGATAGATTACAATCGAATAGAACTAATTTATTCAATGTTCGATTGTAAACAAGCATATCAGCGAATGCACCGACACATGTTTCATTAACTAAATGATTGCCCCAGAGATACAATTCTTTTAATGTAGTATTCGAGTGCGCAAGACTGTCGGCAAGTTCGATCATGCCTTGATCGGTGATTTGATTTTTGGCAAGACCGAGTTGAGTTAAAGTTTGATTTGTTCGAATGAGTTGAGCGAGAGTTGTAGCACCGTGATTTGTGATTTGATTCTCGCCGAGAAAAAGTGTTTGAAGATTAAAATTTGAATTTGAGAAATAAGCAACACCTTGATCATCGATTTGATTATGAAATAAATTCATTCGTCGCAATGGGACATTTTCATTGAATATTTCAGCTAAAATTTTCATTCCATTCGATGTTATTCGATTGTAACCGAGTTTTATTTCTTGGCATTGTCGTTTTCGAATAGCTAAATCAATAATTTGCTTCATATCATCATCAGTTAAATCTTGATGAGAAAGATCAATGATTGATGAATTACATTCGGCGATTAGTTCTTCTAAAACACGATCTGTATGTGATGCTTGTCTGGTTTTCATTATTGAAAGTTCAAGGTTCGATAATTGACTATCATCATCGAACATTTGCATTTTGCACTCAATCTCCATGTTCGATATATGCTCGGTTTTTTTTTGTTCTTTTTTTCTCTATAAGTATCGTATGACTCATTAGAATGAAAAAAGAGAACATCGTACGACTATTTTATTACAAAACGAGAACGATTCACGATACAAAACATTGCTTGTCTTTTTTCGTTGTTAAAAGTTTAAATCCTTGTTTTTCATGAGCGATTTGTTTCAATCGATGTCGATTATCTTCAGTGAATTGACAATATTTCAAATCTAACCCTTTCAATGTTTGATTTTGTTGTAACATATCAATCAATGAATCAACACTTGAATCATTAATTAAACCATTGGCTGACAACGAAAGAACTTGCAAAGTTTTATTAATTAAACCTAAACTATTGGCTAACAGATGAACACCATGATTTGTCATATGTATTCGATTGAGAAATAAATGTGTTATTGTTTGATTCGTTTTTAACATATTCGATATGTGTTCAATTCCTATATCAGTAATATTATTTGAACCGAGATGAAGTTTTTGTAGAATAGTTTGAGAAATTGAACGCCGAAATCCGTTAGATAGTTATCCGAAAGATCTAATTCGATTAAATTGAAATTATTATATAAACCATCGGCAAGAATTGATACACCTTGATTACTAATTTGATTACCGGTTAAATAGAGACATTTACATTTCTTATCAATAATTGCACGTTGAACAATAATCGACATGTCTTGATCGTTTAATTCACGTGCATATAAATTAATCGGTGAATTCATTTTACTTAAACATAATAAATCTTCTAATTGAGGATTATGATAAACAGACGAGACTGAACCTGTGAGTTTTAATACAACAGAACAGAATGATGTATTTTGAATTGAAATATTAACTGATGGTTTAACTGGTGTTATGGGTAGACTTATTGATGCAGCATGATCTCGATTTGTTGATGATAGACTAACATCGATTTCTTTGATTTGAATTATGTGTAGACCTTGACTCGAATCGATAATCGATGTGACTTTATATCGTTGACTTGAAAGAAGAAGAATATTTTCATTGAGTTTTTGATACGTATGATTTCGAATGTCTTTAGCTGATTTACATTCGATTTTAAAACGTGTTCGTTGATCTGTTCCGAGTAGTTTTTGTTCGGTTTCAAATTTTTCAATCGATTGCGTACATAGAGCAAAACCATACCAAAGAAATATCTTGCCTTGACTATATTCTTGTGTTAAATCAGTTCCTATACCACGATAGACATAACAATGTTTCGATGGAAGTTTAGATAATGCTTTGAAAAATAATTTCAAATACAAATGCCAGGGTTTTAATTTTTCTCGATTGTCATTACGTAATGTTCGATTAAGAAGTAAACTAAATGATTGTTCTTTTGGCTCCCATGACATCGTATACAATCGAATCGAATCCGATTCGTCTCGTGTTAGATCGTCTTGAATTTCAGTTGAATTCTTTTTGATTTGTTCGAGCATTTGTTTTATGTCAGGAACAATTGAAACTAAAGATTCAAGTGCTTCATCGAGAGTAACTAACGGCATTTGTTCGTAAGCTGTTATAGGAGGTAATGAAACTAATGGTTCTTCCTCAAGATCAGAATATTGAACATAATCTTTCATTTCAACGTCATTCATTGTGGTGGTTGTTGTCATCATCATTATAATTGTTGAAAAAAAAGAGCAATGTTTAAAGTTCTTATCATTTATTTTATAAATATCTTATCAATTTTTATTTTATTAAACGAAGAAAAAGAAGAAAAAAAAACGAAACGAAATAAGATAGAGAAATGGGTCTATTCAGATTTGTGCGAGGTAGTGATATAACCGTTCTTTTTCGGTTGAGGTATCGATTTTCGATTGTTTTTCCAAATATATTCTTGAAGAAAATAATTCGAAAATAGAAATAGTAATGATACGGAATGTGTAAGAAATATTAACACAAATAAAACAGGAAAATCATAACATGATTGATCGTTTTCAATGAACATTGCATAAAAACGAAACATACAGCCGATTGCTGCAGCAACAAATTGACTAATCTAATAATTAAAAAGAACGACAAAAATCAAAAGAAAAAAGAATCTTTTCATACTTGAATAATTGTTACGAAAAGTTTCGTACGAGCTAATAAATTTCTTTGAATATGCATGGCAGACAATGCATAATACAGATACATAACAACATGAACACATGCGTTGACAATGACAGGTAGAGCGATTTCACCACCTGGTGCATAACGTCTGTAAAGAGAAAATCAACAAATAAAATAAAGGAAGTGCACTCGTGCGAATGGTAGTTTACGTCGCAAGATACCAAATAGGAAACATTGTGGCATGATGATAAACATGAAGAATACTGATATGAGTGAATTTTTTATTTAGAATAAAAAACCATGTATCCCAAAATTCGAAACCTTTCGATATGTAATACCACCACGAAGCTTCGGCAAGATAAAGATCTTCAGGTCCATGCATAA
>ERZ778020.2578-NODE-2578-length-12906-cov-3.520582_pt1 | contig 12906 bp, 10 predicted proteins | sample MGYA00375750_ERZ778020 | MGnify/ENA primary metagenome ERZ778020 (study PRJEB29350, sample SAMN05389818) | bioreactor metagenome | isolation source: Ammonium sulfate bioreactor | place: South Africa: University of Cape Town | collected 2014-03-17 ...
CAACTTTCATGTAAAGTCAAACGATATTTGTCCGGTTTCGATGATGAAACATTTAAAACATCGATTAAACTTTGTTCTAACCCAACAGCTAAATAATCTCCATCTTGAGGACAATAACCAAGTGAAAATATTTGTGAATCGAATTCGATCTGTTCAATTTGTCGACCTTCACGAACGTCCCAACAACGAACTGTATTATCGAGACCACCTGTCCAAATTCGTAGCCCGTCCGATGTTAAATCAATACAACTTGTGCCATCGGTATGACCTTCGAATTGTCGAACGAGACTTTGATTTTGTATATCCCAAACGAGAATATTCCCGTCGGAACAGCAACCAAAACAGAGTTTTCCATCCGATGATATTGCCAATGCGTAACAAGCGGCAGCTTTCGATTGAAGTTCGCCTTTAGCTCGAATGACTGGTGAAGTCGACGACGAATTCGATGATATCGATGAATTCGAATTGCCACCATCACGAGCTAATGCTGAACCGTTGGGTGTGACCGATGGAGTTAAATTCAGATCCCAAATCGATATATTCGATGCTTCACCACCGATAATCAACGTTCGACCGTCAGGTAAAACTTTCACCGAACGTATATAAGCATCTCGACTCTTAAAAAACGAACAAAATGAGAAAGAGAGTTTCGTCTCAAAAATATTCCTTACTAAACATTCGAATTGTCCAATCGGTTTCGAAATAGTCAACGGTGAACTTCTACCGTTTGTATTATTCGTTTGATGATGTAGACTTTCTTTTAAATCCCAAATTTTGACGCAACCTTTGCCACCTGTATAGATATGTTTGTTCAGATCGGAGATTGTCACTGCGCAAACGACATCGCCGTGCATGAGACTACTGAGGATTCGTGTTTGCCGAGGACAATCATCGCTGTTGAATGCATTCGATGGAAATGTAAACGGTTGCAATGATGTTGCCGGTGGGACGGGATCCGATGAATCGCAATGAAACGAATAATGTTGTTTGGTACCATTACGTTCAACGAGATTTCCGCTCGATGCAGCGACTGTCGACGTTATCGTTTGCAGAGGATTTGGGGTCGAGACAGGTGGCGGAAGATTTTGAGGAATTCGCATGGACGAGTAGAGATCGTTGAGAGCTGCGGTTGGATGAAGTGAACGTGGAGAAAGATGACTCGACGGATTGGAATTATGAGGAGGAAATGCAGCGTTGAGAACAGATGCAGGATTATTGAGACCGGCAGCGAAGGCAGCGAAATTTTCCGGCATGAATGCGCCATATGGACCGAACATAGTAGCTGCTGAATACACACACACACTGATCATTTTTATTAAGAAACAGATTCGGCAAAAGGAGGACGTGATGACATACGAGGGAGTTTAGGCGAATGACGAACACCACTGGTGCTGCTGCTACTACGCGAGCTTGATTTGTTCGTTGAATTTCCACCGGCGCCACTCATCGACAGGTTCGTTGCTGTTGTTATTGGTGCGGAGCCACTTTTTTCACTACCCTACAACGAACGAACGAACGAACGAAATCGATTGATACTTTTATTTGTTTGTCATTTCGATTTACCTTCTGCGAAGGAGTACTACGAGTAGAACCATTGTCACTATGTGGACTTCGACTATTGTCTTCTTGATGAGATTGTTTATGCCGTGATGATGAACTTTGTTTCGAACCATCGCCATTTTCATGCGGCGAACGAGAACCATTTGTCAATACTCGATCGTTCTATGAAACACGATTCATATTATCTTTTTTTGTTTTTGTGCAAAACTTCATTATTTACTTCATTCGAATCATCGACAACTAAATCACCTTCACTTTTATCATCATCACTATCCTATAAACACCGAAATCATCGTGTTTTTTTCTCTTCAGAAACAAAAAAATCTTTCGTACCTCATCACGTTTGAGTTTTTTCGATTCATGAGTATCGAATGGTGATCGACTATGTCCACGATATTTATCATTGATTTGATGAGGAGAATTCGCACTTCGCTGTAGAGAAATATTCTTCGTTAATTTCTAATCGAAATTTAATGAACAGCCTACCTTTTGCGATGCTGCTGCTGCTGCGGCGGCTGCTGCAGCCACAGCTGCCGCTTTCTCAGCACGTTCGAGATTATCTAACGCAAAAATATTCCAATAAAACACCGAACTAATTCAACAAAAATACCTTTTTCATCTTTCAAAAACGCTTGTTGGGCAGCTGCTGCAACGCCTTGTAAAGCAAGAAGACCTGGTGGAAGTCCGCCAGCGCCTGGTAAACCGAATGGTGATGCTGCATGTGCAGCAGTTAGCGCTGCTAAATGAGGAGCTTGACCGTGTCCATGAGGGAACGCTCCGCCTGCACCTTGCGCATGCATTTGTTGCTGAAGAAGAACAGACGCGGATAAAAATAGATTTTTTCTGATGAAAATTATTGAGACATACGCCGATAATTGCATTGAGTTCGGCAACAGTGACCTGTTTGGCACGATCGAGTGTTGCTGCCACTTGATTTTGTTGCTAAATAAATCATATTTTTGTTTATTTTAAATTCAATTTCTATTTTACATCTTGAGAAAGACAGGGAACTATTTGATGACAAATCGCAAGATATCGTTTAGCTAATTCCGATTGTCGATGCATTTCAACATTAAGTCCATAGGACATTTCATAATACTACAATTACACAAAACAAAACTCATTTGAATTTCGATCGAAGAAAATCTATTTTACCATCACATATTGACGATGAACTTCGACCTTTTCTTGTGCTAATTTTTCGCAATCAAATTTTAAACTAAAAACCAAATGTTGTTAATTCTTTAAAAGGTGATTTTTATTGCTTGTTTTCTACCTTTGACACTGTTGTTGTAGAGCATTGAATTCTTTCCTTAATCGTTCGCAATAATCTCCGACACTGAATTCAGCTTGAGATGAACCTTGCGGTCCACTACGTCCTTGAAACATGTTTGCCGATGATTTCTCGTGTCCACTTGTATTTAAATTGCCAAGATGATGATTCGAACCGGAACCAATGGTTCCGCTGTGTGTCTTCTTCTTCTTTTTACTACTATTGGATTGATTGAAATTATCGTCGTGTAATTTCGATGAATGATTAAACGACTGTTGCAAACTGCTACTACCAAGTTTGAGATTCGTATGTGAATGAATTTTGATGGCTTTAACTATTTAGATGCGCACGATGGCGATGTTGAATTAAGAACAAGTGAAAAATGAAAAAACAACAGAAACAACAACTGACAATGTCAACATTCACAGAGTACCGGCCAATATAGACAATATATATGTAACAAAAGAATAAGAAAACGAGCGAGAAAGAGGATGACAAAGAAAACGAAATGAAATTAATGGATAAGAAGTGAATAAATTTCTACAGGAGATGTATAAATGAATATGTCGCGTTTTTTTTTGTACTACCACCGTTGTTGTTGTTGTTGTGATTCGCTTTTTCTTTTCTCTCGTCTTTGCCGAATACTACCAAGTGAAATTAAACAAATATAATGATGACGACGATCGGCATGTTGCCATGATGTATGTAATAGTCTAAAATCGAGTAAGAAAAATAAATAGAAAACATTTCAAGTCAGCAAATTATCCAATAGGGAGACATTCAACACTTGACAAACTCTTTTCAAAATTTGATCAGAAGAATGATTATCGCTCTCGAAATGAAAAAAAAAAGAATTGACTACGAGCACAGCACGTGGAATTAAACGAGAACAATGTGTTTGAACGACGACGAATATGTATTGAATGTGTATATTGGTCGTCGATTAGAAATAATAACAACAAAAAAAAGTAGAAACGCGTCACATCGGAGGACGATACACAATCGTCATTTTCGTGACCTGACGCGGCTGCTTTGTCGGCAGTGACTGCCTTTGCCTGTTACTGGTGTTAGAATTGCCTGCCGTCGAATGATAAGGTTACACATATGCACAGGAAAGGAAAAACATACTAGGCGTCGTCGACAATGTCTAAAGGGAATGCGTTTCTCTTTTCCCTCTCGAATACAAGTGTCCAATTTACACACATGATGAGAGATACAGATAGATCGATGAATGGACATCGAGATGAAGAATGAAAAAAGAGGGAGGGAGAGAAAGAGAAAAGGATACTTAATTAATCACGATCGCGAGTTCGAAAGCAAGCGACAAGCCGAATAAATGTGGACAAAGGCTAGTGTAATGCATCTATCATCCAAGATCAAAAGCTATGTTCGGTTTTGCATGTCTATACCTCCCCAAAGGACAATACACATCAATAATAGAATATAGGATGACAATGAAGAAGACGTGCCTATTTAAACTAATTCTTTTTGACTCAAAATCGTATATAAATAGACGTGTATGCGTTAATAGTTGAGAACGATTAACATGTTCGAGAAAAGAAGAAGAAGAATCTATGAAAAGAAAAAATGAGAAATTGGAGACGATGATCAAGTTAAAAATTCGATTATATATCGACAAATAAGTTTCTTTCATACATCATTATTCTATTTGACATATGGTTTTCATTCGGCGATAGATACAACTGCGATTTAATTATGTCAAGTACTATTCGATTAGAAACTAGGTGGCTTTTGATCAATCATGTCATTAGGAAATCGTCTGTTCTCTCCATTTGTTAATGATAAGAAAAAAAAGAAAACGAATCAAGAAGTAATAACAATAACAAGAAAATTCTCTCTCTCTCATCTCATCTCATGCTTTCAACAAGCACAAACTCTAATCAATATAAATGTGTGTAGATATACATATCTATATATGCATGTACATCAATCTTCATGTAAATAGACATCGACACGATGAGGCGAAAAAAAACGAAAAAGCAAAAAAAAACAACAACACGAAAACGATGAGATGCCTATCGTAGATTGTCATAGTTTGTATATGTGTTTGTCCATATAAAGATATTCGTTTCTAACTGATCGAGTCAAGGTATGTAATCACTTGAGAATCAAATATATAAATCTACGGAGAGGAACTAAAGAAAGAAAAAGGTGAAGAAGAGTATGCCGAGGAAAAGAAGGAAAGAAATGAGTGTCGTCGATGACGTGCAAACATTGTCTAGAGGCTACGAATTTTCTGACTTCTCTCTCTCTCTCGCTTTATTTCCTACTGCATTGTTGTTACTATTTTTTGTTCATCAAAACTATAAATGACTGAATGAACCGAAGAAGAGAAACGGAAACGAGTTAAGATTGATGATGATGGCTTTAGTAGGAAGTAAAGGAGAGCACAATGCCACGCTACGATGATGATTGACAATAGAAAAAGAGAGAAAAAAACGAGTTAAACGATGTAGTGGTGCGAATCTATGGCTAGTAAGAAAAGTGAATGAGACTATATCTATACACGCACGAGCGCTCGACTGCTTTCTCATGTCAATCTTCATTCTATTACTACTGTTAAAAGCAAATAGAATCATGCGTGCATGCAAAAGAAGATGATGAGATGGTGTATATACGTGAATACACAAAGAGATGAAATGTTAACCGGATTGAGCAGCCTGTTCAACTACTTTTCCTTTTTTTGTTCTTCTCTTTCTCTCTATCTCTCGTTTTCTCTCGTTTTTGTTTACTTAGCACACACACACACATATGTGTGTGTATACAGTAACAATACAAGCAATTGTCATCATTTATATACATGTCCGTATTTATTCACTCTTTCGATCTGTAATATATATTTAAATGTGTGTGTGTGTCTGTGTGTCTGTGTGTTCGTTACTCTATTTTGATTTAATCAAGTCAGTCAGTTGGTGAGCTTGCCGAACTTCTCAAGTGTCACTTTCATTGCATCGATCGACATATACATATTCATGTCAATGAATACAAATCGATATTATTATTAAAACTAAAATGAACTTTTTCTCTCTCCCGCCCTATTCTGATTGACCCATGAGAAGCAGAACAAAAGTGCGTATTATATTCGTCTGCAGACGTTTATTCATATATTCTAAAGGTGTAATGAAATTGAACTGTGAAAATTCTATCTTAAACATAATACGATTAGATCTATAAATGGGATGCTGTGAACGTTCATTTTGATGAATTGTTGACATAAGTTATGTTTCTCTTGATGATTATTCTTGTCGAGTGACATACGCCAGAATGCATTCACACTCGACCGAAAGAAGAAAAAGAAAGAAGGAGAGAGACGGACTGAAGTGCTAATCAGTTAATATAATGCAGAAGACAGCATGCATGAAAATAAAATACGAAGGTGAGAGCAACTGACAAGGAATGTAATGCCACGCGAGAGAGAGAGAGAGAGAGAGAGAGAAAAAAAAAGAGTAGATGCACATACATTGTTTTTCTCGTCTTAAAATATCGCAAGAGAGAGAGAGAGAGAGAGAAAAATCATTTATGCATAAAATTACCTCGAAAATAAATCTATTTGACGATTAATTAAATACAATTACTAGTAGACAAACTTCGAAAGAAAATATACTCGTGATCAACTGATGCACTTAAGTGATAATAAAAAAAGCGAATGTTTAAAGCCGTCTTATGTCGTTTTTTTTGACAAGTGTATATAAATAGACTTTGCTAGTCGATGATTGGTCGATGATGTATGATGATGAGTCAGATAAGTATGTAGCATTCCTATGCAGTTTGTTAAGACTGAATATGTAACTGAGCAAAAACTATGATCGAGAATAAAAATTTGTTTTCTTTTTCGAAAAGAGAAAGAATGATTGTCGTTTTCAAATATTTAATTATAAATAAACACGTCATTGGGAAAGTATCCAATGACACAACAATACTTCAGTCAGTCAGTTGATGATGTATGTTTTTATTTGTGAAGGATGAGAGGTGAGTATCGGTTGCTGTTTTGTTTTTTTCTTTTGTTTATGAGAGTGCAAGGTTTTAAAAAATCTTCGTTTTTTTTTCGACAAATCTGTTTTAGTAATGAGATTTATTTATAAGAAAATTCTTAAGTTCAAAAAAAAAGAATGTTCCTGTTTTTTATTTTAGGTTTTAACGTCAAGAAAAAAACAGATCAAATCCATCGAAACTATTCGCTCATCGTGTAATTTCGCAACTAAATATCTTTTTTTCGCAATCTAAAAAATTGCATCAGATACAAAAAGAACTTATGACGTCATATTGAGTCATAGCACTTGTGAAAGACCCACTTAGTCATAAAGACTCATATAAATAATACAAGAGAACTATTCTTTTCATGAGTTTTCTCGAACGTCGAGATACTGTTTATTTGATTGTTAAAAAAGAGACGAAAATTGACTAAAATCTATTACGTGTGCACAAAGATTCGAAAAGAAAAACGAACGTTACTCTTCGTTTGCATAGATACTGTTTAAAAGTGTCAAGTTCTCTCAACAAACAAAAAAAGGCGTATTAAAACAAAGCTTTTCTCACGATTGACGTCAATAACAACCATCTATTCTCTCGTTGTAGATATCTAAAAAGAAAACTATTAATTGATCAGTGTCCGTTCCAGTTTTTGGCTGTTTATTTATTTATTTATTTCGTATGAAAAGATTTTCTTGAAAAATATCATTTAGTAAATAATTGTTTTCTCTTTGTTGTTTTAGTGCTTCCTGATCTTTCAACAAAATTATTCTGATATTAATAAAAAAAAGACTTTGAAAACGAATAAAAGAATTAGAAAGGCCGATTTTTGTTTGTTAAAAAAAGGAGATCTAGAAAAGAAAAAATAACAAAACTACTGACAAACTTTGTTTGAAATAGTAGGATTATGGTTACGCCTGCTCCATTGACAAACGTACCGATTACATCAACAAATCAGAATTTCAAAACTTTGAATAATTTTAAACGAAAAGTCGAAGAAAACGTTAGTTTAGCAATAGCAAAGAAAACCACTGAGACAATGATATCGACTCCCGTACAAACAAAAACTGATACAGAGAAAGTCAATAATCAAACGAAATCAACAACATTTCGTATTCCTAAAGTTACAAGGTAGGTTTTCGTTGAGAATGATGATGACATGAAAGCATCAGCAAAAAAAAACAATAACTTGATTATCGAAATTTGTCGATCGAATACATGTATTGTGTTTTTCAGGCCCAATGATAATGAGACATCAAATTGTTCACCAACACAGCAAACAAATACTGATAGCAATAATCAACAAGGCAAACGAAAATTTTCCATAAGTCAATATCAAGAACATAAACGATTGAAATCCACCGAAAGTCCAGTCAACTATGCCGGCGATGTCGATATGCGAATTCTTCCGAATGAAACCAACAGAGTAAGATAAGATTTGTTGTTCGATGAAATTTATTCTATTTTGAATTTTTTTTAGAATACTTCACCGAAATCAGCCAACGACAACTCACCAGTTCCAAGTCCAAAAACGAATGATAACAGTAAAGGTATTTAATTTGATTGATCTTATTAAATAACCAATCTTTTGTTTTTTTTTGTTTAGATTTAGTTCTTAAAAGTAATTTAAGTGAACCAGGTGTTAAAAAAGTCAATAAAAAAAAAGTTATTTGGGCTGACGAAAAAGATCAAGCTCTTGTTCATACTTCGATTTTTGAAATAGATGTTTCGGAAAAGGTTGATATGCATGCATTTGCTCGGCAATGTGCCGCTAATAGATCTCTAGCGCAAATCGAGCAATTAATGGAACGTGATCTTCGTAACCGTCAAGGTTTACAAGATTCGAACGAAAACAAACTAGATGAACGACTAAATCTACCTCCTTTACCTCGTTTAATACCTATTTTATTGCCTGATACAATCAACATTCCGACAGTGAAATCTCAAGAACGTTTTGCGCAAGAAGAACGCGAAAGAACTGTTTTACAAGCATTTTCCTTTCGTTCATTTCTACCCGATACTCCAGGTGAACCTGATTGCGAACTCAATGGAAATTCTAGTTTGAATGATGCAAAATTAATTCCATTTGACGATGTAAGAAACCAACGAATGCAAACAAATAAAATTTGTCCATATGATAATGATGTCTTCAATGAAAGATTACTGTTGATAAACAAAAAAATAAATTCTTTGTTCGTTGAACAAACAATGCAATTTGACATTTTCTGAGTGAAAAAACGAGAGAAATTATGCGGAATGATCGCATCTAGTGACGTGCCTTTTGTTTTTACTGGATTTGTTTCGATAAAGATCAAATTCATGAACATCGCACAATATATCCACATTTCAACCGTCAATTGACATTGGAGTTCAATTGAAGACGGTGTTTGAAATGGAGCGATGATCAGGCTTTTGATTTTTCTCTAAAGAAATACGTAGGAGTTACGTTTGAGAAGAAGAAGAAGATTACCATTGGATATTTTTTTATTTTGTTTTTATTCTCATTTTTTGATAATTAAACTATGACTGACGTTATTTTTTTGTTCTTTCTGCATAGGTAAATGCAAAAAAGACACCAAATGAAGTTTCATCTGTAACTGAGAATCCAACAACAACAACAACAACTCCAGCACCGATTGCTGCACCTGGTCTTTCATCGTTATCATTAGAGAAACTTTCGCCTGAAGTCGCTAAAATTCTTGCTCAAGCTCAAGTCAATGTATCGACAACAACAATAACAAATAGTTTACCAACAACAACAGTAAATACATCAATGAGTCAAACAACTCCTTTAACTTCGACAAGTTCAGTACTATCATCAACACCGAATCTTGTTTCGGCTATTTTGAATCTTACACGACCGAATGGCATCGATTCAGCGACTAGTACAAAAATCGATGCTCTACTCGATAAAATTCAACTGAATTCACTTGTAACACCACCGGCAAATCCAATTATCAATCCTGTGTCCACTCTTCCATTGAATTTTGCTCTGCCAACAGCACCAAATCCTCTTGTACTTAATCAACTATTAGCTCAAGCTTTTGCCTTCGGTTTAGCACTACCACCACCGGCTACCTTCAGTAAGTCATCTTTTGTTTTCAATTCGATGTTTTTTTTTCTTATTCATTCTCTTTAGATAATCCAACATTTCCACTATCGATCAATTCAAATCCTGTTCCAACAACAACAACAACAACAATAGCAAATAATCCTATGTCGTCACCTCGTTTTTCTTCTCCTTCTGTAGGCCAACAATCACCACGATTCAAGAACAATCAACACAATACCGATCGTTATTCAATGCATAACACTCGTGGCAATCATAGAGGCCGTGGTTTTCGACGTGGAGGACATAATAATACGAATCGTCGTGATTACGTTCCCAATCGAAATATGTTTACTTAAAACAAGGATTATTTACTTCCTTCTTCTCTCTTTTATGATCGATTTTTGTATACTAGCCGGTTCAGAAATGTATAAATGAAAAAAACATGATTTGATTACTTTATTTATTCAATCATTCGAAACACAAAACGAACATTGGTTTTTTTTTTCTCTTCTCTCTTTCTCTTTGTTATTGATGATGTTTAATTTTTGTTTGTATATTTTTTTTCAGAAAAATAGATTAAAAATAAACGCCTAGACTTTTTTTTCGAAAAATAAAAACAGAAATTAATGTAAATTTAACACATTGTTTTCTTTTTTTATTCTAGATAAATTATTTTAAGTCAAAACAATTATGGCTCGGTAAAATCTGCTTAAATCAAATAAACTTCATGTTCGTTTGAATAGATATATGCAGAAATTAGCTTGTCGATTTCATGCAGATGCAGAATTACTGGAAGATTCACGAGCCGGTGACATGATTTGTTCGCAATGTGGGCTCGTTGTTGCTGAAAGGTTCGAAATATTGAACAATTGAATAAAAGAATAACTATGTTTTTAACTTTAGATTGATCGATGTTAGTAGTGAATGGCGTACTTTCGCCGATGATGATACTGGCAAAGCAGTGGGACGTGTTGGTGCTGCTCAAAATCTTCTATTTGATCAGGTGAATCTTGACACATCGACCACATTCAGTCCGAAATCTGCTCTCAACGGTCGACAAAAACCTCAAGGACAAGTAATATTTCTCTTCTCTAGGAAAAAAATATAAATTGTCTGTATTGTGTGACTAGAGCTCAACTACTGATCGAGCTCTACGCGAAGGATACCAAGAAATACGTCAAATCTGTTCACGAGTGAATCTAACGAAAAAAGTTATCGATCGAGCATTTTTAGTTTTCAAAGAATGCTATGAAAATAAGTTCTTTCGTGGACGAGCACGAAATACGATCATAGCCGTATGCATTTATATCGGTTGTCGAAAAGAAGGCTCGGGTCGAACGATTCAAGGTAAGAAACAAAAAACATTTCGTTTCTCGAAAAATTATCTTTTGGTTTTTTTTTTGAATAGAAATTTGTGATTTAACATATGTAAATCCGGTTGATTTCGGTCGATGTTTTACTGAAATGAAACAGCATACATTGGAACCAAACGTAGGTCCACGAGTCACAATGAAAGATATTATTGTAAGTTTATTTTCCAAATGTAAACTTGGAATAATCTTGGGTTTTTGTCTTTGTAGCCACGATTCTGCAATCAATTGAATCTTAATAATCCAAGACTTGTTCAAAAGACAGCTCTTCATATTGCCGATAATGTCGATAAATTCTGCGATCTCGAAGGACGAAAGCCAACTTCAATCGCTAGTGCTGTCATTTTTCTCGCTTGTCAAGCCAGTGGTGAACAGATAACCAAAAAACGTAAAATAAAAACCGTTTTTCTTTTCTTTTAACTCGAATAATCAACATTTTATTTGTCGCTTTAGATATACGAGAAGTCACAAGTGCATCCGAAACAGTTATTCGTGATATGTGTAAACTAATGACTCCTTCTCTGCAAAAATTATTTCCCGGTGATTTTGTCTTTCAACGTTCGCTCACGCAGTTATCTTCAGTTTAAAACTGTTTTGTTTTTTCATTATAAACACGAATTTTGTTATTTTATTTATTAGTATTTTTTCTAAGTCAGACCGTTATTTTTCTCTCTCATTCTCTTTTAATGTATTCAGAGAATATTTTGTAAAATTAAAAAACAAATCAAAATAAAGAAATTGTTATAAATATTTCCGAAAATTGTTCGTTTGCTTCGATTACAATTCGTTGTCGTGCAACAATTAACCTCGATTCGAAAGAAACCAACTAGAATCGCTTTTTCTTCGCAAGTTTTTGCACATGATTTCGCAACCATTATTGTTCCTGGTAGTTGTATGCGTAGTTTTTGACAACTATCTGCATTTGAACACGATGAATTCGTATCCGAACCATCGTAAACATCTTGACAATTGATACAAGTAACACATGATGATGGTTGAGTTTGAATTTGCTGAACGAGACAAACAAATTGCAAGAATATGAAAATACTACTTCTCGATTGCATGTTAAGACAAAAAAAAATGATTAGATTTATTTGCTTTTCATATTAATTGAACAAGAAAAAAAATGAGAGAGAGAGTAAGAAAGAAAAAAAGAAACATTTCATATTTAATACACGAAAACAAAGAGAATAGAAAAGAAAAATTCTTACAAAAGTTCAGAATCCGAATTTCGTCGTCGTCGAGAGAAGAATTTTCTCCAAGAATGAATCGTTTTGCTATTTAAAACCCAGCAAGCTGATATAACACCGATAGCTAACATGCATGTATATTTGATAATAAATATTTCGTAACGTGGCCGCATTCGTTCTTGATTAACCGATTGATTTGCTGCTAAATACTATTTATTTTCCGATTTCCATGTTTGTAACCAGTTGAAATAATTTTTTTGTTCATAAAACAAACAAATAATCAATATGAACTGTGGAACAACATAAACGACACTAAATGTGCCTATTCGAACCATAAAACGTTCTAATTTGTCTGTTTTTGTACCTTCATGTTTCATAACTGTACGAATTTTAAATACAGATATAAAACCACATAAAAGAAATGCTAAACCGACTAATAAAAAAATACATATTGGAACAAGAAGAAAGCCA
>ERZ778020.2579-NODE-2579-length-12900-cov-4.093889_pt1 | contig 12900 bp, 16 predicted proteins | sample MGYA00375750_ERZ778020 | MGnify/ENA primary metagenome ERZ778020 (study PRJEB29350, sample SAMN05389818) | bioreactor metagenome | isolation source: Ammonium sulfate bioreactor | place: South Africa: University of Cape Town | collected 2014-03-17 ...
CCTTTTGCCAATGATGCACATGCTCCCATAAAGCGCATTTTTATATTGATCATAAGTGTCATGTGTTTTTGAGATGTGAGATATAGACATCGACGTATATATGCATATATGCATACAGAGATATGTTTTTCAGGACAATAGGATAATGTACATAAATAAGCAAGTGAAATCTCGTCGATTCGTAATGGTTCACTTCAATTTTAGTTAATCATTCGTATACATGTCAATAATAACAACAATGTTCAAGAGATTTTTATTCATAAGAAGAATTACAGTAGCTGGAAGTTGTGCGAGATACACTTACTTTCGTTCTCTGTTTGGTGTTAATTTTGCTAGATGCAAATGAATGGCAAGCTCATCAAAGCAAGAAGAAAAAAAAGACGATGAGAGTGATAGATTGGCTGATAAGTTACATCTGCAAACCAATCGATATACATTTCTCATATGAACATTATTTAACCATTGTTATTCAGGTGCAAAACTATTTCATTTGCTTGCTTTCTTTTTATCTCAACCAATTTCATAGACTTTTGATCTTTCGGAGACTTGTTAACATTATCGAGTCCATTAAATTGTCACTCTCGACTTTTTCTTTTCAATAACAACAACGACTAATTTTTATTTCTCAAGTCAACAAATAGAACCAAAAAAAAAAAGAAAAACAAGTAGCTAGATTATCATTTATGATCAGGGGAATATATGTACCTAATTACGGACATGAGTACATTAGAGAATTGTTTTAAATGGATTTTATTCTCTCTTGTATTTGATCAATAGATTTGATAAGGTTAACAAGTAGTTAAATCGTATTCGTTTGTTTGTTTTTTGTTCTCTCAAAAGTATGTTAAAGCGAAATATTTGCACATGGTTGTTTTAATATCATCATATCATCAGCTGGTCGACGAAAGACAATCGCACTCTGGTGAACTACATTCCGTACATATCCGGTGTGTACATTTTTATCAAAGGAAAAAAACACGAAATGATGATAATCATTTACTGATCTATTCATGTTTCCATTTGATACAGAAAGAAAAAGCCAGATATGATCGTTGATTTGAATAAACAAGTACATCGATCATGTATTTCTTTGATTTTTTCGAAATTTATTTGACAAAAGCCTTCGCTTGTTTAATCATATGATTTTCAGCTGTCAATGACGACAGAAAAAAACTACATATAACTGATTTTAATCTTTCTCAATGATTAATGTATTACCTAAATAACTGAATACCACGCCTTGGATATGTCATTAATGTACCTTTTTTTGAATCGTTTCTATCAGATAAGTTAAATTTAAATCTTTTTTTTCTTCTTCTTTTATTTTCAATAATTAACTTTGTTCGTGTTCGTTAAATAGACATTGAAAAGTTGTAGACAAGGTTAAAACCTTGTTCGAATATTGCATTTTTCGTGCAATCTCGATTTTTCAATGATGTACACATTTTCATTTAACATCGAATAGATCATAATTAGTCATATTTACAGAACGGAACACTTATCATATGCGTTAATTACTCGTTCTAACACCTTTACAAAAGTGAAATATCGATTTTGACAGAAAATAAACCGTATCAAAGAAAAAAAGAAAGCTTTTTAACTAAACATTTTTCATAAGAAAAATGATTTTATGTTTGTTAATTGACCCAATTCGATAATTAATGAATATCAAGATCTATATTTCGAGCATGAGTACTTTTTAACTATTTTATATTCATATTTGAAATTTTTTTTCCTCTCATTTAGTCATATGATTTACTAGGCACCTTCGTATGTGTGTCTCATCATCGTCGTCGAAGGTGTCATCTGTTTATGGCTAATGGCAAGAACGACCTGTTTAAACGAAACAAATCAAATAGCGGAGCACGAAAAAAGAAAAAGAAGAAAAATGAATGTTTAAATGGATAGATGTTTATCTATGTGCTGCTATATCATGCCCATCGATCATAAAGAAAATGAAGAAGAAAAAAAAACCAAAGAGAAACACAAAAAAGAAACGAAAAAAAAGTTAGTGACAATTCTTTGTAGACAATGGATCATTAGAATTGAAAGATTTTTTGTTTCGAAAAAAAAAATTTATTTCAATTTTTTATCGCGTTTGATTATTCGAATAGACGAACGATTGATAGGAAAAAAAAGAGAAAAGAAAAGAAATATTAATGCATGACTATTTGCTATGATGAGATATTTTGTGTACACACACTGCTGGTAGTAAACGTAATTAGACGACGATTTTTATAGTAGTCATCGAACCGTGAATAGATGTACGAATGAATGTGTATAGTTCAGATCATTTCATTTCAATCAGAAGTTTAGAACGATGACCGATTTCTCTCGAGATACATGTCGAGGATAAAAATTTTTATTTCATGATCGATAATAAGATGTAAAACATTCGACAATTGTCATATCGTATCAACTAGAGAACACGACAGGTTTTAGTACATGCGTTTAATTAACCTTTGCATTTCGATCTTTGTGGTTTTATGTCTATTTTCTTTTGTTTTTTTTTTCTTGTCTAGATAACGATGACTAATTGGATAATAGACGAGCAATGGCTCGATGATTCTAATTCATGGTTTTTACCACCAGCACCGCAAATTATTTCGAAAAAATCTCAATCTCCTCTTCATGCATTCAATGATTATATCTATCCAACAGCTGATCGTTTAGTACAGAAAAAAAAAACACAATTCGTAGTTTTAAAATCAAACGACGTATTTGTTTATTTTCTAGACACCGATTTATACGGGAGATAATTTTCTTGATTTTTATAAATTCTATTCTGGTCAATCGACGTACAAATCGTCGACTGTTATTTCTCCAGCTGAACCGAAAGTTAATAAGAAAACATTCACTCGAGAATATCGAATATTGAATTGCATTGGCAAAGGTGGTTTCGGACATGTTTACGATGGTCGACGACGTTCGGATAATAGTCCTGTTGTGATTAAATTTCTTCCTCGAGATCGAATATTAAATTGGGGCACATTCGAAGGCGTACGAAATTTTCAAAAATAATTTCCAAAAGAAAACGAGTTCGTTCGTTCGTTATTTTGTTTAGAAACGTGTTCCCTATGAAATTGAAATACTCTGGCGTCTTCGTGGCGTTCCCGGAGTCATTAAAATTCTCGAACATTTCGAAGAAGCCGATCGTTTCATATTCGTCATGGAAAAGATTCCGAATTCATGTACACTTTTCGATTTCGTTATGGAATGTGGTCCATTAGCTAATACCGAATTACTACGACATTTATTTCGTGAAATCATTCAAATTAATATAACATTACAAATGTACGGTGTTTGGCATCGTGATTGTAAACCCGAGAATATACTCTATTGTAAGAATGATCGGTCATTACGTTTCATTGATTTTGGTTCGGCTGCGCCTGTACAAAGCGAAGATTTTCATGAATTTCAAGTTTGATTCCTTGAATTTAAATGTTAATCGTTGTTTTTCTTTCGCATCATTAGGGTACTTTGGAAATTATGGTACCGGAATGGATTCTTCAACGACGATATAATGGTGAAAAAGCTTGTGTTTGGACAATTGGCGTTTGTCTATACTTTTTACTTCATCAGCAATATCCATTTCGTTCGAAACCAGATATTGTTAAAGGTCGTTCGAATTTACCATTTGCAATTTCAGCCGATAAACAAGCCTATCAAACAATGAAACAATGTTTAAATGGAAACGAACATCGACGACCGAAATTAAACAATCTTCAATATCTATCATGGTTAAATTCATCTTATTAATTAGAATGATTAGACAACAACAACAACCAACAACATTTCTCTTCTTACATTTTATTATTATTATTAAATCAGATAAATTAGAAACAAAACTACAAGCAATTAGTATAAGTCATTCAACATCCAAATGTATAAATATTATCTATTTTCTACGAACCAAGAAAACAAAACTTCCTAGCCCGTATTTATTTATTTCGAATATGAGATAGACATTTCAATGCTCCTCATAAAAACTTATTCTTATTTTTTTTTCCAACAAAAAAAAGTGTTCATCATTTTTTTTTGAAAATATCGATGATTTATGTGTTAAACATAGATAACAATTGATTGAACTAATAAGTTAACCGAATCTAGTTTTATTTTTTCCCAAGAAAAAAAAACGACAACAAAAACAAAGAAATACACTGAGACATATAGAAAAAAAAGAAAGAAACAAAAAACAAGCGAATTATCATCACAATTCTCTTTTTTTTTTGAAAATCAACTTTAGAAAAGAAAAACGCACGACATTGAAGAAAGGATAATACATAGATGTGTGTGAGAAATAAGAAGAGAGAATAGTAAGAATAACAAAAACAAAAAAAAAACGATTATAAAGTGGACTGAAATGTAGAACACATTGCGTGTAGATGAAATTGTTATAAAGCACAAAATAGAAAACATATTAGCGGATTATTATCACCGGTTATCATGCGTCAGATGTTAAACGTTTTCATAATAGATGATTGTCTAGGAATCTTTAGCTTCTTTTTTAATAGTAACAAATCTTTGAGAATTGAGATCAGTTTCAGCAGTCTGCTCATCATCGTCATCATCATCATCTGAATGATTCGACTTCTGAGCATTTAACATTGGATCCATAACTGATTGCATAGCTTGTTGGAGAAATTTTGCAGCAGCTTCAGGATCGTTGGGCAATGATGATGGAAGTTGTCCTTGATTTTGTTGTAACATCGGCGAAAGCCAAGCAGCTTGCGATGCTAAATAATATGACCATGCTAATAGAAATCGATAATCAGGTGGTGAAGTAGTTGATGATTGAGAATTAGTTGTTGCTAATTGAGGAGGTGATGTTGATGAAACGGGTGTTTGCGATGGTGATGGCGATGAAACATGTTGATTTAATGTTCGTTCTGTATTTGATTCAATTGTTTTCGTTTGATTTATTTTGCCATTACGTGTTGGAACTTTAACACGACGTGTATCAATGACTTTGAATTGATCTTTAGAAAAAGAAAAGAAACACGTCGATTTCATTCGTTTTTTGTTGTTTCTGTTACTTTTTTCATCGTCCTTTTTCGCACGATTGACGTAATACTGTGTGACATCAGCTTTATTCTGAATAAAATTACGTGGCATTCCGGCATGTTTGTATTTAATATGATATGTTGCTGCATAACGCGTATAGATTTCTTCGCCACAATAGCCACATCTAAAAGAATTCGAAATTTAATTCTTCGTATTTCAATCGAAACACGTGCTGTTTAGTTGACTAGACAGTTTTTTTGTTTTGTTTTGTCAAAGAGTATATCGTTTTAGGTGAAAGAAAGGAAACGTACTTGTAAGGCTTCTCATTTGTGTGTACAAAGACGTGATCTTCCATGCTTGGTCGATGATTTGTTGTATACGAACATAATTTACATGCATACCTAGAAATTCAATAGAAAATCTTGTCGATAAACGATGAAGACTGTCAAAATTTATTGATTTACTGTTTATCTGGTTCGTATAATGAACCGTAATACTGTTTAGGACGATTATAAACAAGGAGATATTCGGAACCGTCTAGAAAATCAACAATAACAATTGAAATAGAAGTGATTTTATTTGCTACGAACCATCTGTTTCGGGTTCTTTCGAAGCCGATGTCGTTGATTCGACAATTGGAATTTGTTGAGGTGAACATTTAAGTTTCAATGTTGGTCCAGCCATTGTCGGTGGTGCATCGAATATATTCAAATCTGATTGTTGTTCATCATCATCGAATAAGATCGGTTCTAAATTTTCCATTTCACTTGTTTCATCACTTGCACGCGATGATTCATTTCCATCTTCGTCTTGATCAATTGTTTTCAATGAAATGGCGACACCATTGATCGGTGCTGCATCGCTATCATATTGATTTGCTCGACGAATTTTTTTCGTTTGTGATTCTTGAGGTGTGATTATCGATGAATTTCCATTGGAAATATCTGTACTATTCAAATCACGATAGAAATCTTGTTCACGAACGCGATTTTCAATGATTTTCACTTCCATATTCGGATGACAAAGTTCAATATGTACCATAATTGTTGATTTAGTTGTCGATTTATGACCACAATATGCACATGCATACGGTGTTAGATCCGTATGACGATAGATATGATTTTGCATAAGTGAAGTCGATGGTGCTTTGTAATCGCAATGTTTACATTGAAAACGAAGTGGCCGTTTATTTGATGAGACTGAACCTGTTGAATGAGATTTATATGTTGTATTAACTGGCATATCTAATGTACGTTTATTAGTTGATTTCGTTGGAATGATTTCCATTGATGATGTTGGTAGAATTTGAGATGGTAAACTTGAAAGATTTTGATTTTGTTTAAGAATAACTTCATTGGTTATTGAAGATTTTTTAACACTTAAATCAAGAACATTATCGATATTATCTGTCATAACTTGTGTTACTATCATAATCTAGAAGAATTTTCGATGTGTGTTTTCTTTTCTTTTTTTCTAGAAACAAAATTGAAATATTTCAATGTCGATTAATCAATAATCATTATGTTTAAAACGACAATGAAACTCTACAAGAACAATATCAACATGTACTTTACTTACTCGACAATTTTTTTTTCTTACTATTCAAGACTCCTGCTATTCTACATATATATATACACGAAGCCTATTTTTATTATATTCTTCTATATGTTTTGTTTACTCAGTTTAGCAAACAAAACTCAATGCTTTCTTCTCGCTTTTTTCCTCCTTCTTCTTCGTCTTCTTTTTTTTTCATACTAGTCATAGTTTAGACTCTTGCTGATTCGTCTCGTTTTTTTTTTCTATACTTCTATATATTTCGGGTGAAAAAGAAGGTCGATATGTTTATATACGTTCTCTTCTTACTCTTTATAGTATAACAGTAATGTGTATAGATCGATTTCAAAGCATGCCAAAATTTTCTTCGTTTTTAATCATCATTCAATACTTATACTCACTTGATCAACAATAAATGCATGAGCTTTGAACTAAAGAGAATAGATGCATATGGTAATGTTTATATAGTAAAGAATTTTGAAAAAAAAGAAAGCGAGAGAGAGAGAATGAGTAAATAATGACCAACTGTGCTAATCAATTGATCAAATCATGTTAAGATATATGAACACGAAAAAAAAATGTATGTTGAAATCAGGTGGAATGAAATAAACGATGAGTAAACAAATAGTTGAGAACGATAATTGTCAAGTATGCTTGACGGAATGAACGCAAGAAAGCGATTGAGAAGGATGTTTACATAATATAATCAGACTTACAAATGTGAATAAAACAAACGTCTTCCGCGTCTTGTTTTTTTTTCGATGAAATGATGAAAGACTAGGAAGAAGTGTAGAAAAGGACAAAACAAATAAGAAAAATCAGAAGGAGAGAGAGAGAAGGAAAATTTTTTTTGTTAATCAAAGGAAAATGGTTTTACTTATTTATTTATAAATCGTGATGAAGGAAGACTAAAATCTAACGCACGGGAAACAGCACCATCAGGTAGTGTTTATTTTCTCTAATATAGAGCGTAATGTGCGTGCGCAAACATTATCCAAGAGTCGAGGATTTTTTGATTAAAAAATTTTACTTCTGTCTCTTTTTTTTTATCAGACAAACTTTGAACATGATAAACTGTTTGAAAGTTTGATTTGTTTGAAATAATCTACCTACATTGTTTGTCGATTGAAAAGAAAAACTACCTTCAACTTTTCTTTCATTCTGTCTGTCTCTCTCTCTCTCTCTATCGTCTTTTTTTCGCTCGGTATTATTGTCACTTCGAATCGAATATACATAGACGAAGAAGAAAGATATCGGCTTTTTCTTCTTCTTCCTAAGCGATTTTTTTTTCTTCTTCTGTCATCAACTCAAGAAGATTTTTTTTTACTCGAAATATCCACTTTTTTTTTCTTCTTCTCTCTGTTTGATAAAGCTTTGTGTAAATTGTGTGCGTTTTCATCAAACGCTTCTCTCTCTCTCTCTCTCTCTCCTTTTCTCTTTGTGCTCTGATGCTGTTTGAAAAAGGCAGATGGCGTCTCTCCTGTATAGGCTTGTGTTTACTCCTTCTTTCGCTCTCTTTCTCCTTCATCATTTAAATATTTCAGGTTAAGAAAAGTCTAATCCATCGTTGACGACTATGATCAAATTTCGAAGTGCAAGAACGCACGCACGTATACATTCCTTAAATCCCCCTACTTGATGTTTATTTTAAAGTGCAAAGAAAATTTTGTTGCGCCAACATAAGACTCAAAAGTCTAATTGCTTTATATCGAATGGATAAAAGAAGAAAAATGAAGGAAAAAAAAGAAAACGAGAGCATGAGTTATTTGAGAAGTTGTCATCCGTTGCGTGTGCACATACACAATTGTTCTGTCAGTCTAGAATTTACATTGGTTGTTTAAGAGAAAGGGGAAAAAAACGAGAACTATGATTTAACTTTTGTGATAAATAAAACAAAAAAGAGAAAGCGAGTGAGTGAGAGAGAGAGAAAGAAAGTAGGAGAAATCTTCGATCAAGTAGGTATAAAGTTTTTCTTTATGTTGTGTATTTAAAGCATATTGAATCATAAAAAAAAGTTTATCAAAACTGAAGAAGAAGAAGAAGAAATAAAACTAGTATATATACTCGACGTTTTACCTATGCTAAATACTACTAATTCATCTCATTATAACACATCGATTTCAAATGAATAAAATTGTCTGATGACGTGCGTATACATTGACATTATATTAGAATCTTTGCTTGCTCTTTCTCTCTCTCTCTCTCTTTAGCAAAGAAAAGACTCAAACATACACACACACAAAATCAAACAACTCATTTTTCTTTTTTCAAAAAAAAAAGAAGAAAAAAAAGAAGAAAGAAATAAAGAGATCAGATGATCACTACCACAATCATTTGTACTTGTCGTAGGCGGCTAACTCAATAAAAATACGTTCTCTCTCTCTTATTCTTTTTTAAACGATGATGTATGTTGTTATCAGTATCGAGCATAACGACACTGCTTTTTCCTGTTTACTTGTATAACTACTTCATTGCCTGTAAATAATCAGGACGGTAAAGAGTGTCTATGCTTACTAGGGACACATCAAATCGAACGACAAAAAAAAAACGAGAAAGTGTACATATGGCGATAAAAAAATCTAAAGTGGATGAAAGAGAAAGAGAGAGAGAGAGAGGAAGAGCGACGAAAGAAATAAAAACCAAACAAAGACGCGTTTGAAGAGTAATGAAAACGAACGTCGAACATTTGCTATTGTGATTAGAACGACAATTTAATCGAGACCTTAGACTTCGTGTTGTATTCTTTACATAAGAACTGCAAATTCAAGAAGTATCACAGTCATTCGTTTTGATTGAGAGCATTGAAAGATATATGCATTTATATCTCGTACTTGATTGAAGTTGAATTTCGAAGATAAGCTTATTTGATACAGATGAAGTGCATGAGTTAATCAAGACACGAGTGGACGAGAACAAAAAACGACGTAGACAAAAAGATTTTTGATTTTGTTTTATGATTATCGAATGAGAAATTTATTTATTATTATTTTTTTTTCTTAGAAAACTAAACACCGATATTAGTCATGCCTGCACGAGATGCACGGGGTTCGAGTTTCAATGAAAGAACATAGCATTGTTCTTCGGATAGGAGACGAGGAGTATCGAGCAAATAAGCACATACACGTGGATTATGTTTGATTTTAAATGGTGTTGATTGGAATCGACGTATTTCGCTAATAATATGTGCTTTCTAAATTGAAAAACAAAACAAAATTTATCAACAGACATTGTTTATCAAATTTACCATTCGCATTTTCGAGAAATTGACTAGTTTATCATCAGATATATCCGGTGTACTTTCTTCAATAAATGTTAAATCTGATAGATATAAACCAAGATACGGTACACATGGTGGATCAACTCTAAAAATAAATCGATTCGATATGTTATTATTTGAATAGGCAAATGAATTCTTACTTTGTTAATGTATCACGTAGATTCTTAAATTTTCCATCGGAATGAACAAGATTTTGAAGTTTATTAATCACTTGTTTATTTTGTTTTGATATACGATCCCATGTTTGTTTTAAACGATAGATTGAACTATTCACAAACGCAGCCATAATTTGTAGAACACCATTGAAATTTCTCAAATAACGACAGATATCCGCAACCGTACCTGAAAAAGAAAAAACGATTACGAAAAAACCAAAGAAAAAAAAACGAAAAGATTTCTCTACCCCATTTTTCGATACATTGTACACGACCATTGACTGTTGACTGAGATAGAATTTCTGTGATTACCAATCGACACATCTAAAAAAAGCCAGAAATCAATTGATATAAAGTTCGTTTTTTGGATCGATTGTCTTTTCTACTTCATTGAATCGTCGTGATACAAGGGCGACATTAGGTGCGAGATCATCTCGACCTGGTTTCATCCAACCCTGTAAGAGTAACTCCCTAGATAGAGATAAATAATCATCAAATAAAAGCGAAATTCTCATGTCGTACTCGCTGTCGAGTGCAAAAAATAATTTATGATCGATTAATGTCATTTGTTCAGCAAGATCAGACACAGCTATTTGTTCAAATGTTGCGCTGACAGATTTCTTCAAATAAAATGTAAAATAAAAAATAGTTTTCAAAAATTAAAAAACTACTTGAGTCGGCTGAAGAATGATTCGTAGTTCTTCGTTATGTTGTTCGATATCATTCGTTTCTAATTGTTTGATTATCGCAACAGCTGCTTTATGCTCAGTAGCGATTAGATTATTATTGAGTAACATATCTTGAAGAAGTTCGAGGACCATCTAAGAAAACTAATCGATCGAGATTTCGATTGAAAACAAATCGATTTTACTTCTTTTAATTTTGGATTCTTATGAAAATCCTAACAAAAAAAGAAGAAGAAGGTAAGTTGATTGACAACGAAAGAGACTTTTGTTGTCATCTTACGCCTGGATGTTTTGTTAACCAATGTCGAAGAACATTTAACACTCTCATCGTCGATGCAGTATTCACAATTGTGAATTCGTTTGCTTTTTGTTCTCTTGAAGCTGCACCTAATGGATTGCCCATGTTTGTTGGCTGTGGTGATGGTGAACTTCCACCTGAATGAAACGCATATTTAGTTTGATTAGTGATAAAAATTGAATTTTACCAGATGTTGCTACGGCAAATGCTTGTGTAGCTGCAGCTGAACTAATACGGCGTCGTGATGATCTTGATGAAGTAACGACAACACCTGGTAGAACTTTTTTAAATGAATTCTCTGCAGCATTACGTAGACTTTGTCGAGGCGACGACAGAACCTCGCTGAGACGTTTTGCTTGAAGATACATTTAGGTTATTGAAACGTAAAAAAGGATTCATCATCAGTGTGAACTTACATAGTAAAAGAACGTTCTGTGATGTTGCTTCATTCGATTGTGCTGATATAACAGTTGAATCAATTCGAGAACATTGAACATTCGATGGACCATCGATTTTTTCCATTTGAAGAGCTTTTTGTTCATCCTATTTGAAGAAAAATAGTAATTTAAAGAAAAAAAAACAAATCTTGATTTTACTTTAGCTGAACGAATAATTTGATCACGTTCAGAAAAATTCATATTGCAATTATGTCGTGTTGATTCATCGACATTTAAATGCGTGTTACTCGAAATTCCCGATGAAGGAAAATCGAACAACGCTTCCAACGAATCGAATTCATTTTTCGTTGATTTCGTACTAGATTTTGCTTTGATTTCTTCTTTTATTGGTTCATCTCGGCCAATAACTGTAAGATCAGTAAATGTTTCCGATGAAGCTAATGGAGCTAATGGACGATGTACTGGACCCACAGAATCTTCGGTCTCAACGGATGCAATTGGTGTGAGTACGCCATTGGTCTCAGGAGATCTTATTGAAACTTCTATGGAAAGAAATTTTGAAATAAATATTTTTGCAAAGAACGCGACCAACGAACTTTTCTCTGTTGTTTTAGTGACAACAGCTGTAGTCATCGTTGTAGTTACTGTGGTGGTGGCGGTGGTTTCATTCTGATCGAGACCTAAATAAAATCGAGCATTAGTAGATAAAATGAATTTATTATGAATGAATACATACTTATTCCACGATGAAATGAGCCAATATGTGAATGTCGACGTTGATCTCGGTCTTGTTCTTGTTCTTTAGTTTCGACTATTACTACTCGTCGTGTTACTTCACTTTCTTGATCGTCTAATTTCGCTAGTTTAGTTCTAAAAATAAACATCGACATAAAATCAAATCAATCTTCTTGTTCTTCTTCGTTTTACTTATTTTGTTCATCATTTTTTTGTGTATCAGTATCATTCGTATGATCAAGCGATGTATGTGGTGATGATTTGTAAATTTTTATCAATGTTTCCATCACTTTATACGCATCCGTATAGAGACGATAAGTGAGAAGAAATGTATTTAGAAAATCGATTGATAAAAATCGAAGATCAGTTAAACGTTCGAGTAAACGTTCGACTGTGGCATGACGAATCTAGAAAATTGTCAAATTCACTTTATTACCAACAAAAGAAAAACGAATTCAAATGAATTACTTGTGGAATTTTACAAGAATCTAATGTTTTCGAAAATTTAATTTGACCATCATCTTTAAATAATTTTAGATCCGATCTAAATCAATGAAAAATTGAATAATTTCAATCAATAATGGTATTCATTTTTCTATCTACTTGACAGATTCTGGTGCAATGACTGATGATTCATTTCGAAATGTTCGTGATACTAATTCTGTATAGCGAAGATTTTGCAAACATTGTGTTATATCTTGACACCATTCTAATTTATGATTTTCATCACTCGCAACAAATGTTATTATGTACGAAATTTGATCACGTGGTTCAACAATCAAACGAAATATAC
>ERZ778020.2583-NODE-2583-length-12890-cov-3.859603_pt1 | contig 12890 bp, 13 predicted proteins | sample MGYA00375750_ERZ778020 | MGnify/ENA primary metagenome ERZ778020 (study PRJEB29350, sample SAMN05389818) | bioreactor metagenome | isolation source: Ammonium sulfate bioreactor | place: South Africa: University of Cape Town | collected 2014-03-17 ...
CGAATCATTTTTTGTCTCAATTGGTTTTAATAATTCTTCGTATTCATCTTTCCAAGATTGTATTTCATCGAATAACCATCGAAGTGAACCACATATTAAACTTAAACTTTTACCCTGAAGAGAGATTCAATTGAATAAATCAAATCGAAAGATCGATTACCGTTCCAGTTGGGGACTCGAATATGCCGTGTTTACGTCGATAAATGGTTGCATAGAGACCACGCATAAAATCGACTTGAATTGAATATGGATCGAATGGAAAACCAAATTTTGATACTTCCACTGACGGTTCGATGACCTTTTCCTCATCAGGTATTTCATTACAAGCAGCTAATAAATCTTCATCATTAATATCGTCATCATCAAATTTCGAAGTCATCTTTTAGAGAGAAATCAGTAGACTATTTCTTTTTCTTCTTTCTTTCAGTTCGTCATCATATGTAAATGAACGAAATATCATACTAGAGGGCACTAGTTTAAAGCATAAATAACGTTTGAATATGAAGTTACAAGTCGAATAAATGTTTTTTTTCTCAAGAAGATGTGATTTCGTTAATATTTCTTTACCTTTAGTTTTATTTTGCAAAAATATGTTACAATATATGCAACTGTTCTACTTATCCGTTTTATTTCTTCTTGTTGTTCAAGGTTTGTATTTAGCAAACTTTCTTTCTCTTCTGTTATCGAAATATTTAGGTCAATCAAACTACACTTGTTCTCTCAACGATGAAGTAGCAGAATTTAGTCCTGTGAATTACATGATCTCTCATTCGGCATCAAATTTATCAACAAATTGTTCTGTTTCTCAATGTTCAACCAATACACACAGTTGTCGTACTTCAGAAACATACTGTTTCGAATATCGAACACAAAATAATACCATTTACTGTGCACCTGCAAGTCTATGTTCTATTCTCGAACCTTGCAATGGAACTTGTTCATCAAACGCATTTGTTTGCGTTGTTAATTCATGCTGTGAACCCAAACAAAGATGCCTACCATTACTATTCACAACATTTTGTCCACAAATACGTAAGATTGCTTCTACATCATGATTCACAAACGCCACATTTCTTTACATTGCTGCTAGAAGTTGCAACTACGACTAGAGCAACATCAACAACAGTACCAGTAACAAGATTAGGTAATGGTTTTTCATTAAATGAGATCGTGCTATGAAAAACTATATATTTGTTTATAGGAAGGTCAAGTACGGCGTATATGAATGAAGCTCGACGGAATCATGCATCGACAGTACTTTTCGATGGAAAAGTATTAGTGACTGGTGGATTTGGATATAGTGACTCCTTAAAAAGTAGTGAATTATATGATCCATTGACGAGAAATTGGTCGAAAGTCGGTAGTATGAATTACGATCGCTTGTTCCACACATCATCGAGACTACCAGATGGAAGAGTAATAGTAACTGGTGGCTATGGTCATGACTCCAGTTATAGCACTTTTACTGTTTTAGAAACTAGTGAAATCTATAATACAACTACTGGAGTCTGGTCAGATGTTGGTATTATGCAATCAAGTCGAATGAAACATACAGCTACGATATTATCGAATGGCAAAGTGCTAGTGGCTGGTGGTGAACAAAGTAGCCTTATATTGGACAGTGCTGAACTATTGAACTCAGCATCAGGGACATGGACAAATACGAATAGTACGAATCATGTTCGATCACAACATACTGCAACACTATTAGCTGATGGGAAAGTATTAGTTGCTGGTGGTAGAAATAGTTCCGGTAGTTTAAATAGTTGTGAACTATATGATCCAACGACAGGAATGTGGAATTACACCGGTAGTATGAATCATTCTCGATTTGGACATACTGCAACAATATTACCTAACAGAAGCGTATTGGTGACTGGTGGCGAACAAAATAATGGTTATTTAACTAGTAGTGAGTTATACGATCCAATAACAGGTGTATGGACAACATCTGGTAATATGAACCATGCTCGATCACAACACATAGCATCGATATTAAATGATGGCAGAGTCTTAGTCGCTGGATGCAGTGCAAATGCAGTAGAACTATATGATTTTTCAACCGGAACATGGACGATTACCAATAGTATGGAATATAATCGAATTTATGGTATGACATCGGTATTGACTAATGGAAGTATATTAGTTGCTGCTGGATATGGAATCATGAACTCTTTAAATAGTACAGAACTTTATGATCTATCGACAAATCTATGGTCATTTACTGTTAATACGAATTATTATAGAGAACGGCATACTGCATCCGTTCTATCAAATGGAGCAGTATTAGTAGTTGGTGGTGGATTTTCTCTAAATAGTGTCGAAATCTACAATTCATCAACAAGAACATGGGCAATTGCAAATGCTATGAATTACGGTCGTGAAGGTCATACAGCATCGGTGTTAATCAATGGCAAAGTATTAGTCATTGGTGGAGAAATAAATGGAACGTCTCTTAATAGTGTCGAGTTCTATGATCCACTCATAGGCATATGGACAAATACGAGTAGTATGATTTCTGCTCGAAATAATCATACAGCATCCGTACTGTCAAATGGAACAGTGCTAGTAGTTGGTGGATTAAATAATGGTAATATCTTAGCTAGTTGCGAATTATTCGATCCAATAACAGAATTATGGGCAAACATTAGTAGTTTAAATCAAAGTCGATGCGGACATACAGCATCTGTATTACAGAATGGAAAGATCTTGATTGTTGGCGGATCTGATGGTATTAATTCTTTGAATAGTGCTGAGCTATTTGATCCAACAACCGGAATATGGTCTTCGACTGGTAGTATGACATTTACTCGATATCAACACACAGCATCAATGTTACCCAACGGAACAGTATTGGTTACTGGTGGTGGAATATATGGTGGTGCGTTTAATAGTACAGAATTATATGATCCATTAACAGGCTTATGGACAGATGCTGGTCATATGACTTACGGACGAATTGGACATACAGCATCAGTATTAAATGATGGAAAAGTGCTCGTTATTGGTGGCACTGGTATTTGTGGTGCTCTGAATGTTCCTGAAGTGTATGATCCGGCAACAGACCTATGGACAGCGGTAGCTAAAGCCAGTAATCTTCGATTGGGTCACTCGACAACTATTTTATCCGATGGACAAGTTCTAGTAACAGGTGGAAGTAGATCTGCTGGCTGTTTGAACACTGCTGAAATCTACCAACCATAATAATTTAGTCTCCTCTTTCTTCTTTTTAAATAAAATCAATATATAAACTAAAATACGTAGATGCATCAATTAATGTTTCTTTTTGACCATGAAAAGAATTCTATCGAAGTTGTAGCTGTTGAAAGATAAGAACGAACATTTGATTCATTACTTTCTTCAAGACAAACAACTGATCATTTTACATTTCATTCTATTGAAATCAAAATCATGAGACAAACAAATCGTGTCGAACCAATCAATAACAATAATTCAGATCAAGCTATTGTAATTACAACCTTAGAATTAGATATTAATCGTCAAGTAGAAGTAACACCCATTGTAAGAAAAAAACAATTTTCGTTTCTCCGTTTAAACAACTGAATTCTTCTAGAAAGAAACAATTGTTCCTCGACCACCTTCACCAGTTGTTCGGTCTTTCAAGTAAAAGAAATAACTGATTTATGAAAATCATCGAAAAAAAAAAGATTTTCTTTCATTGTAGACTCTCACGAAAACTTGTTGGGTGTATTAGTTGTTTATTTTTTACGATCGGCATAGTTATTATTTTTGTAACAATTCTCAGTTTCAGTTTTCTATTTCGCAGTATGACGATTTTGTTTTATTTATTGAAAAAAAAAACTTTCATCATTCTAATTAATAGAAATGAACGCATCGAAACAAAGTAATATAGAAAGTAAGTATTCTATTTTTATTCTACAAATATGATATATTTTAAAATATGATAAAGGATTTAATTTCGAAATGTTACAATACGGAATTCATAATATTAAATATCCTTCAAGTTCAATCGTAACGGATATTAATAGAAAATTAATAGAAAATTATGTTAGTGAAAAATCATTGCTTAATTTATCATAAAAGAGTTTTTAGTTTTCAGACCAATTAACAGCTGAACCAGGTTATCGTCATCTAGAGATCAAGAAAATCTCAATTGCAAATCGAACAAATATTCTTTCCTGTCCAATGGTTTTGACACTTCAAAATCTTCGAGTTACATTCGATTCGTGTCCAACTTGTTTCCAACAACGTCATCGCCTACTTCATCATGTATTCTTCAATCAAACTGCTCTTCGACAACCATTCAATCTTATTGTCCATAATAAATCTCTGTCGATTCGAATTTCTGCCTTATCGACTTCGAAAGAATGCTTTCCTTTTCTTTAATAAATATATTGATATGACTTTTATCAACTAAAAACTCATTGTCAGTGTATGATATCTTGTAATAAAAAATGTTTTCTTGTTCTTTACTAATTAACTGTTTGTATTAGTCATTCAAACAACAACAACAACAACAACAACAACAAAAAAGAAAAGGAAAACTATATAGCTAATCGACATTTAATTATGCTCGAGGGTTTGAAACAATCAGGTGTGTTTAATTTCACAAGAATTGAAGTGTTCAATTATCGAGATAAAATAAGTAATGCTAGAAATCTCAAATGACGTCGATCGAAATAGCTGAACTTACGTCTTTTGATCATCATATTACACATTAATGGAGAAGAAGAAAAGTGTTTCTTTTATTAAAAAAAGAAGAAGAGAGAAACTTAAGTACTAAATTGAGTAGTTGCGGAGAAAAGAGGAACAGAACATAATTAATTTATTATTGAAATATTGATTAAATCATATTTTAAAACAAATTTGAACAGCCGTAAAACGATAAGAAAGATGAATTCATTTATTATTCCATATACTCATCAAATTAAAATGTTGTCAGGCACAGAGACAATTCAGTTGACTGCACACAGCAAGCTCGAAGCAAACGAGAAGAGAAGAACAAGTCTTTCAGGTAAAATACGCGCATACATTGGTGCCCTATTTTATTCTCTATTCGAGCCAATGAAATAGCTTCAGGAAGAAGAAAAAAGAGAGAAAGAGAATATAATTAACATCGCTATTACTTTTTTTTCTCTCTTCGTTTTTCTTTTCTATTTCTTCTTCTTCTTCTCAGTGTGTGCGCATTAACGATCAAATTATCCACTACATTTAATAATTGAATCAAATAAACACACACGCATACACAGAGGTATATCGATGACAGGGTTTACCATTGCTTGTTTACTTGAAAAAGATCTCAAAGAGAAAACTTCGAGTTTATCACCAATACATCAACAGGATGATGAACACGATTCATCAACTGAACAAACAAATTTCGATGAACGTCCACGAAAAGTTCGTCGAAGTCGAACAACATTTTCAACCTATCAATTACATCAATTAGAACGTTCATTCGAAAAAACTCAATATCCCGATGTTTTCACACGTGAAGAACTCGCAATGAGATTAGATCTGAGTGAGGCACGTGTACAAGTTTGGTAAGTTTTAAATTGAAACGAAAACGACTCAATTTACCTTTCATTTATTCAGGTTTCAAAATCGTCGTGCCAAATGGCGTAAACACGAGAAAGCTCTCGGTCGAGAAAGTCCAAATTTTCTCTCATCACCACATGATATCGAAGCATTTCGTCAACAAATGTCAACGTATCTATCGAATTCAACTATTCAATCACTACCACCACCACCAACAGCTGCAGCATTGCCACCACCTGCACATTTTCTTCCATTTTTAATGGGTCATTTCAATCAAAAATTACTAGCACGTTTGCCACTCAATCCTCCGACGAACTTTAATTTATCCTATCTAAATCATCAGCCAACATCATCGGTTTCGCCATCGTCAAATTCATCGTCATCCGAATCATTTCATTGAACAGTATTTGTACAGTTGTGTATTTCGTTTTTTTTTCTTTTCTTTTCTTTTGAAAGTAAATGCATCAATCTTTGAATTTGAGAGACAAAACGGAAATGTAAGACGGATTGCATGTTAAACAAGATACAGAAAAAAAAACATAAAAGAATAAATAGAAAAAGACTAAGTCTCGATCTAATCAAATAATCCGAGACTAATCTGTTGTTACTATGAAAAGATTCAATCGATTATCTGGTTCATTGAAATTTTGATTCTAAATCAATTGTCTCTCTCTCACCTATTGCGTGTATGTGTGTTGTCAATGAATAGAACTACTCGAATTAATTGTGAACGATTTTGTCGTCGATTTAAGTATCTTGAATAGAATTGACGAATATTGTCACATGTACTCTTAAATCGATCGTACACTTCAAAATAGATTTACTCATTAAAATATGTTCGAAAACAAAAATTAAATTGAACGGAAATGAAGATTTCTTTTGAAGATATATCAATAGAATCATTAACAATATGTCCTACTGAGCGAACATTAATCGATTCAATTGAAAAGAAACACTTGAGGGCAAGTTAAACTATCATTAACAAAATAATCGATACACCTTGTTTCTTTTCTATACAAGAACATCATCGATGTCAAGAAAACGAGAAGAAAAGAGAGAAACGACATTATTATGTATTCGTCGATTAATTGAAAGCTTGATTACATTTTAATGATGAAACTAGGCTTGTTTCCTAACAAGTGTCTGATGAGAATCAATTGTTCATATCCGGATTTTGTCGTTTATTTCTTTAATCATTGACATTAGTTTTCCTCTCAACATCCGATCTTTATCTATACAATGGAAAAATATTGAATAAATGCAATTGTAATATTCAGTAATAGCAAGAATGTGCTAAATCGAAGTGCATAACGTTGTTGTTTCGATGAATGTATCGAAAGATATTCGAATAATGACGAAAGAATATATTGACCGTCCAATGCGTAACAAGGTACTGCATTAAAAAATGCTAGTGCAAATGAAAAAGCACTTACGTATCTAATTAGGCAAATATCATTTTGATAATTAACTAAGTTAGTTTTTTTTTTCTTACTGTAAAAATAATGGAAAATCAGTAATGAAAATGGTTGGAATAAATGTATATTTAGCTTGATATGGTTGAATAGTAACTAGAAAACAAAGTCTGTGTTCGTGATTTTGTCTTTCTTCAATTGTTTTAATTACTTGTACGAGAGATTTCGATGATTGAACCAACGAAAAGAATCGTTGGTCCTTGATCGTGAGATATTCGAATTAAACGTGTGACATTATCAGCAGAGAATGGACGGAGACAAAACGAGTCCGATGTCGATTGTTGACAATCAACATTGGAAAAACATGTCGGATGATTAATCGCAGTACGAGCTGCAAGACAAGCACCATTCAGATTAATCGAAGACGAATCTGATTGATAGAGAAAACAATAGAGTTTTTCCGATAGATTTTGACAACAATCATGATTCGTTGTTTGATTATATTCTAGATTTTCGAACAGAAATTCTTAGTTAGCTCGTTATTCATTCGCATACCGATACGATTCGAGAAAATTTGAATTTGAGATGATGTCAAGCAATATCCACTACTTTCAATTGCTTGTCGATCTTTAATTGATCGTAAACATTGATACCAGTCATTAGCTGTTTGAACACGACAACCGTCAATCGATTGAATTGCTGAATATTTCGGTAGAAGATTATAGAGAGGTGATGTCTAGACAAATATTGTCAATTGAAGAATTCAAATTCAATCCACGTTCTACTTGAGATACAGATTGAACCAGAGCAGTTTCTGTATAAAAATTTCGTGCAAAATATGGATTGACAAGAAGACATAGAACAGCAATGACAACGAGAATTATATTATGAAAAACACCTGCGCAATAAATTCTAAACTCCAAAAACTATCGAAATGCAAAAAATCAAACATTGAAAGTACCTCAATTGTCGATATGCTGAAATCATTTCGACTTGTTCTTGATTCAATTCGACATAAGCACCCGGATAGATAATATACAAAAAGTATCCACAACCATTCACTCGAATTTGCTCGCTAGATGCTGCAACTGCATGTCCGAATTCATGAAAAACTGTACAAACGAGTAGAGCAAGAAAAAAATGTATAATTTGTTCGGACGGGACATTGACACCAGGAATCTGAAAATTCAATCATATTCTTTCGTTAGCAAGTCGAATTCTCGTCGAACAAACAAACTATCGGTTGAATTAATAATTGATCTCGTTGAGTTGTTTGATTCATCGAATTCGAACGATCACTTGTCAATAGTTCATAAACCGTTTTCAACGGTAAACATATCAAAACTAAACAAGCACAAACGGCCGTTATCAACGCAATGAATATGCCAATCGTAAACCAAATCTTCCAAACACGTGCATAACGTGTTCCGAGACGGAAAATATTTCGATTGAATGTCGTTGTATAAAATCCAATATTTCCTAAGGATATGTGACAACCGCATGCACGAAGAAACCGAATATAAGAACGTTTCGTTTGTGGAAAATGCTAGACGAAAAGAGTTAGTCAATAAAGAAAACAAGCAAATTTTGAAAATCAACTGACTAATAGAAGATAATTGATCGAATGAATGGTAGACCAAAATAGACAGAGTTGAATGAGCAAACGAATGAACATGAGTCGGTTTTTTTTTTGGAAAAAGAAATCGATATATTCTGAAGAAGTCGTTTCAAAATGAATATAATTAGTTTTCGAAAAAGAAAAAAAAAACGATTTTTTTGTACATAAAAAAGAAACGAAGGTAAAAACAGCAATCGGAGGGATTTATTTATGGGTTTGATTTGTTGTAAATTTGTAAATAGTTGCTGGATCAGGTTTTTTTGCTACTGGCGGTGGTGGTGGTTTGCGTGATGGCGACGGCGAACGACGAGTAAAAAATGATTCATCATCATTTGTCGATGGTGGCGCCGGCGTCGAAGTGGCAATTGTTCCTTTGACGAGCGGGACGGGTGGAGTTGATGTATAAACTGAAACATAAACTGGAGCCGTTCGAACAACAGCCGGTGAACATGGTTGAGACGATGACGTCGATGAAAGATTCGTTGGAATATCTAAACTACGAGTCGAAGGCGATGAGAGTTCGTCATCTGTTGGCATAAATATTCGCTGTGGTGGGATTGTTGTGATGGGCGGAGTGGTGAAACCACCCGACGATGTGAACATTCTCTGTTGTTGATTATTTGACATTCTCATTTCAGGTTGATTGACATTGATTGAATTAGTTATGAACATTCGTTGATAAGGTACTTCACTCGATGAATCCGAATCGGATAGACGGGGCGCAGCACTGACATATGCATTTTCGTGTTCGTCGTCGTTGTAGATTCGAGAACGAACCGGTGAACTATTTGCTCGATAATGAATTCGATTGATTTCGCCAACGAAACGGTTCGATGGCGAATTTATTGGACTATTATGTGCATCGGAGAGAATCGATGCTGACGATGATGAACGAGCATGACGAGCGAAAAATGACAGATCGGCTTTCTTCAAAAATCGAAACAATAAAAACAAAAACAAGAATTTCTTTCATTTGGAAATTACTTTGTCTCTCGGTTGTTCCGTATCGGAAACACTCAATTTGTGCCAAGACACAACCGAATCTTTGTCCGATTCATTTTCACTATCTCCAATAGAACCGATATGACCTGTTCGTTGTTGTTTATCGTTCGAAAACAATGAGGACGTCGATGCAGGTGAACCTTCACGTGAATCAACGAAACCTTTGTTGAAACCACCGATTTTCGAATCGTCCATGTTGAAATTAATGGCAGCTAGGCCCATTTTATTCATCCATTTGGCCATTTCATCTCGAGTTGAACAATAAAAATACTCCGGATATTTACTACTTTCATCTGCTACACGGAAAGCATGTTTTTTGCGATCAGGTGCAGGCGAAACGTTTTTTCCTTCTAATTTAATTTCAATCTCTTGATTTTTCTCGTCTTTTGATTTGAATATGTACAACGTTCCGCCTTTCAAAACACACCAATACGTTCTCCATTGAGGCAATGAAAGTGTGCCTTTGCGTAGATATCGATGGAGAAAACCTTCACAATCACCTTTGCCCAAATCTTTACACGAAATTTTTCGATAGGAAGCTAAAAACAAGAAAGCATTTGAAAAAAAGAATAAATCGAAAATCATAATTACGTTTTCGTTTCGGAGGACGTCGTTCAGTTGTTCCTGAGTTCTAAATTTGATCAAATTGAATTTCAATAAAAGAAATGAATTTCAAAATTTTTTGCTACTTTGCGATTTTCACGGTGATTTAACGGTGGTTTATTCGCAACAATCCCATAGTTATTATGTCCTACGATAGGTCCATTTTGTATTTTAGGTTCATTTCGATAGCTAAAAATGTCAAAAAGATAGGATTTCATATCCGTAAAAAAATAAGTCTTTCTTCTCTTACGTCATTGCTTTTCTACTGTCAACATTTTGTTGTCGTTTGATTCGTTGTTGTTCTGACTCCTGCAAAGAAAAAAAATATTATTTCTTCTTTTGTTTTTTTGTTAATTTAATAATAAAATTCTACGGGAAATATATTTGTTAACGATGTGTGTCGATCATCGGCATGTCTGTCAAGTGTTGGCGACGAAGAATTCGAGATGATTTGTTCATCATTTAATGATGGTGATGGAGAATTTTGTTTATAGTTTGAATTAATACGTGTAAGACCGACTAGTTGAGGTTCATCTTTAACATTCTGTTCGTTCGTATCAGGAATAATAGATTTTGAATTTTGACGTGGTCGTAAAAATGTTCGCAAATATGATTCGATATGCTAATAAGAACAAAAAATATTTTGCTTTTTTTTTCTATCTTTCGAGTTTACCGATTTTTTTTGACTTTTCGGTGTTTGACTCGGTGATGATGAAACATTTTTATTTTGTTTCGAATTTATAGTTATCGGTGATGTTGGTGAAACGATCGAAACTGATGAATTCGACGATGATGGTTCGATTTGATCGGATATTTGACTAATATCATTCGTACTATGACTAGTTTCAGTTATTGACTCAGTTAAATCGGGAAGTGATGAATGTTGATCACGTTTTATTTGGGACGAACGTTTACTTTGATAGAGAGTTTCATCATCACTTTCAACATCAATCTCCCTACAAACACAAACAAACAGTCAGTCAGTCAATCGATTTAACACAGATAAATCAAAGAAAACATTGAGACAACATAGAGAGACAGAGACTTGTACATGTACAACTAATCTACCTGATCTTCTTCTCGAATGCTAAATGATAATCAATGAAAAAATAAAATCTCTTTTCTTTTTCTTATGAATAGATACCCTTCTTGTTCTAATAATCGTATTCGAGTATCTTCAGCTTGTTTCATTCGATCTTGAGCAGCACGTCCACGTGTTCGTCGGGGATTAGGCGTTAAATCAGCATAACGTTTCGGATAGATTTCGTCCTCATTATGTCGAGGCATTTTTTTCACCAATAAACAAATTTCCTTCGGACGAGATGAAGAACGAAGTAGTTCAGGAAAATGTTTCGGATCCCAGCCGATCTAATTTAGTTTTTTTTTGTTAATAATAAAAAAAAGCAATAAAATGTTTTGTTTTTACCACAACTTGATTATTAATTTCGATGATTTCATCTCCAATATTTATTGCTGTAAAACCCGAGCCCATCGAACTTATTGCCTAGAATGATTCATGAAATCTTCTTCTTTTCTGTTTTTTTGTCTAAATTAATTACTTCAGTTTCAATACTCGAAATAACATGTGTGTAATCTGGCATTGTTGTATATTCAATATTCTAAATTCGAATGAAATTACAAAACTGATTTTGAATTAATTGTATTGTTCGTCTTACGACATCGTCTTTGATTGGACGTCGAAGATTAACTCGTGTTAAATAGCAATCAGACGAAAATAATGAATCTTTATTTTGTCGAACGAGAGAAATAGCTGTTGTTCGTAATTCATTGATCTTAACATTGAAAACAACAATAAATCATCATGATTTTCGAGAAAAATATTTACTTCGAGAATTAATTTTGATTTCGGCATATTTATTTGATCAATTAGACGTAAATTTCGGACTAAAAGTCGTATCTGAACAAGTGCCTTGATAATTTTTCGTCGCAATTCAATATATTCAACGATTTCAATAAAAGGTAATCTGCCAAGCCAATGACAAGTTTCAACAATTGCATTCGATAGATTGCTAATAGATGTATAAAATTCCGGCGAATTTGTTACATTACTATTATCATTTATTGCTTCATCATTCTTTTTTAAAATATTGTAACATGTCGTGGCCGTACAATGAATGCGCATAAATAAAAGAGCAAGTGTTTCATTACTTAAACGATTGACTAATGTTAGAAGTAAATCAATTGATTGCATGATAATTAATTGTTGGTCAAGTTTAGCGATTCCCATTTGAATGAGATCTTCACGGAGAAGTGTAGATAATGCTGCACCATTGACATGATGTTGAAGAAAGAGATCACTAATTTCAGATTGAATACCTGCGAGACCTTATAAATTCGAAGAGAGAAAAAAATAACAGTTTTTTTTTGTTTTTTGTCAAGATTAATGTCTCAAGATTTTACCAGCTATCCAACTTGCGACTTCATTCGGTTCCCAACGAGCAACCATTGTTGCACGTTCACGGGTTAATTTGATCGATCCACTGTTATAATGCAATGATTGCATATTGAAATGATCTTACTACGTTTTTTTTTCTTTACTCTAATTGATACTTAATATTATACTTGACATGTTTTTTTTCTAAATAAACAACAATTTTGCCTTTTTCTAGAACTCGACGAGAAAAAAAGAATAGTTGAGGGAGAAGAGAAGGAAAAATAATCTTGTCATTTTGTCTGAATATCATTGGATAGATTTTTATTCAAGAGAAAAAGATGAC
>ERZ778020.2601-NODE-2601-length-12828-cov-3.612072_pt1 | contig 12828 bp, 10 predicted proteins | sample MGYA00375750_ERZ778020 | MGnify/ENA primary metagenome ERZ778020 (study PRJEB29350, sample SAMN05389818) | bioreactor metagenome | isolation source: Ammonium sulfate bioreactor | place: South Africa: University of Cape Town | collected 2014-03-17 ...
AGAGAAAGAATAAATTCGTTGGATTTCAATGAAACAAAGAAAACAAACTATAAAGACAATCTTGTTGAAATTGATTTAATTGTGGAACGGATTCATTGAGCAATGTACCAGTGGACTTGTTTATTTGACATTGAGAAAGATGAATTAATAAAGTCGTACGTTCGGAAAATTCATTAGCACAAAAATGGCAAACATAGATCCGATTTTCTGCAACAACAAACATGTCCGATCACTTGAAATTCTTTTATAAAATCAAAATAAACCTGTTGACGGATTAGCCATGAAACGAGAAAACGGAATATCACCGGAGATCGCTTTTTTTCTGTATACTTATGTATTTAGCACAGATGAAATTCTTTCATGATCTAGAATAAAATGATACTCATGTTGAAGCATCGATCGAATGACAAGGACTTGTATTGCTCAAGGCGATTGATTACGTCAATTTCTATGAGTGAAACTGTATCGAAATTCGTGATATTGTATTAGGAAGAAGAACAGGAAAAAAAACACACACACACACTCGAAAGATCAACATGTAAATTTCCTTGTGAAAGAAAAATTTTTATTTGATTTTCAATGGTTTTTATTGATTGGTTCGATAGATTCGAAAGGAAAATAGATGACGCCTTCAATAAATCATCGACGTCTATTCTTGAGGGTGTTCAGTCCAGATTCCTATTGAATTTGTCTTTGTCAGTAGCTCCATCTGTTTACAAGACTTTGAAAGGTGAATCACCTCAAAAACAAATAATCCCTATAGAATCGAATTTTTCGTCTTTGTGGTTAAAATACATTCATGTCGACGCATGAGTATAGTTTACATTTTCTTGTTAATGAACTCGTACGAACATTAAAGTAATCATTTCGAATATGAAATCAACATCTAATATGATTATCTTCATTTAGTGTCAATTTAAAAGGAACAAATCTTGCACCGGAAGCAATTGTTGATTATTTTAATAAAAATACAAATCAGCAAGCGAATACTTACACGCCAGTAAAAGAAATTGCAAAATGAATATTTGAATAGTTTCTTTTTGTCTTTCTTAGGCAGAATTATCTGATGCTAAACGTAAACTTTTTGCTAATTCTGGATCAGTGAATGAATTTGTTGATTTATACGATAGTTTAAAAGCTCGACAGTACGTTCGATTTGAACAATGAAAACGATTGACTTTGATTTTAGTGTTCGAGATTTAGATTCACTTATTATCATTCTTTCTCAAATATCTGATAATTCGGAAGTAGATTTAAATCGATTTTATCGAATGTAAAAATCAATTTGAATTCTGTTTTCAGCTTCGAGAATTGCTTAAATCATCTCGTTCAGCATCGACTACAATGATTAGTCCACAACAGAAACGTCTTCATCCTAATCGAACGACTGCAACCAGTCCGACGTCAACTATTTCGAAAGTTCATTCTCCTCACGTTCTTGCAGAAGTTAGTTTCTTTTTTAAATTGAAATTAAATAAAAAAAAACTTAAATAGATGAAAGATACACTGCTTCGGCCAACGTCGACCATGTCTCAACCGGGTTCGATCATTTCCGAAGGAGAAATTCGTCGTCGAGGTGAAATTTGACTTTGTTTTTTTTTTTCTTCAAAATCTCAATTGACAATTTCATTCGGTTTAGTCATGACTCCATCATCATCAACTGAATTTTTCGGTCGACCACCTTGGTACAATGAACGACTTCGTCTTCTCTGGGATTTCTATCCAACACCGGAAAAATTCGAACCAGTCAGTTTCAATCATTTTCATTGTTTGATCATGTTGAAATTCTCGTTTTTCAGGATGTTGCGATCGGACGTCTATCAGTCGTCGAACAAGAGGCGATTATTGTCGAAGATCTTCTATTATGTATGCTAGTGAGTAAACAAAACTCAATTACTTTTCTGTCGAAAAATAAAACACGAATTCTTTGTATTTTCAGGGTGTCGAAGGGAAATTTATCAAAACGCCATCGTTAACTGATAAACAAGCACAACGATCGTTTCATATCGATCGATCATTAGGTTTGCACGGCAAGGAACGGTACCTAATCTGCATTATTATTATTATTTAGATGCAACATTACGAGATTTAGCTCGTCGAATGGTCCCACTTTGTTCGAATCATTCGTTAATCGTTCGATTTATCGAAGGTAAAAACAAACTTGATGATTAACTAAATCAAACGAAAGCTATTTTTAGATCGTTCGCAATACAAATACGGATTGATTAATCATGCACTTGCTGGAGCTCTACGAGATATCATTCAAGTAAGAGAAATCTTTCAAAAATCAGCGTTCTGCAATTATATCCAATAATAGAGATACTATGTTTTTGTCAGTCAATTGGAAACACAACAACAGCAAGGTCAATTAACCCTTCAAACACTCTGGTTTCACACGGAACCTGTCATGGAAATGATGGAAGTCGTTGCAAATATCGTCAAAATCTTAAATAAAGTATTCATTTTAAATACTTAAAACACAAAAAAAAAGAAAACATCGTGTCATCGTGCTCCGTAATTTTAGGGCAACACAATAGGTCGTGCTGTACTCGATTTACTTCATGAACAAACATTGAAATTAAGCGGTCATAAACAAACCTATGACATTTGTTTCTTTCTTACAAAATCAGCGTATAAACCTTACTTAAAAATGCTTGAAACATGGATTCATAATGGTCTTATTGATGATCCATACAACGAATTTATGGTTCAAGAAAATAAAGATATTATTCATCATGAAAGTAGTCTCGAACAAGAATACAATGATAAATATTGGTCACGTCGATATATTCTACAACGAAATAATACGCCAATTCTTTTTCAATCATCATCTGACATGATTTTAAATACAGGCAAATATTTAAATGCCATACGTGAAAGTGCATTAGACTATAATGATGATATGCATATGGATATGTCAACATCGATATTACGTATTGATAAACAATTATTAATGAATAATCATAAAACATTGGAATATACAATTCATGAAAAAGATCTCGATGAAACTATTGAAGAAGCGTATAAATATGCGTCGGAAATTTTATTAGATTTAATTTTAAATAAATATCATTTAATTGAACGTTTTCAAACATTGAAACATTACTTTCTTATTGATAAAGGTGATTATATTGTTCAATTTTTTGATTCAGCTGAAGATGAATTAACAAAACGAGCTCGTGATATTGATGAAAATAAAATTCAATCGTTACTCGATGTTTCACTTGCATTAACATCAGATGATCAATACAAAGATGATGTACGAATTAAAATGTTTCATTATGATTTAATATCAATGCTCGAACGTGTTATTAACATTGAATCGAATGCAATCGATGCATCAGAAATTAAATTAACGGGTTTAGAATCGATTTCACTTGATTATGATGTTAAATGGCCAATATCATTAGTTATCAATCGAAATTGTTTAACAAGATATCAAATGCTGTTTAGATTTCTATTCTATATTCGTTATATCGAACGATTATTATGTAATGTCTGGCGAGCGCATAAAAACGGTGGTCGAAGACGACGACGACCGGCAACTGGCCGTGAAAAACGGAATATAATAACGAAACCCAATGGTGCCGCCTTTTTGATACATAAAATGTTACATTTTGTACAAAATCTTTTGTATTATATGAGTATTGAAGTAATCGAATCTCATAGACATACATTTCAAAATAACTTGAAAAAAGTGACCAACATTGATGAATTATTAAAATTTCATATTTTATATCTTGATAATTGTCTTCGTGATTGTATGTTAACAAGTGTTCATCTTCTTCGACATATTCATAAAATTATGGCTACATGTGTCATGTTTGCTAATGCAATGGATAATGTCGATGATGACAATGATTATGATAGTCTTCCGGGAACAGTCGTTGCTAGTTTTAATAAGAATTTTACTGAACAATTACAACAATTATTAGAAGCTATTTCGAAAGAAGATGGACCGGCTCATAGTGGTACGACGAGTGGAGGAGGACAACAACATACATTAACAAATATAATTCATAGGTATTTACGAAGAAAAAAAAGCAATGCGACAGATTAAATTGAAAATTTTATTTTTCATTTGCTTTTTTTAGAATCAACTTCAACAATCAATACTGTTAATGCGTTATTTTTTACCATTTCATGATGACAAACATTCCTTCTTTTTTCTTTCTTCCTTTGTTCTTTATGCTTATGTCAATAAAAACAAATCGACTGTCATTTATGTTAATAGGAGATATATATATATATATTTAAAAAACGAATCTACGTTGGCATTTGAGTTGACCTCTCTATGATTAGTAAAGAAGAGAAAAAAATCATAAAAAAATATTGTTTTTCAAAATCAAAAATTTTATTTTTTTTCAAATCTCTTTTTCTCTCTCGCTCTCTTTTCGCACACACGTCACAATTTTTTTTGATAGACGTATTTTTGTCGTTTCTTTTTTTTCTATAACAAATATCATAACAAAAAAAAACAAAAGAACATGATCATATCACACACAATGCATCTTCTCAGTTACTTCATGCAATACAAAGAAAAAAAACAAACGAAAAATAACAGAATAATAACATTTTTTGTTCAAATCAACAATCATATGTTCTTCAGTTCAGATAGACGTTTTTGAAAATTGCTCACCGGCTCTCTCTCTCTCTCTCTTTTGTTCGACTTCTCTTAACTTACATGGCAAGGATAAAAACAAAATCAACAAGAAGAAAAAAACAACAGTATAGTGTAATAAATAAATAAATATAACAGACAAGAAAAACAGTTTGATTGTTAGAATATAAACGCACATGCCTATAGTACATCTGAACAACTAAACTACTGTCACTGCTCAAATCCCATCGAAAAACGTACTCAACCGAGAGAAACAAGAGAAATGATGTGTAGAAAACAGAAACGATCTTTTTTGTTTATCTGAAATTGAGAGGCTCAATTGAAAACGCACACACACACAACATCGACAACAACAGTCAAAAGAAATTTTGTTTTTTTTTCTCGATTATTTTCTATAGACAATTCTAAATTGATAAACGAAATGAATACTGGTCCTCATCTACGACATAACAACGAAGAAAACGAACTTATATACACTTGATTATATATATATATACGTAACTCTGCATGATTTTTCTCTCATCCTGTCCAAATAATATTAACAAAAAAAATAACAAATCAACAAACGCATTGCACGACACGATCAATAGTCAAAGAAATAAATGGTTAACAATAACTAGAAAATGAAGAACACTAAATCACCGGTTTTCTCATTTGAAATCGAATCACTGTTAGAAAGCATTCACTCAGAACTAGTTTGATTTACTTTTGATCGCGTGACACACATTCGAGAGAAATATATGCAGCTAGTCTACTTCGATCTATGTACAAGTATGTATTTACATACATAAATATGTAGGTAAGTATGTTTAATACTTAGATTTTCGACTGTCAGTAACCGTCGTTGGCATTGGAAGGTATGACGATTGTTGGGCATAAAATGGTGAAAGTTGATTGATATTCATTGGAGTTGGTGTTGGAGGTGAACTGGATAAATCTGTTGATGATGTTGGAATGTTATAATTAGTAGCATGTTGTTGTTGTTGTTTCTGCTGCTGATGATGTGGTTTGTATTGATTATGTGCAGGTAAACGACGTGGATGTTGATGATAATTAGCAGATACATTAGGTGACATTTTGCCCATTGGATGCTGAAGTTTTTGAATAGCTAATGCTTTGTATAAACGATTGAGTTTATAATAATCTATTAAAATAAAATTCAACAATTTTAAAATGTATAATAATAATCTTACAAGGAAAACTTTCGACATAACCACAATAGCCACTATCTGATGATTCATTTGATGTTGTACTATGAACTGAATGTGGTGTATCCGATCGATCTGGTTGAAAATTATTTCCATCAACCGGTGAACCTTCGCATGATATTGAATCGAAATGATTTTGTTCATGTTGAGCCGGAACTCGAATTGGTGTTGATGGTGACATTTGAAATGCTGGTGCTTGAGGAGATAGTTCTCGTGGCGGTGTAAACAACGGTCCATTTCGAAATGTACTTGCTGATGAAATGACTAACGATGGTTGTCCAGTAGGATATGATGATGATGTACGTTGAGGTGTTGATGAACCCGAACAACTAACTGGATCACATGATAGTGACGAGCTTGGTGCAATAAACGGTACACGACTTGTCGATAATAATGTGTCCAAATCATTTCTTATCAATTCATTTCCTTCTTCGTCAAATCGAACAACTGTTAACTGTTGATTTTCTTTTGGTGATGCATGATTACCAAGTCTATAAACAAGAAATTATATTCTTAATCTGTATCTAAGATACTATATTTGTTTTTGTTGATTTCTATTATTTTGTATTTAATATACAAAACAAAATGAAGACATGGAAACAGAAGGAAGAGAGAACGAGAGAGAGAGAAAGAAGGAAACAACTACCTTAGTAGGCGGGAGAAAATGAAAACGAAGAACAAGAACAGAGAAAACTAACTCATTCTTTTCCTTTCTTTGCATATGATGACATCATCAAGTCTCGTGATTTGTTTCTGCGCAGGCGACCTACGCATATTCTCAAGTGAAACAAGAGAGAGAGAGAGATCTGAACTCTTAATGAGTAAGATATAGAATACGAACATCGTAATAGTACAAACCTTATTGTGACTTCACATGGATCAATCCATAATGTTAAATCATGTCGTATACCAAGTAAATTAGGTGTAAAACCTAATTTTTGACATATTTTAGCAACAATTTTATCACAATAATCATTTGATTTATTGAATTCCAATGAACGGTATGCTTGTCCTTTGATAGGCTTGTCTAAAATGACATTTATGAAAAAACAAAACAACAAAAATAAACTCAATTCTTACCAGGATACCAATGACCTTGCTAATGTTCAAATAAATTTTGTTCAAGTTTTGCACGAAATTCTTCTAAATGTTCATCTTTTATCGAACCAAAACGTTGAACATAAGATACAAGTAGATCAAGTGCGGCATTGATTTCTTTTTTCATGATTACAAAATGTGTTTTCTTTCGTTTATCTATAATTTCAATTCGAAAATTTCGTAATTAACAAATGACAAAAACCTGTTGCAAGAGAAAAAGTGAATAAATATCTACGTGTGGAAGTAATATATGTCGAGCTTTTATACTGTGAGGGTAATAGTATGTGTATTGCCTTTTTATTCTCTTTCTTTTTCTATAGAGAAAAGAAGAAGAAAAAAATAAGAGAGAAAGAAAAGAGAAGAAAAAAAAATCTTGATCCATTTTAATGGTGCATGTTTTGGAAAGAAAAGAATGAGAGAAAAGAAAAAGAAATATTCAGACGTAATATGCGACGTAATAATCAGTTCACTAATGAAATGAAAATTTCTAGAACAATATTTGTTAGTCGCCTTTCTTTTTATCATCAAAGAAAAAGGAAAAGAAATAGAAAGAGAGAGAGAAAAACAAGAAAAAAGAATAGAAGAACAAAATGGGGAAAACATGCTCTGTTTGACCCGCAATTATAACGAGTGAAGAGAAAATTCTAGTGATGTTTTTCAGTTTGTTTGGATTGGGTAACATTGATGACGTGTCACGATGACAACTGATGATTCATTCAGAAACAACTATAAACACATCGAACGAGAAAGAAATAGACGCAAAAAAATAACCTTAGATCCTGACAGTGCAATTTTTGTTTAGTAGGAAAAAACATTGATTTCGAATGGCTTGAAATAGAAGACATATCGTCTCTTTTGCTTTCTGACTTTGTCAAAATTTCGTAGAAGAACAAAAAAATCCTTCAAAACGATGATGACGACGACAACGACAAAACACACAAACACAGTCGTTTACGTGTTTTTTATTTTTAATCGATAACACAATAGAAAAAGAACCTTGATAAAAATAACGCTGGAAATGACCTTAGAAAAACAGCATCGACGATTGCATAATAACGATGAAACACATACCGAACATGATTTTTCAGTTTGTTAGCTGATTATTTTTCTTTCGCGTTCTTGTTATTGACCTAAAAAAATCATACTCAAATAACGTATCAGTCATGATAAACTCAGACGAATGCGACAACGCTTCGATGTTGTTTTTTTTCGAGCGTGGTCTGTCGCCTACCATTTTTATTTATCGTACATAACAACGACAAACAAAACGAATCTATTCAATCAATACAGGAAAAAAAAGTACTCCGAATAAATAGGTTATTAAGTTAATAAAAATAATCGAATACAAGGTAACAATCATGAATCATTATCACACTGAGAGATTTGGATTAAAAATTTAGAGAGTTCGCATTCAATTAGTGAGAGAGATATTCTGACCTTGTGAAAGCAGAGCAGATTTCTCGAATTATACTTTTACATATGATGAATATATGATTACATACAAGTATAATATTTAACAATCAGTCTTGATAGCAAAGAAGAAAAAAAAGCATTCGACAAACATGGATTTTGATAAAAATGAGTAATCAAAGGAAGTAACGAAAAGAAAATGCAAAAAAGGGAATATTTACTTCTCATACCCCATAGAATAATTATTGATGTTTCCCAGATGCTTTGTTCGAAGGATTTAATAGTTTTCTTGTATTGAAATATAATTTCGATGAAATATTTATCAGACTGGAATCGATATTTTGACGTTGTCAAGTATTTTTCTGATTAATCAAGACGTGACGTTAGTGCAACAGGTCTAAAACATAATTATTACCTCGATCTTTACTTGAGTTTGTTCAGCAGACAAGTTAAGTAATAATAATTATTAAGATCATGCTTTCATTTAAATAGAGAATAAAACTAATTGAGACTATTAACAATACTAATAACAGAGTTCATTATGTTGATAAACTTAGTGATCTTTAAAAGAGAGGACGTATCCGTGAGCAAGTAAAAAAGTAAAAGATTAATTCTTCTCTTGCTTGACATCATCGAATATTTATCTTTTATAGAATAAAGTCTTGAACAAAGACCGGTTCCCTCGATATAGGAAATTACACGTATCAAGCAGTACGGGAAAAGAAGTCATCTCGACAGTCGTACTTAATAATTCTTCGTCAACCTCGATATTATAGAATATGAAGAAGAGATGATGACATTCGTAATTATAATAGAAAATAATTGATAACTAGATAGTATGCTTCGTAAATGGACTAAACGGGATTTGTTTGACTTGAATTAGTATTAATTTAGAAAAGAAATCAGGTGAAGATTTTTTGAATCTAGGGAGAGAATTTTGTTTTTCATTTACAAAAAGTAACTAATTAGGTGATTTTTGTTCGTTTAATACACTAAAATTCCGACGAGATTTGTTTTTAGACAAAGAGGCGATCTCATATATGTATGTATAAATAATCACCCATCGATCAAAATTGTACGTTCATATAGTATACTGACGACGACATACACACGCACACGCATACAAACGAGAGAAAAAAAGAGAACATGGATAGATAATCGATGAAAAAAGGGAGCAAAAGAAAGAGAAAAACAACCAAAAAAAGATTCTTTGTTTTTTTTAAATAACAAGAAAATTATGTTTGAGGAAGGTTTGTTGTTGGTAATGGTGGTGCGGATGTTGACTGTGAAGTAGTCGATACAGGTGCTTGTTGTTGTTGTTGTTGTTGGACTAAGGATTGAGGCAGTGAAGAAGAAACCGGCACTGGAGTCGGCTGATTAGACAGCAATGCCGATGGAGTTAGAGTCGAAGCTGCACTCGATACAGATGTTGGAGGATTTATTGAATCATTTACAGCAGTTGTTGGGACATTCAATGGCGTATATTGAGCAAGGATTTCACTGGGTACATGTTGACGAAGAAATAAATTTTCATGTTCTATCGAAGCAACTTTATCCGTAAGTGTACGAATTTTTGAACGTAATTCAGAGACTTCATCACGAACAGCTGATAACAAATGCACTTTGACAAGATCCTATAAATAGAAAAAAAAATGTTCAGTACATTTCGAATTGAAATTAATTTACCATTGCAGCGGAGATCTTATTGTCGATATCAGTTGGACTAAAACGAAAACAAAACCATCGGTCATTATCAATTGCAAATCGATTCGATTGCAAAAACGTTTTGTAATGCTTATGAATTACAATCAGCAAGAAAAAAAAAGCAAGAACCCTTGAATGAAAGAGCTCTTAGCGTAAATAAAAGATGGATATGATTAATCATTCATATTTTCGTTGCTGCTTTTTTAGCATAGCAGTTCACCAGATGAAAAAAAAGACAGACAAGCGTGAGTATCATTCGAATAGATTAATGCTAGATCATTTCTATGATTTTTTTTAAAAATTGTATCGAATATTCTTAGATTATGCATTAGCATATCAAATTGAATATTAATTTAGATCGAATACCTGCCCTGCAGTCTGTACCTCAAAAGTCCTCGTCTCTTGGAACTTCAGGCAGAGAAAAACAATAGATGTGAAAATTTAAAATTCCTAAATTCGATATTCACTTGTTTTGTTTTGTTGGTGTTGTTAATTCTTTGAGAATTTCATTGGTAATTTCGGTACTCTGAGTGTTTTCGTTACTCAATAGACCCATGGCAGTAGCAGTGGCAGCAACAGTTTGAGCCGCTGCTTGAGAAAGAGTTAATGGTGAACCAGCTGATGGATAGGGCCAAATATCGGTTAATGCAGCCGTTGAAGATTTATTTGGATTGTTAGCAGTTGTTATTGGTGCGGTGACTGGAGAGAGAAGTGATGTTGGCGGTGGATATTGTGAATTTAATATTGATGGAGACGATGATAGTAAATCAGCGATTTGCGAAGAATTATGTCCTGCGTTTATAAAAATTGGTCTTCCTATATCAGCATTCGTGCCATTGGCCATTATAGTCTGAGGTTTAACTTGTCCTGTTATCGTATTTGTTGTTGCTGTCGTCGTCGTCATCGTTGGAGCTGCTGTTGCCTTTGGAATAGTTGATTGTTGTGTTGGTACTTTTGCAGTAGCTGTTTCGTGTTTTGGTGACGTAAGAATAGGTGCTTGTGCTTGAGATGCAGTCGTTGGATGAGTTTGTTGTTGTTGTGTATCGGCAGGATTAGTTGGAATCATTGGATTGATTGATAGTGGTTGTGTTGCAGGTGGAAGTATGGTTGGAGGTGTTGGACCAGGATGATATGAAGCTATAGTTGCATATGGTGAACCTCCTGTTTGTGGTAGTTGTGAAACAAAGGCTGAATGAGGAGGAGGATGATGAGGAGCGTAGATAAAAGGAGCAGCAGCAGCAGCCATTTGAGCGTTTTGCAAAGAATCATTAGTCACATTTGGAAATGGGTTCGAAGCAATAACTGGATTTTCACTAGTTACATCTGAAATTTTAATGATAGAATGAACTAATCGAAAAACAAAACTAGTAGTAATCATGATCGTACCTGCGTCTGTCAATCGAAGAGGATCAGCATGATTTCCAGATGGTATCGTTGATCCTTGTTGTTGAGGTGGTGGAATTGGCTGTGGTAAATATGGAGCCAAGGCAGCCCATTGAGGTGGATAGGGTGCATACGGATTTGGATAGAATGGATAGTAACTAAATTGAGGATGATTAGGCAAGAGATAAGATTGATTTGGTGCTGGCATATTAGGCATTGGTGGTGGATACGGATAATTAAGACCTGCAGGTGGTGGAACATTTCCAGGCGGTACTATCGTAGCGGAATTGTTCAAGCCTATTCTTTGTGATTGTTGTTGTTGTTGTTGTTGTTGCTGTTGAAAAGCTGCAGCTGCCTGAAAAAAAAAGACAAACAACAATACAAATATAAATAGAGAAGTACGAATTCATCGTTTCTTACGGCAGCTAATGCAGCCGATGTCGTTGTAGTTGAATCGGGAAGAATTGTTGGCAGATTCGTTGATATAGGCACTTGATTTGTGGTCAATGTTGTTGAATTTGGCATTGCTTGAGGTTCATTTTCAATAGTATTCACTGGAGGATTTGTTGATGTTGTTAGATTTTCAGGTGGTTCATAATCATTGACTTTCCATCGGCCACGGTGAAACGTTCTATCAACACCGAACTCGACTCATCGGTAACTGGTGCTTGTCCGCCACTAGCAGCGACAGCATTCGTAGTCGCTATTGTTTCATCAGTGTTGCCTGTGCTCGCCGGTACTTTATCAACGTTGACAACATGAAATTTTCCAACTAACTGTTCATTGGTATTTGTCGGTTGATTTACTGTTGGCGGCCCATTCATAATTTGATTGCTATACACTTAATTTAATTACAAAGATATTGAAATGAAGTTTGTCTCATATCGAAGATTAATTCCTTCGTATTAAATATTTTATCTACAAAACATAATCAATCACAATTTTACTCGAATCAAAATTGAATTAAATTAAATTTCAAATTGAAAATAATTATCTCAAAAACAGAATCTTATCATATTGCACATTCAACATTTGCTTAACTTTATCTGAAAAAAGAAAACAAAAATAATCAAATCAATTTTCCCATATGTTCTTCTTTTTTTTTCCTACCATTCATTTCTTTCATATCGGAATTCTTTTGATTATCAGTCATGATAATTTCTCTCATATCCGATCGTTTGGCAACAATCCACGGATCATTCTCACGTTTAACCATTAATTCACCTGTCGGATAAAACCTTTGAAAAAAAAAATGGAAAAAACTTCTCAGTACATCTATTCGGTTCGTCCTTCAGTCAAAGGTCATGATCTATGATATAAAACAAAAGTCGATCGTGTTGTTTCTTTTACCATTGTAAATCCTCGGCAATGCTATTCATCAAATTAATCATATGATTTTGTGAG
>ERZ778020.2626-NODE-2626-length-12713-cov-3.916416_pt1 | contig 12713 bp, 7 predicted proteins | sample MGYA00375750_ERZ778020 | MGnify/ENA primary metagenome ERZ778020 (study PRJEB29350, sample SAMN05389818) | bioreactor metagenome | isolation source: Ammonium sulfate bioreactor | place: South Africa: University of Cape Town | collected 2014-03-17 ...
TTGATCTATTGATTGTTTTATTATTCGAAGGAGGTCAAGCATTACCTCTTACCGGTAGTTCCTCTCGAACAATCAATCCGCCTGCGCCGCCTTCAACTGAAACATCTCGATTAACAACAACCACGACTACTACTACACCAGCAGTAGCACCAACAGCAGTAGCGCCAACAGCAGGAGCAGGAGCAGATCGAGCTCAACAACAAATCATCGAACATATTCGTTCACGTGATTTGAAAGCTTTTAAAAAATACATCGAAGAAAATCAAATCGATATCAATTATACAGATAACGTTGGTCAAACGATGTTAAATTGGGTGGCTGCATTTGGCACACGTGAAATGGTCGAATATCTTTGTCAACGTGGTGCTGATGTCAATCGAGGACAACGTTCATCATCGTTACACTATGCAGCATGTTTTGGACGACCGCCTATTGTTCGTCTTCTATTAGACTACGGTGCCAATGTTGATCTTCGTGATGAAGACGGTCGAACAGCTCTTGACAAAGCACGCGAACGACAAGATGAAGATCATCAAGAAGTTATCGAAATTCTTCAATCAACAGGTCATAAATGGAATGACACAAAAGATTTATCTTCTGAACAACAAGAACAACAACAAAATAAAGGTGATATTGATATGCAAATGATTTATCTCGAACGTTTATTATCGATCTTTTGTCAATTATATCAAAATACAATGATTCTCACAATAAAACGTAATACATTACGTTTAATTTCCAAATTATTACAATATGCTAATGTTGAACAGATACAACAATTGAATATTCTAACGAAATTATTCGAATTATTAGCAACAATCTTAGATACAAATGAAGATGACGATGATACAGCCAATCTTGTTTTACTTCTACTTAAAAATCTTTTCGAAAAATCTCGAGATCTCTTTCTCGAACAATTTCAATATCTCGGTATTATATCAAAAATAACATCATTAGCTCAAACTCATCAAAATACAACTGTCAATAGTGAACAAACATTTCGAATTAAAATCATTCCAATTGATACGAAAGAATTTCTTTGCTATCGGCCGTATGTTTGGAATGAATTTAGTTTCGTTCGTAATCGAGAATGTATCTATGTTTGGAATCAATCATTAGTCATTGAATTATCCATGGGTTCGAATGGATGGTTTCGATTTTTTGCTAATAATTCCCTGTCAACAATGTATTCATCGGGCATACCCGAAACAAATGTCGATACCGATGAATATCGTCAAGAATTTATTGAAAAATTTCAACGTTTAAAACAACAAATATTCGAAAGTACGAATCAAGAAAAAGAAGATAATATTATTATTGCACGGACAATATTTACATCGGATTTAAAAGTCGATAATATTCTTACGATTGGCAATTGGACATTTCAATGTACGAATGGTAAACAAATTCGTATAAAAAATATCGAAGGTGAACAAATAACAATTCTCGAACATGGTGAAACAGGTTTTACATTCGAATCCAATCGTGGTACACGACAAATTCATCACGTTGAAAATAGTTTAATCAATGAACTATCTCAACCATGGTTGACTATCGAATATTTAACAATGCCAACGAATACCTATTCAATTTCATTGAATAAAAATTCTAAACAAGAACAAACGAAACAACGTACAAGTGAAATTGCTTATTTGATTTACAATGAATATTTGAAAAATATTTCATTGAATCATTATACACGTTCGATTCTAATCGAATTAGAACGTATTGTCAATGATTTAAATAATGAATTGAATCGAAATTCGAATTTAACTCAATTCGAATGTATTTTTCAAGAATTGAAAACGTTTCTACTCGAAAAAACAAGTTTATCATTGTATGAATTATCATCATCGGGTCTTGTTTCAGTTCTTCTCAAACTTTTTCATGATGTTTTTCATTCAACAAACGATCAAACATATCAACGAGCGAAACTCTTCTGTTCGATATTTCTCTCCGATGGACAACAATCCAAAGCTTTTCAAATGCTTATCAGTAAATTAATATCAATCTTAGAATCAGTTGAAAATCTACTATTATTTCTCTATGATGCACCATTTAATTATGGTTTACAAATATTTTCGAAACGTTTTCGTTTTCAAATTCAATATAAAAATCAACAACAATTATTTACCGATCGAACAGGCAAAACATTGAAAATCGAACCATTAGCAACTGTTGGCCAACTGAAAAATTTCCTCGCATCAATGGTTTCAAAACAATGGTTCGATCATACACATCAACATCTCGAATTTGTCAAACAAATCAAACAAAATAGCCCGTTAACATTTACATATACGAATGATTTCGATGAGAACGGTATTTTATATTGGATTGGTACGAACGGAAAGACAAGTTCCGATTATACAAATCCAATTACAACAGGTCTTGTTTCAATCAATTGTTCGGATACGAATTGTTCATCGCAACAATTAGCTGATATCGTTTCTCATACATTATCGAACGATGATAATGATGAAACAACGCATGGATACAATTGGATTATTCTCGATCTTGGTCTTATGATTTATCCAACACATATTTCATTACGACATACAACAGGTGGTAATACAAATTGGACGAAAACAATTCTATTTCAATTTTCCAAAGATACAATTCATTTTTCATCATGTGACACAACGATAGTCAATGAAACAAATCCTTCACCGACTGCAACTTGGTCAATTAAAAATCTTTCGGATAATTCTACAGGTTATCGTTACATTCGAATCTATCAAAAATGTGCTCGACATCCAATGTTAATATCGGGCATGGAAATCTACGGTCAAGTTCTTTCAGCCATTGATATTCGTTCGAAAACTGAATTAGCTCGAACACGTTCGAAACCGTCCTATAGTCAATCGCATTCGACTTCATCGACAAGTTCACGAACGAATAAAATGCAATCGCATATTATTCGACGGTTGGTCAGCATGGATCCGACATTGACATCATCGGGACAGACAACGATCGATCGAATTCTTTTGGATCTTTCGTCGATTCCAACAGATTTCTCAACTGCACTGGAATCCGACGATCCCGAACGTTTACGTGTCGTCATCGAAGAAACACTCACACGTTTAACTGGCGACACAAATTTAAATGATAATGCCAATCTACTTAATTTAATTTCTCAACGTAAAAGTGTATCAACACCGGATATAAGCAATGGTCAATCGACATTTTCCGTGTCGACAAGTGAACAAGCATCGAGTGCAGATAATCTCGCACGTACATCGGATCAAGTTGTTCAATTAATGCAAGGTTATTGCGATCAAATAGCTCGACAATATGATACACTTGTTACACAAACACAAGGTGAAACAACAATTTCAACCGATGATTTTGTTACGCCAACGAGAACCGATCTAACTGATTCAGATAGTTGGCTTGAGCTGGGAGAATTCAATGATGAAAGTACGATTTTAAGTACACAATTACAACAATCAGCTGAATCACTTTGTCCAGCTACAGAAGAAAATAACAAGAAAAATAGTACAACTGACTCATCCGAGCAACGTATTCTAATTGAAAACGATATGAATGCGAGTGTGCCCAATCTATCATCAGGCAATCTTACATCGATAAATATTCTCACAGCAGCACAAAGTTCACCGAATTTAACATTAACAACTCCGACAACAATCAATCTGGCGAATATTCCGATTATTGACGATGAAAATCAAACGACTGAGCAAACGAAACCAACGAATGATTGTTCGATGAGTGATGACGATGACGATGATGATGACGATGACGATGATGATGAAGAACATATTCAATTGAAACGTTTGAAATCAACGAATGAACAAATTCAAGCACCGGTCGAAGAAGATGAAGATGAAGACGAGGACGATGAAGACGAAGAGGAAGAACAACCCGACGAAGAAGAAGAAGAATATAACGAAGAATTGCAAGAACATCTTCACGGTCGACAACAGGAAGTGACACAACGAAATTGGGACGATGATTTCGTATTAAAACGACAATTTTCCGTTCTACTTCCGGCGTTCGATGGTCGGCCAGGTCGAACGAATATCAATGCAACGCAAGACATACCTGTACCAACGAGTATGACGCCAAAAGAAGAATCTTCAACAAAACGAATGACAAATGTCGATGCATTGGCCGCTGCTAATATGAGTCTTTTCATTTGTGGACCAACACCAAATTTGCCTGGCTTGAAAAAAATCGAGATCGAAATGACCGATCCTGATGCGACAATATTCAATTACGTTCAGCAATTAATCAATCCGTATCCATCATCACAACGCTGTGAACGTATTAAGAAAATCTTCGAGCCAACATACACAATTATTTACACTGAGAATACCAACGAACAAGTTTCAACTGAAATCAACCTACCGATTTGTGAATCTTCTTCGAATGAAATCTGTTCAATCGAAGATATTCTCGAACTGCTCAGTCAATTATACAAACTTTCAACAGATTATATTCAAACTCATCCTCATGCCGATGAACATAATATCTCAATCGATAGTTATTTCTATTCGAAAAAACTCAATAATAAACTTCTTCAACAAATACAAGATTCAATTCTTATTGCGTCGTCAAGTTTACCATCATGGACATCATGGTTAACTCAATCGTTTCAATTTCTCTATCCATTCGAAACTCGACAATTATATTTTCGAACGACCAGTTTCGGTACATCACGTTCGATTGTTTGGCTTCAAGAACGTCGCGAAGAACTCATTCGAACAGTTCGAAATGGCAATCAAAGTCGAACGAGAGTTCTAAATGAAAATTCTCTTCATGAATTTCGATTTGGTCGATTGAAAATCGATCGTGCTGGACCCATCGATCGAGAGAATATACTTCATGATGCGATGAATCTCTTTCATTTTCATGCAGCATCAAAATCAAAATTAGAAATACAATTTCTCAATGAAGAAGGTACTGGCGATGGACCAACACTCGAATTCTATGCGTTAGTCGCACAAGAACTACAAAAATATCAATTAGGTCTCTGGTGGAATCATGACGATCTCGATCATCATCAAACGGATTATGTTAGAAAATTAGAAGGTCTCTTTCCTGTTCCTTACCCGCAGGATCATTCGAGACTCGAGGAGATTTGTAATTATTTTTCAATGATTGGCATTTTCTTTGGTAAATGTCTGCTAGACAAATATCTTATTGATATGCCATTATCGATATCATTTTTGAAATTATTATGTACGAAATCGATGAATAATGAGATTTGGTATGATGGCATATTGGATATTAATGATTTGATTCTTATTGAACCATCACGTGGACGATTCTTTCGAAGTCTTTTACAATTAATCGAAAAACGAAATAGTATACGTGCTGATACTACAAAAACAAATCAACAAAAACAAATCGAATGTCAACAATTAAAAATTGAAAACGATGCTCACGAACCAATCGATATCGAACATCTCTGGTTTGTAATCTTTGTTTTTTTTCCTTTGTTCTGAACAACATTTCTTCTCTTTTAAATTTAGTTTAACTTTTGTTTACTCGCCACCATCGAATACGTATGGTTATCAATCAATTGATTTACTTCCCAATGGTTCACATATCGATGTTACAATCGATAATCTCGATCAATATGTTCAATTATCATTAGACTTTATCTTTCGTGATGGTATTCGTCGTCAAATGGACGCATTTCGTCATGGTTTCAATAAAGTATTTTCACTCGAACATCTCCGATGTTTCAATTCATCGGAATTACAATTAGTTCTCTGTGGTAATCAATGGCCAACATGGACATTAGATGATTTACTAACATACATCGAACCTAGCCATGGTTTCACACGTGAAAGTGTTGGTTTTAGTAAATTTTTAAATGTTATGTTAGCATTAGATGGTGTCGAACGTAAATCTGTTGTTCAATTCATAACTGGCTGTTCGTCATTACCACCGGGCGGTTTAGCTAATCTTCGGCCACGTCTATCTGTTGCACGAAAAGTCGAAGCCGATGATAATTCCTATCCATCAGTGAATACATGTTATCATTATTTGAAATTGCCCGATTATTCAAGTGAAGACATTCTCAAAACTCGTTTGATGACAGCTTGCAAAGAACGAGGCTTCTATTTCAATTGAACGAACTGTTTCTGTTTCTCGTTTTTCTTCTGTTTTTTTTGTATACACGTTTTCTTCTTTCACGGCCTAGACAAGAAAGTGATTATTGAACTTCTCCTTCTTCTTCTTTCCCAATATGTACTTGTACGCATATGTGTGTAAATAAAATTTCGAAAAAAAAAACGACCAAACTATGATCGCACAAGTACTATACGAAGAAAAAGTCAAACAGATCAAATAGCTATCAACAGAAAAACAACAGATGTTTTATTTCACGTGATGAGAAAAAAATAAATTTGTCATTTTAATTATTCACAATAATGATATTAATAGATGCAGAAGATCATTATAAATATTCAAATAATAATTATATGTTCGAAAAAGATATATGTAATATATATCTGTCACACATTCTAATAACTATTGTGCTTTTTCTTCGTTCGTCTATTCTGCTTAGATGACACTTGAAAATTTTCAAGGGAAATATATATTTCCATCATCGAGTTTATTATTATTATCGCACTTTAAATCTTCACACTTAAGCAGACTATCACGAGTACGAGTATTAATAAAACTAATGATCAGTTTGCTTGTCTCTTCTTATTCGTTGTTAGATAAAAAAAATATTTTCTTTTCTTCATTCGACGACATTGATGATAACCGAAAAAAAAAATCAGACTCGTAAAATAATTAAAATATAATATTTCTCGTTTTCTTTTTTTCTTTTTTGAATTTAATGTCTAATGAAGGAAATCATTTTCAAAATAACTTATATTACAGACGAACGAAAATTATATTTTTCTTCTACAAATCGAAGTCAGTCTCTCTCGTGTGTGTACCGCACTACTTAGTGATAGAAGAAGTAATATGAGTGCACATAGTCGTCTGACAGGAACTGGTAAATAGACGTGTTTTTTTTTTTCTTTTTTCAAAAACTAAACCATTGATTTAAAAAGGATAACTGATAGTCTACTACGTGCTATAATTATAAAAAAATGTTCATAACAATTTCAGTATGATTAAATAGGAGAAGAAAAATAATGTTGTTCTTCTTATCTCATGTAGTCAAGTACAAAAAAAACGAGAGAAAGATGGATTCTGATGATGAGAATGCAGAATTGAAAATTTTGATTAGATAAATTGTGACAGCTGTTTGAAGTATCTCAACAAATAGAAACATTTCGTTTTTTTTGGGATCAATCGGTCAAAATAGTTTTCTTAACTTTGTTTCAGATATTTTGTTTTTTTTTTCTTCTTGTTTCATCGAACGAGAAAAATATGTTCAATGAATCAATGAATACAACACAAACTTCAGAAATTCTCGATAGTAAATATTATATCGACGTGAGTGTTGCTTATGCAACATTAATTTTAAGTATATTCGGTTTATTTGGTAATATAATCGCTATATTTATTTTTCTCTCGCCATCGATGCGTACAGTTACAACGAATATCTATCTAACAGCATTATCATTTTCGAATATACTCTATCTTATTCTACATATATTTCAATATTTTCTCGGCAATCTTTTAATTCATAATGACTATCGAAAGAGTCCGTTCTATGAAAGTTTATTTAGTTTAATTGGCTGTCTACCACATTCACCGTTGTTAATGGTTACACTTTACACGAACATTTATTTAACAATTGCACTTTCAATTGATCGTTTTATTATTGTTAAATATTCGTTAAAAGCAAAGACAATTTCAACAAAACGTTTAGCAATATTTGTTATATTTGCAATTTATCTAACATCATTAATCTATTCAATACCTTACTGGTTTTTACAAGATTATGATTTTCAAGAGAGAAAATGTGAATACGAACTTAGTAATCAAATTAAATTTCATAAATATTATCGTTTGCCTGTTCTTCGTATTATTCCGTGTTTAATTTTAACATTTATTAATATTCAAATTCTACGCAATTTAATCACACGTAAACATCAAAAGCAAAGTCTACGTGTCGATGTTAAACGTCGACGACATAATGATGTTAATATTACATTGATGTTTGTCATGAACATCGCCATATCAATACTAAGTGGCCTAGTTGAAATCGTTCTTGTTGTTTGGATGGAATCGTTTTTTCGAGATTCAACTACAATGATACTCTATGAAATTCTGTATGCAATATCGAAAATTTTGGATATATTCGATCCATTATCCGAATGTACGTTGTATTTTTGTTTCGTACAAAAATTTCGACAACTTCTCAAAGAATATATTTGCCGTTTGAGACATTGCAATCGTGGTCAAACAGTACGAACATTGTTTCCTCGTTTGCCTATCAATCAAACCAAACGTATCTTATTAAAATATGATTTGAAAATCTCCGTAGAAATTAGCAGTACTGTTAATCAAAATGTTGTTGTACCATCACCGATGCTTAACAACGAATCTTCTCATCCCTATGAACAACAAATGTTAATTTCCGAATCAAAAATTTAAATGCACGGCACAACACTGTATCAAATACAGACAATATATATATTTTTTTAAAGTATTTATTCGATTACTAGTGACATCTATAAATTTATTAAAGTAGAAAATAAATTCTTTTTGTCGAAATTTTCGTTTAACAGAAAAAAATTCGAATTATTTTTTTCCATCAAAAAAATCGAAGTTTTTTTTTTCGGGTCGAAGCAAAAAATGAGCGTCCTTCAAAACGAAGGCAAATAGATTCATGGCAGAAAAAAAGAAGAAAAAAAAAGCTTTGCGCTGTTGTTATTTGTCGTGAAAGATCAAACAACTAAAAATCCAATCGAACAACGAGATTCTAATGATGGAAAATTTGTCTTTTTCGATGTTGAACATTTCGAAAAAGAAATGTGATGATTTACATCTGATGTAATGAGTCTGACGGAATCAATCGTTGTTCGAAAAGCAAAACAAAAGACAAAAATAATAATGTTTTTTTTTCTCTCTAATTCAGATATAAGAATTTTCTTTCATTTTCAATGGATAATTTAATTTAACAAGCATGGTTCATTTTACTAATTCTCTTATGAGCGATGTTCCTTTGGCAACATCGCTGCCAACGACATTTACCTTTCAACCAAATAATAATAACAATAATAATAATAATCTAATCGATGATCAATCATCATTACAACAGCAATCTCAATCACAATTGACATCATCGAGTCAGCAACAGCGAACACTCTCGAACGATGATTCGAACAACACAAGTCAACAAATACATCCGAATGATTACGAAACTCGTCTACGGTAAAAAAAAAACCCTAATTCATCGAATTCGAATCCAAATCTTTGTTTTTCTCTTTCCAGTTGCCCGAATTGCGACACCTGGGTGGTCAATCTAAGCGATCATTTACGAAAAACTCATCGAATCGCCTCGCCCGTCGATCGAAAACCGTTACTTCGCATGGCACGTTTAGAAAAACGTCGTATGACCGAATCAGTGACGAATCCCTCATCATCCTCGACCACTACCACCACAACTACAACAACAAGCAGCGGCAATCGAAATCTGCTTTCGAACGGTCTGCCAACATCGAATAACGAAATCGAAAATCTTCTGTTCAAACACGAACAAGACGCATCGCCACAATTCACTGTGACTTTGCCGGAAAATATTCTTCTTAATCATTCGATGCCTCATTTTACATCTCCGCCGAACTCAACAAATAACAAACGAACGCGGCCCATCGACGAACAAACCAGTCAACTACTTAACGGACCGTTCTCACCGAATAAAAAATCTCGTCTCGATCTAATGGACAACTCGAAACTATCGACAACAAACACGAAATCAACGAAGAAAAATCGAAACAAAGCCAATCAACAAACACAATCGGTCGTTCTTCAACAACAACCACCGCAAACGATCATTAAAACAGCGGCTTCGGGGATTTTCCCGCAACAACCAATTTTGCCTTTACAACAAACCGAAGAAACATCCGACGACGTAAATCATCTTCATGCAAAATCATCTCTTGTATTTGAGTTTTTTGTTTTAAATCTATTTTAGCTTTCGAAAATCGTACAAATGATGAATAATGAAATGAATTTTCTCAATCAACATTTACAAACAACGGCTATCCTACTACAAAAGCAATTAGATCTTGCACGTGATAGTTTACACGCATGTTCAGTTCAATTCGCTCATTTAAAACGAATGATTCAACAGCAAATTTGATTTTTCTTTTCTTTTCTTCTTCTTGTCTTTTGTTGTTCCGTTTATCTCTCTCTCTCTCTCTCTCTTCATTTATTATTATACAAACAAACAAAAAACATTATTAACTCTGTGTGTGTGCGTGTGTTCGTTTTGTTTTACTTCTATATATATATACATAAACGTGTAGATAGTTTGCAACAAAAGATGAAGATCAATTCTATCGACGTATTTGTTTCGTTTAACTTTTTTTCTTCTTCTTCTGTGTGTATTGCAGTCATTGTTTTTGTTTCTCTTGATATATATATATATATATAGATATATATGAATGTATGTCTAAACATGAAATAAATTTGTTTAGTTTACAGAAAAAAAACGAAGAAGTATTTTGAATTGATAAATCAAAACTAAAGAAAAACAAACTGAGGTTTTAGATGGAAGTTGAGAGTATTTCAACAGCGAATGCGAGCAATTTACCTGTACCTGTGAGAGTTATTCTACCGACTTCATGTGAGATGACGATATTATAAAAAAAAAGAATTTCTCTGTTTATTTTCGTTTTCGAAGATCAATTTGCGATAAATTCCGAAGATCTTCATCGTCTAGCTGAAATGCGACGAATGTTCTACGAAAAAGAAAGCGAACGTAAACTAATCAAATCCAATTTCGACGAATCGATATCAGCAAATAAACCACCGATTCGACGTCGAGACATGGAATGGTTGTCGATTGTTTTGCCGTTTGTTAAAAAATATAATCCGCATTGTGGAATTTGTGCATCGAGTAAAAACTACGGCCGTCGGTTGGATACGGCGAATAGTTACTTGTTGCGTTCGTATTTCTATTGTCAAGGACAAGATTGTCCGTTTAATTGTAGTGTAACAATAAAAGAAACGGGTCAGGGTTTGTTGTGTTCACGGTTTTCGAATGGAAATCTTGTCGATCATCGAAATGCGAAACGTGTCGGTCGACCGAACCGTTCGTTGAATAAATCCAATCAACGACTGAAATGTCCGGCGAACTCGGTGATTCAACAATGGAATCAAACATTAACCGAAGATTTAAATCTGTTCGATCGAGAAGATTCAAATCAATCGACGAAATCATTTCTTCAATCATGTTCAAATCTTCTTCAATTAATGGAAAATCTACGACAAGACATTGAACCCTCTGGTCCCATTCAAGGTGCTATTCAACAAATCTCGCTCAATCCATTTTATGTTACAATTCATACAGAAAAATCCGTTCGATATTATCACTCGATTTTAACTAACAATCATCGTCCGAGAGTAGCTTACGCCATTGTCGAGCCTATTGAAGTATTTCATAAGTTTTGAATCATTGAAATATGTTTTTCTGTTTATTATTCTTGGGTTTAGTTTGAAGAAAAGAAACTTGTGTATTGTGAATTCATGTTAAGCAATATTGGTGATACATCAATGATTCCAATAACTGTGGTTTGCACAGACAAATTCGATGATTTTCAACAAGAAAATTATGTTCTCAAGTCATGGCTCGAACGTTTTCGTTTTGATTATGAATATTTGTACAAATCTCAATCGAAAACTTATTCATTTTCTCAACCGTCGATTATTCTCATCGATGATCATCGTGAAACTCCATTGAACAATTCATTACTTCAGTTTTTCAATCACGAAACATTCAAAGAAGTTTGCATTCACTCTCCTCCTCCTCCTCCTTCGAAAAAAAACAAACAAACATATCGTATTTTTCTAGTACATCATTCGAACTTATTCCTACGAACAGAACAATTGCCAATATATTCTTCATGTTAGTTCATCGTTAATTCTCGTTGAATTTCGAACACTTGTAAATAAATATGTTTCCACTGAACTTCGACAATTAGCTCTATGGTCAAGTTTATTGCTTATCTATACATCAACATGGCCTGATATTCGACAAAATTGGTCGTTAATCTGCGAAATCTTTCTTAATTGGGGTACGAATTATGTTTCGTTAAGTTCGTACGAACAATTATGTGCGAAAGTAGCTGAAATCGAAAATGAATCCGATCTCAAGCATTTAGTTGATTTAATTTATAATAATCATTCGAATACGAATGAAAGTTATGAACCATCAATTGATGATGAGGGTGATGATGTCGATGACGAGTTAACTGAAGATATTATCGATCTTTCCGATTTTCAAAATGATCATTTCTATACAAAAAATGTAAAATTTTATTTGAATAAAAAGAAAATAGTTGAATCTCGTTTGCAGATGATTACAAACGAAAACAATCGTTACGTATCACCGTATGAAACTGATCTACGCGAGATTTTTAATGAGAAAAATCAATCAAAAACAATGTTAATCTCGTCATGGGAAACTCTATCGAATTCTGATCGAACGATATTGAAAAAGATAAAAGGCAATTGGAAATGGTTGCATCTATTGCTCAAAGATTATATATCAACAATTCCACTCTGGTCAAATTGCGTGTCCAATCAATTTAAACATAAAGATCTAGCAAAAT
>ERZ778020.2629-NODE-2629-length-12703-cov-3.587682_pt1 | contig 12703 bp, 20 predicted proteins | sample MGYA00375750_ERZ778020 | MGnify/ENA primary metagenome ERZ778020 (study PRJEB29350, sample SAMN05389818) | bioreactor metagenome | isolation source: Ammonium sulfate bioreactor | place: South Africa: University of Cape Town | collected 2014-03-17 ...
TTCGACACAACGTTTGACAATTTCGAGATGATTATATTTGCAAGCATTGTAGAATAATTCGAGGAGATTTTCGCTTGTATTGATTGCATCATCGACAGATAGCCCAAAGAAAAATGCTTGTTCATTAACTACTTCTGGGGATTTTGTTGATTGTTCGTTCGTTGCTGCTGCTGCTGCTGCTTCTGCTGTTGTTGTCATCGTTATAAAGATAATCTTTCGTCAATAATCACTTGAGAGTTACAAAAGAGAGCGTGTTGATAACCAAATAGAGCAACAACAATACCTATAGATCATCTAAAAAAAGAAAAAGAACGTAAACTTAATCGATGATTAATGCTAGAGAAGGAAAAAGAGAGAGAGAGAGAGAGAGAGAGAGAGAAAGATTAAATAGTAGTATATACTAGAAAGAGAACGAAAGCAAAAGAAAAATCAAAGGTTAACAATTGAATGTCCGGAATGATGAAAGAGAAGAAAAAAAAGAATAACATTATTCTTTTTTCTTCTCTCTCTCTCTCTTATTTCTTGACCAGACATTGAAAAAAAACGAGCGAACAAACTATAGACTATACTGTATATACAAAGAGAACGCAAACGAATGCGAGTCATTCATTTGCTTGTTTAATGAAGCAAACGATATGAGAACTTGTATGATATAAATACTTCCCGAATGATATCTATTGAAAAACAACAAATCAACGTCAAACATAAGCTCAGTTCTTTCTATTCAATCTCGTATCGGATCTAATCAGTGGATATAGATGTATCGTGTTTATACATACATAAGTAAGTCGACTATTTCTAATGCTTCACATACGTATACATATTAATAAGCGTGAGAGAATGAACGATTTACTTCGAATGTTCAATGATCGGTCAACTAAATCGACATATGTTCTTTTTCATTGCAAATATATATAATTAGATTCTAAATGATTTCTATTCACAATTAAAAATATGTCGAAAGAAAAAGAATAGCATTTGAAATAAGTATCAAGTAAAATATATAATTATATATTCTAGAAATGAAAAGATGTAAAATAAATTTCTAAGACTAGAGAATGAGTCGGTGAGTGATGGTAGGAGAAGTTGTTTTGTTTTCGTGTGTGTGCGTGTGTAAAATAAAGAGTCAATAAAATATATTTTTTTCGAAAAAATGGAATAAAGAGTCAAGCGTGCACGTTTGCATGAGAAGGACGAGAGGAAAAAACGAATTTAGTCGAAAGTCAACTAAAAGTAAGAGACACACGATGTAATATTTTTTTGCTTTTCGATCTATTGATCAACTTCATCGACACCTGATTCAACAGCATCACCGATGTAAACACTTTCATGTTTAGCAAGAATACGAAGTAATGGTCGGAGTTTTAACCACCATTGTTCAAGTGGCATTCGATGTCTAAAAGAATCAATCAACAGTCAACGATGATTTCTCGTTCGAATGTATTTACTCAGTATCAGTTTTAGCTTTAAGAGTTTCAATTGGTGTAAATACACTTTGTCGTTTCATTAAACCTAAGACAACTGCACTCTCCGGTGTATTACAAACAACTTTGCCTTCGGATGTTGCAACTTTTTCAATCAATGAAACTGCATATGTCACAGATTTGCAACCTAATTTCGTGCCAAATGCACGATCGAATGGTGTTGGTAAACCGCCCTAATAAAAAACAACAACAACAACTATCGAAAATCAAAATGAGTTTGATTTACTTGTTGCATATGACCGAGAACATTACTTCGCGCACTGAACACGCCTTTGCCTTCTTCTTGTAATAATTTCGTTATAAAATCTGTTGAATAATGATCATTGGCCATTTCGTTTCGAAGTAGAAGACCACGTTTTAAATGTCCTTCCATTTTCTTACGTAAATGATCAACATCATCAATTAAATCTTTGATTGTAAATGGTTCTTCAAAGATATAAGCTTGATCGGCCCCACTAGCTAATCCCGAAAGAGTAGCTAAATATCCACAATAGCCACCCATTGTTTCAATAACAAACACTCGTCGCTTAGAACCTTGAGCAGATTGTTTGATTTTATCACAAATATTAACAATTTCATTTAAAGCTGTATCTGCACCGATACTAAACTCTGTGCCAGGTACATTATTAGAAATCGTTGCTGGAATGCAAATAAGAGGAATTTGAAATTCCGGATGTTTAGTTCGAGCTTCGTACAATTCAAGAACGGATGTATATGCCTGAAGAAAAGTAAATATACAATTGAAAGTTTGATTTTGATAAAGTTACTTCATATCCACCAATGACTAATAAAGCATGAAGATTATGTTCACGAATTTTTTGAGCAATATTTTCAAGGCCAACTTTACGAGCGGAAGTTCTGAATGAAGAAAAAAAAACGAAAGATTTTCATTGATGTTTTCATTGTTTTTACTTTTGCCAACCAACGAACCACCAACACTACTCCAACCATTGACTGCCATCCAATCTAATGTTTTAATCTACGTAGAATTTGATTTATAAAACAAAACAAGACTTTCGTTTGGGTGTGATTTTACTTGGTTATTCACTAAACCTTCGAATCCATCGAAGATAGCGTGCATTGCATGTCCTTCACATAGACCATAACGAATAATCGAACGAACAGCAGCATTGACACCGCAAGCCGGTGCACCGACGTTGATAACAGCCAAATTAAATGAATGCTAGATTTGAGATACACAAAAAAGTTTCATTTTCAATCGCGAATACAATCGAAATACTTCTTTATTCGAGAATAATTTCGGTCGTAATTTACTCAAACGTATGTAAATTTCTAAATTAGCACGAAAACTTCGGCCACGTAATTCTTGAGCTTCTTTAAATCGTTTTTCTTTCATCGCTTGTGCAACAGCCAACGTTTTCTCTACACAATGCATTAAAGGCACACGAACTGTCTGATTACCACTGAGAGCAATGACAACTGGTTGAGACGTTGGCGTAGCTTCCATAAGAGCAAGTACAGCCTCAGTACCCATTCGAGTACCCTAAATCGAATCATTTTAAAGAGAAAAAGATACGAAAAACGATCGATTTACAAGAACACGATCGAATGCCGATGGACAACCACCACGTTGAACATGACCGAGAATAGTTACACGTGTATCATATTTAAGACGAGTTGAAACAAGCTGAAATCGGAGACGAGAATGAAAAACAAAGACAAACGAAAATTGGATATTTTACCTGACGAATATCATCACTTTTTATAGGTTTACCCTCTGAGTCAACAGCACCTTCGGCAACAACAATAATATTCAAACGTTGGCCCATTTCTCTGGTCTATTGAATAGGAAAAATAACAACAAAAAAATGTTTTTTTTTTTTTGAATAAACATACATTTTTGAGTTTATTGCATAATTGATCTTCCCATCCGGCGTCAGGTGGTGATTCAGGCATGAATACCCAATCAGCATCCGAACCGAGAGCAGTTACTAATGCTAAATAACCACAATGGCGACCCATAACTTCGAGAACGAAACAACGTTGATGACTAAACGGCACACAAAATGAACTCATTAAACTAACCATTTCGTTCAAATTTACCTCGATGCTGTCGTTGTAATGCAATCGATAGCTTCCATAACACGATGTAAAGCTGAATCGGCACCGATTGTCATATCTGTACCACAGAAATCATTATCAATCGATCCAACAAGACCGACAATATTTAAATATTTATGTTTATCTGCATTTTCTTGTGTGATTTGATCTTTTGAAGAAGAAGAAAAGAAAAGATTTAACATTTAAAATCATTTGTTTTTTTTTTGTTTTACTTGTTTCAAGTAGTTCTTTCAATAAACTTTCCCATTCAAGTCGAAATGTATTCGCACCAGTCAGTGAACCGTCACCACCGATACAAACGATATTATTTATTCCGTGATCAATGAGATTTTTGGCAGCACGTAATCGACCGGGTCGTTCACGAAATTCTTTACAACGTGCACTGCCAATGATAGTACCACCCTAAAGAAAGAAAGAAAAAAATCAATAGTATTTCAATTAGAAAATCTCATTTACATCATCGAGAATTCCAGAAACTGACGCCCAAGTTGCTTGTCGAATACTATTGCCACCATCGACTAAACCTTGATAGCCCTATATGAAATAGAAAGTTAATTTTCGAATGTTTTTCTTTTCGAAAACGAACTTCATGGATAAAATAAACTTTGCAACCGAGGTAAATGCCCATTCGAACAATAGCTCGAACAGCCGGATTCATTCCTTTTAATTAAAAAAATATCAATCAATAAGAAAAGTAGACATTCGAATTACCTTGAGCATCACCACCGCTTGTAAAAACACCCATAGCACGTTCAGGATATTGATCTTTCGCAAGAATATGAAGATTCTGTTCGAAACCTTCGGTACACGCAATCGAACCACGAAATCGACTAAATGGTGAACTGACAGAAGTATCAATCGACATATTATTCAATGGACTTCGAAGTTCGCCGACTTTGTCTGTCTATAAACGAGAAAGGACATTTATTCGTCATATTTTTTCTCTCAAACAAACAAACAAACAAACAAATCCTGAAAAGTGTACTTCGAGCACAAAGTTACAAGCAACGTTATTTGTTGTTAGTATCGATAGAAGATCTGAAAAATCAATCACGCATTTCACTTACACCGCCTTGTTCAAGAGAACTTTGGAGCTATAAGAAAATATTAGTTTGCTTTTTCCTCATCAATAGAACAGCTCAGCGACTGAAGAGTGAAAATCAAAAGTACGATGTCTCTCGTTTACCTCTTCCATAGTTTCAAGTTCGCCGGGTACTCCTTCATCAACTTGATCATTCGATTGTAGTTTATCAGTATCGATAGTTGCATTTTCTATTTGTGCCATCGTATTCAAATAAAAATCTCTTTATCTTAAAAATAAAAATGAATAAACTACAGAATAAAATTCTCAAGAAGAAAAAAGAAAATCAAAATTCGTTTCATTGCATCGGTGAGTTTTGTAAAGGCACGAGTATCTTCGATTCCATTTTGCGTATTAATGGAACTGTATACTCAACACTAAGAATAAATAAAAAACAAATACTTCAAATGTCACTCCAAGGCAGTCGACGTACTTTTCGGACCATCCAGGCTTCGCCCATGCATTCGTACGCATTTGTTTTCGGTGTTGAAAATCTTTGTACGTCCACATATGATGAACATTATACAGATCACCAATTTGAGAGAAAACGCCGAGTACTTTCGCATCCGGTCGATATTGGACACCTTTGTGCCAGAGATTACCCCATTCGATTAATGTACCTGGTCTGAGCCAATATTTTGATTGGTTTGATCGTCAGATTTTGAGCGTGGCTGAGGAATACCTATGTTATCGAATGAAAAGAGAAAAGAAAAAGTACAACATCAAGGTCATAGATGTTATTTTGTACCGAAATACGAAAATGACAAACAAATTTGATTCGAACGTCGAGTTATATATTGATCTAATTTCGTATTTTGAGAATTAACCGTTGGATTATTAAGAAATGTGTCCAAATGAGGAAAGTTTTTATACATCCATATATGCACATATTGATTTTGAATATTCCCAATATGTACTCTCCATGAACCTGTATGAACAAGACCAGTCGATGAATATTTTTCGATTAAATTTGACGAATAATCCGAATAATGCAATTCATAATCATTCTATGTAATGAATTTCAAAATAAAAACTATACAAATAGACACGACTGTCAATCAATTACCATCGAACTCGGTTTGACAGTATGATGTTGAAGTTCGAAAACATGTTCAACATCAGTTAGTAAATTCGAATGAGCATCTTTAGCTGCTTGAATTTGTTTCGATGCAAATGGATTAAGATTAAATAAAGTACGAACGAAAACTTTTCGCGGATAGAATAACTTTGTCATGGTCTAATCTAGAAAAACAAACTAGTCATAACAACAAACGGACAAATTTTCTTGTTTTTTTTTCTTCTTCTTTTAGCTTTTATTTCAAATGTGTCAAAATCCTTTTTCTTTTAAAAAATCTGCTATCCATTCTTCGTATTCACCATCAACGAGTATATGACGTTTGATTTCATCGATTTGTGTTAATATAGGTAATTCTTTCGATTTATCTTGTGTCGATTCGACACGTTTAGTTAAATATGCTTTTAAATCTTTATCTAATGCCCAGATATCACCGGAGATTAATTCTAACAGACTAAAACGTCGATTTCGTTGAGCATAAATATCGTATTCAACACGACGACGAAAAATATTCAAATAATATCGATGTTGTTCATGTAACCAATATTCTAACATAACGGGTAGGATACGTACATAGAGTGCATAATTATGAAAACGATCTCGATCGACAAAGTACGACCATTGTCGAGCGAGAGCTGGATCGGGTGGTACCCAGCCTGAAGGTGTTGGATGATTGGGTGGAGATGGAATTGTTGATTTAAATAGAACATTATCTACCCATTCCCATCCGTCTTTCGTTGTTTCATAACCAGATATGAATTGTGGTTGAGTTCCTCGTTCGGTGAGTTCGTCGGGCAGTTCAGTGATCGATTTACGAGGTTGATTTTCGTATTCTTCAGTGCCCATCGGATGTGATGGAAATTGGCCACTTGAAGACCATAATCGAACGAATGTTCTTGTCGGACAACGAGAAATAATTTGACGTAAAAGAAGAGACATTGATTTTCGTGTTCTGATCAAAGAAATTGTTTACGAACAAACGAGAATAGTATAGTAGTAGTACATACAAGAAGGTCTACGAAATTTACCAATCGAATTTAATTGTTAAAATTTCTTGAAGAATATAGATGTCATTAAAATCGATTGGATTCCTTCCTTCTTTTCTTTCTTTTCATTACACAATCCGCTATAATAACAATAACAACAACAAACGTATATAGAAATGGATAGATTTTCCGACAAAAAATGGGCTAATGAAAGTAATATTTCAATAAATAAATGAGTAAAACGAATGTCATCGATTTATTTTATAGCATCTTCAACAGCTGTTTTAATCACAAGTCCTGAATTGACTCGACAAACAACGTTAAAACCAATTCGACATTATTTCGTATTTTCACTCTTTTCAGCTATTTGTTGTTGTCCAACAGGTAAATACGAATTGAATTCGAGATTTAAGAAAACAGAAGATTGTATTGTAGGTCTCATTGCATTAGGTTACTCATTAAAAAGTTCGGCTAAAGCAGACGTGAATCTTCACGATAAATCTCGACTTTATTCTCGTCGTGCTTTTTACTGGAATATAATCTCAGTTGTGTTGGGCATCATTTCATTTATTTTAGTAACTGAGTGAAATTGAATCTTACCGGATTTATTTAATTGCTTTTCTCTAGGCATTGGTATTCTGTTATCAAATGATGGAAACAATGAAACAGATCGACAGACAATTGCAAACGACTTATGGTCGAAGATCAAATGATGTTGATCCATTCTTTCAATCACTCTCCAATGCCAATTAACAGGCATTGAACTATCGATTTGTTTTACTCATCAAAGATACTGAACTTTTCTCTTTTACTTTTTCAACCAAAAATTGCTTGAAATAAACTCATATTTACCCTCGCTAATCCTTATCTCTTTTTTCTAACAATCATATCGGGAGACGCGTACATAGATAATAATAGTGCAATTTCAATTTGTCAATTTCCAAAAGATCTATTAGAAAAACATGGTAATGCATTTCGAAATATGAAAATGAAAGGCAAATTTGATTCGAACGTCGACCTATATATTGATTTAGTTTCGTATTTTGAGAACTTACTCTTGAATTAATTATAGATGTCATCGAAATCGATTGGATTCCTTCCTTCTTTTCTTCCGCTTCATTTCACAATCCGTTACAATACCGATAACAACAATATACGTATATACCTATATCTGACAAGAACAAGATGGATAGTTTTTCCGACAACAAATGCCCTAGTGATAGTGAAAGTAATATTTCAATAAATAAAATGAATATCATCGATTTATTTTCTAGCATCCTCAACAGCTGTTTTAATCACAAGTCCTGAATTGACTCGACAAACAACGTTAAAACCAATTCGACATTATTTCGTATTTTCACTCTTTTCAGCTATTTGTTGTTGTCCAACAGGTAAATACGAATTGAATTCGAGATTTAAGAAAACAGAAGATTGTATTGTAGGTCTCATTGCATTAGGTTACTCATTAAAAAGTTCGGCTAAAGCAGACGTGAATCTTCACGATAAATCTCGACTTTATTCTCGTCGTGCTTTTTACTGGAATATAATCTCAGTTGTGTTGGGCATCATTTTATTCATTTTAGTAACCGAGAGAAATTAAACTTTATCGGAATTATTTTATTGCTTTTCTCTCTCTAGACATTGGCACTCTATTATCAAATCATAGTAACCACGAAAATGAGGATCAAACAAATGCAAATAAATTATGGTCGAAGATCAAATGATGTTGATCCATTCGTGCAATCAATCTCCAATGCCAATTAACAGACGTTGAACTATCGATTTGTTTTACTCATTAAAGAAGCTGAAATCTTTTCTTTTACTTTTTCAACTAAAAGTTGCTTAAATAAACTCATATTTACCCTCGCTAATTCTTATTTCTATCTATCATATCAGGAGATACATGCACAGATAATGGTGCAATTTTAATTTCTTTGGCAATACATTTTTGTTTTGTTTTTTACCAGTGATTCGTGCCAAGACGAATGTGCCTCACAGGATCTTACCTGATCTAATTCTTTCAGCGGTTGTTAAAGATAAACAATCCGCAACTTTTCTGCTTACTAGCAGTGTCAAATTTGAAAGTTCTATTCGGTTGTTTTTCTTTGCAAATATGTTTCATGCGTCATGATAGATGGCGCGCGCTGTCACCATTAAGTATCTAATTATCAATTCTATTAATTAAGATCATTCTTTGTCTTATCGTGATATTCGAAATCTTTTGTATTTTCATTTACATTTATCGGACAAATCTTTCTTTTCTTTCCTTCGATCGTTGTTCGTCGTCTATGTTCTGTTCTTTTCTTTTCTTTTTTTCTTTCGTTCTGTTCCTTCATTTACACCTACTACTCACTTTTGTCTACTCCCTTTTTCTACATTTTTGAACTAAATACTATCAATACTTGTATCTACAAAATCGTTGACTACATTCGAAAATCTGTCTTCATTTACCAGTCATCGTTACACGTCATGCGTGTTGTCGGTTCATATAGGTAACGCGCGTTCGCGATCTTCTTTCCGTTCTCTTCCTCTATCGACTTCGGTATCTCCGACAATGACCAATTTTCTTTCCAACATCAAAAAACCGGCCGGCGACCTCTCTTTCATTTTCTATGTCTCTATTCTCATTTTTGCCTCCACTAGTTCGAAGGCAACAACAACACAATATATAAATAACTATCATCATCCACCATTCACCCAATAGTCGAGCCTCACAAACTTCTTATACATTCATTCATTGGTGGAGGAGCTTCGAGTTTGTACGACCGTTTGCACTGTATATATATACCCACTGCAAAACGCTCATTCTCATTGCATTATCCTCGTTGACGCGCAGCACAACACACACACACACGCACATTACCGACGACTCTCGGTCCGCATACACAACAGTAAGTAACTAGACAGTCGAGTGTGCGCGCAAACACATAACCTAAGCGCGTCAAAAATCGACAAAAAAAACTAGGCGAACGCGCGTACGGGAAGCTTGGCCACGGATGAGATAATCGAGGACGAATTTTCGGAAAACAAAGGGTTTTTTTAGAATAGAAAATCAAGTCAATAAGTTGTTTTTCTCTTTCTATTATCGTAGAAAACGACGAGACTGCCGCAGGTTTTTTTTTTCTTCTTGTCGAAACCTTGTTAAATAAGATAAACAACAGAACTGATAATGAAAATTCACTATCAAACATTAGCAAATTAGTCGAATTCAGTAATGAGATTTTAAAAAAAAGCGAATTTTTCTCAAGGACGTTCAGTTTTTTTTGTTAATTAAATGAAATGAACGATCGATCGATCTTAATTGTGAATATTTTATTAGACATTACAAAAAAGATTGCGATCAATAGAATTTCATTGAGATCAAGTGTTCAGCATAGAAGAGACTAATTAATTAATTTTCCAATGAGATATCTCAAAGACAAACAACAAGAACAACAACAACAAAAAGCTCGCCCATTTTTTTCTTTCGTTCTGTAGAAAGAGGAATGTCAAAGAAAAAAAAGGGTCGTCTGTGAAGACGCACCGGAAAGATGGCGCATTCGAACAGAATTGCAATTTACATATATATATATTGAGGGTGTCTATTGAACGAAAAAAAATAATGATACACCGGTCATAAGGTCAAAAATGCTATAACATTCATCAATTCGTTCTAGATAAAAAAAAACAAACTTTTAATAGTTATTCTCAATGGCTCGAACAAAACAAACAGCACGTAAATCAACTGGTGGCAAAGCACCACGTAAACAATTAGCAACCAAGGCTGCACGTAAATCAGCACCGTCAACAGGTGGTATTAAAAAACCGCATCGTTTTCGTCCGGGTACAGTTGCACTTCGAGAAATTCGTCGTTATCAAAAATCAACGGAATTACTTATTCGTAAATTACCATTTCAACGACTTGTTCGTGAAATTGCACAAGATTTCAAAACAGATTTACGTTTTCAATCGGCAGCTATTGGTGCACTTCAAGAAGCTAGTGAAGCTTATTTAGTTTCACTTTTTGAAGATACAAATCTCTGCGCTATTCATGCTAAACGGGTCACCGTAAGTTCAATTCTATTCTTTGATGAATTCAATTTTTTCAATAAAATATTTCGATCTTTAGATTATGCCAAAAGATATTCAATTAGCACGACGTATTCGTGGTGAACGTGCTTAATCATTCAAGAAAAACAAAATATATAATTATTCTTTGCAGACGAAAGACTGTTTATTGTATATGTGCGTGTGTTCATTAGATTTTTTCGTTTTTTTTGTCGTTGTTTTTCCTTGTATTATGAAGGATGAAACATAAATAAATCAACTTATCATTTATCTTTGGTCATTAGAAAACATACTGTTGTCATTTTATCTTCTTATTGCTAGCGATCGAATGTCGGATTGAATCACCTGAGAACGTTCTACAAAAGGATTTTTCTCAAATGCAGCGATTGATTGTTTTAATACTTGTTCGACAATGTGATTTTGAATTAGTTTCAGGACAAAAGATTGCATCTGATTAGAAGATAACTAGTATTCGTCTTAAATATGATTTTTGTTTGAAAATTCGTTGACTACGGAAATAAATTGACATTCTAATAATTTCGTTAATCATTTTTTTTGTGGAATAAATGGATCATAAATTTAATATTTTCGATACAAGATTATTTTACTTTTGACGATTTTTCTTTGAGCCGCAAGACAAATCTTTCCGAAGAAAGTATTTTTATGACATACATGTGATCTAGGGTATAAATGAAGTCCGCTTTCGTTTTTTTCTCGATATTCTTTCGTTTCGCCTTTACTAATTCGATGTTTCTCCTCTCTCTGTTTTTCTAGACCTTCTATACTTCGGTCAAATTCATTTATTATATTTTATCAAATGGCTATGGGTGAGCCAGATTGTGCATCTTTTTTCAAAACGTTAAAAAATGATCTCGGCTCTGTAAGAACAGTTTATTAGTAAAATATTGAATGTTTATACGTTCAAGCAGAATTAACTGATAATTGAAATCAAAATGCTGAACATCAAAAGTTATTCGAGCAAATGATTGATGAAATTGCAATTATTAATGGATTAATCTCCCATGCAAAAAAACATGAAAATAGAAATTAACTAAAACTGATTCGTTATTTATCGTGTTTTTCGTCTTCTTTCTTCTTCTTATGATTTGGATACCAATGTATACTTGTTTATCAGTTACACTATAACTATAACATTAATAGCAGTAACAACGAGAAAAAGAATCTATTATTCGTTTATCAAATAACTACAAAAATAACAGAGAGATACACATATACTTGAACAGTTGGCTAATATAGATGACACGAGCTATATTAATTTTATTTGCCATCATTTGCTCAACAATAGCAACTAAAATACTAATCATAATTTAGATTATCTGGATTTGGCCACGGATCATTTCATATATACCACTAGCAAAATACAAATGTTCAACTTTAATCAAATTACAGATACGTGTGCTAAGTTTATTTGAATGTTGGTTTATACTTGATGAACGTTTCGGAAATCTTCAAACTTTAATTATTGATGTCTGTTGGATTCTTCCACCAAGACTTGATTTGAGCTCGACTGTAAGCCAATCTGCATATTCATACGACAATCAAATTCATGATTTTGATTTCTGATTTTTAGAAAATAGTTTCAAAATTGAAATGTTTTTCACTCAGTTGTTCTCAGATGACGACGTATTTTGGGACACAGGTCGTTGATTTTCTTCGTCGACTGAATTAAAGAAATTTACATTCAGTATTCATACATTGGTTTCAAATCGCGATATTGGAAGTCCGATTCAATCAAATGAAGATATTCGACAAAGTTTTATTGACAAAGAATATCAACATTAAATGATGGAAATATTTTAGTCACGGGCAAATGTTTCTACTATGACTTACAGTCGATTCTCTCCAGCATCATCTCTATTATCCAATGGTGACATACTAATTACCGGAGGATATGGAAGATCAGATTCATACATCGATATTTACACGC
>ERZ778020.2641-NODE-2641-length-12675-cov-3.775594_pt1 | contig 12675 bp, 11 predicted proteins | sample MGYA00375750_ERZ778020 | MGnify/ENA primary metagenome ERZ778020 (study PRJEB29350, sample SAMN05389818) | bioreactor metagenome | isolation source: Ammonium sulfate bioreactor | place: South Africa: University of Cape Town | collected 2014-03-17 ...
AATAAATAATCATTGGATCGATTTCAATAAATGATTGTAATAAATTTTGATATTTTAATATTTGATTATAAATATCTAAACCATAGAAATCAATAAAATCTTTTCCATTGAGTATTAAATCATTGTATTCATCTTCACAAAATGTATTTGTTGTTGAATTATATGCTAATGATATATTCAACCAGAATAATGTCGGTGTATTAAATTTAACTAATGCAACTTTATCATCGGTATTTAAATGTTGAAATTGTGATGATGCTAATTTAAAGAAAAGTATCAAACGTAGTATTGATATCGAACGAACATTGATAAATTCATCGAGTGTAGAAAATTGTAGAAAAAAATCATTATGTAAAAGTAATTCAGGTAGAATATCACATGGATGAAAGTGCTGTGTACGAGTTTCATACGAATGACGAATATGATTTAATAATATTCGATCGTTATCAGTTAACAATGAAGTCAATGAATTTTCTCTTGATAAAAGAAATGTTTTGAATTTTTTTGCTTGTTGCTGTTCGAGACGATGTTGTTTACGACGAAATTTTTCTTCAGCTGTTTGAATTAAATGACGATTCATGCCGGCAGCTAGACATTTTTGTAAACGACACGATGGACAATTCCGTCTCGATGAAACATCGATTATACATGAACGAATTTTCAAACATCGAAGTAGATGCTAAATATAGACGAAAACAAAAAAATTTTTCGTCGATCTTGATACAATGAAAGTAAGCACAGTACGTACAGGTGGTTTCAGTGCATTACGTCGAAAGAAAGCTTTACAACTCTGACAGGTAACTAGAATCGAAAGAACATGGTTTGGTATGTTCCACAATTTGAGAAGTATACGAACTAGCATTGAAATTCATTCCGAATGCTGGTGCTGAACAAACAACACAAGCGAGATTTTGTCGTGTTCGATATTTGCTATTGGAATATTCCGACATCGATATTGATGACATGTTCTTATAGGCTCAAGTCAAATGTTTCCACTCGAAAACCCAAATAAACAATGAAGGTTAAAGAAATGAAAGTTTTCGAGAGTATATATATATACACACACACATTGACCGTATGTTGGTAGTAAAAATATTTTCTTTTCTCTTCTTATTTCAATGTAAATGCATATCTTTGTGTAATAACTTAGAGGGTAGACTCACAGGTCCTCTTCTCCCTCCCTCCCTTCTTCTCTCTCCCTCAATTTTCTCCCTGGTTTACGTACACAGCTAGGTATCAATGTCAGATGATCCTAGAAGAATTTCGTGTAACTTATTAGATACCCGCTAAGGACAAAAATATTCAGTGTCAACTTTTTCTTTTTTCTTTCAATAAAATTAATTTTAGGTACGCAATTTGCGAAGTAAAAGGAACATCTTGATAAACTTACTCATATACTTAAAAAGAAAAAAAGATATTTAAAAAATGTCAGATTGTTGATTTTTTAGTTTCGCATTTCTTTTTCATGGCTAATAGATAAGAAATCAAAAGGTTTGGAAGACCAATCCTCTGATAAAAGTATGTTGTCGTCGTTCTTAAAACTCAACCGATGACTAATTCTTTTTTTTTTTCATTCTCGTTGACAAAATTCTTTTATTTCAATGATGATAACAAAATGAAAATTCTTGTCGCGCTTTTCATGTCGTTCGATGCCAATCAAATAAACTCGTTGATTGTCGACATAGTTTGCGCTTTTAATCTTTGCGATTTCATCGCTTCTCCCCATATTTTGATGAATTCTCCATAATCCAACAGCTAAAACCGAAATTTTCAAACGGATCTTTTTTTTCCACTTGTTGTTTTAAAAAGATTCCGTTATCAATCCCGCAGCTACGCTAGATTAGACGGAGTTTTTTCCTGATAAGAAAAAGAAAAAATTCTTTCCATGTCTCGATATCTTAGTTTCTCTCGAATATCTATCCACATAGGTAGATTGAGAGAAATAAGAAGATCTTTTTCTCTAATTGATAATGTAGAGATAAGACATTTGAAATGAAAGAATATCGAGGCGGGGAGTTGATTCGAATCGAGGGAGTTAACCATGCAAAGTTATTTTTTTTATTTATTGACCATTTCTTAAGCGATAGAACGCTGAAAGATTTGGTTATTGTTCAACTTTTATAACTTCATGATTGAAAACTTTTCGTGCATGGACATAAAAACAATCATGTTCGAATGAAGTTTAAAGTTGATTGAGAGAACTCAAACTATCTTGAGGGTGGCTAGTGCCGTTGCTCCATACGAATCGAATGAATTCATAGTCGAAATCGAACAAACGAAATCGAAACGAATTTTATTGGTTTAGAATCAAATTCAAATTCCTTTATAGAAAATAGAAATTCTAGTTTATCGTTTTTTTTTCTGTTTTCTAATGTCGCCACTTGTGTCAAGAACGTGATTTGATAGAAATTACCAATAGAAAAAGTCTCTACTATGCCGGATGAAATCATGACGAGAATTCATTTTTCTTCGTTCGTTTTCATGACTGTATGCGTCGAATAAACGACGTTGTTCAAGATTCACCTGACGAAATGACCGAACTGTTGACGGCTCAAGACGGCATTGCCGATCGCGAGGTACCAGTGCTTACTTTTTCTCTTTTTTTTTTTCAATTTTTTGCTAAAAAATAAAACAAATAATTCTAATGCTCTGATTGTTTTCTTTTTTTTACTAATCAACTACATTTACTAGAATACAAATATTACCGCTTTACCCGATGTAGCTATTATTCAGGTTAGATATATAAATGTTATTCATCTTTTTTTTTTGCATGACACTTTGCTTGTGTAGTTGAGAAATGTTAAATGAATTCTTATTGTTGTTTAGCCATCAGCAAACGGTGAAAACATTTCATCAAATGCAACAGCTTCATCTCATTCACGAGTTGAAGCAATCGATCCACAAGATCGAGATACTACAACTCATCGAACAACTGAACAAAGACAAACGAATAATGAACATGAGGAAATATTTAAATATGGTTCGATCAATAAACTATCTCGAATGTCTTGATTCGTTTTGTTTATTGTAGGAGCAAGTCATGTTGTTAAACTATTCGTACCTGTCTCAATTTGTATGTTGATCGTTATTCTAACAATCAAAACAACAAGTTTGTTTTATTTTTATTTTTTTTTGGCAATGGATTCAAATAAACTTACTTCTTTTTTTAGCTTCATACACTCCTGGTGGTGCTACATGGGCGTAAGAGATTCTCGAGAAGTGTTCTTCAAAAGAATAAGAACTATGAATCGTTTTTTTTTCGTATTTTTTGTTAGTTATACACCATTTGCAGAAGACAAAACATCGAATACTGAGAGAATCTTATTTTCATTGGCAAATACATTCATTTTCATGGGTTTTGTTATCGTAGCAACGATTATTCTAATTCTCTTGTATAAATTTAAATGTTACAAGGTTCAATAAGAATAAATTGATTTAATGAATTTATTTTTAAATTTTCTTCTATTAAGATCATTCATGGCTGGTTGATTCTAACAACATTAATGTTACTCTTCTTTTTTCTTTACTCCTATTTCAGGTTCGTCATTTTTGTTTCTTTTTTCTTTGATATCGATTTGATTTAATTTTAAAATTGACTCGATTTTTGCAGTAGTATATCAACATCATTGAATAAACCGATTGATATGATTACAATCTGCTTCATCACATGGAATATTGGTGTTGTCGGCATGTTTTGTATTCATTGGCAAGGTCCATTACGTGTTCAACAAGCTTATTTGATTCTCATGTCTGCATTGTTGGCACTTGTTTTCTATAAATTTCTACCAGATTGGACTGGTTGGCTTATTCTTGGCGTGATTTCAATTTGGGGTAATTAAAAAACAAAACATTTGTCGATCGAAAAGCGATTCATTTCTGGCTTTCTTTTTTTTAAATATAAATAATAGATTTAATTGCTGTTCTATGTCCAAAAGGTCCATTACGTATTCTCGTTGAAACAGCACAAGAACGTGGCGAACCGATCTTTCCTGCATTGATCTATTCATGTACTACTTTTTGTTCTCTCGATTGTTTCTATTCTTTTGATTTTTAGCAACGATGGTCTGGTTTGTAACAGCTGTTGATTCACCAACTGAACCACAACTTGCACCTACGAATACAACAACAGAAAATTCAAGTATGACAACAATTATGTTGTTTGAACATTGAAACGGTCAATTGATTTCTTCTTATTAGTCAATGTTGATGAACCATTAACAGATGAACAGAGAAATGAACGTGCTACTATTAGAAATAATAATGCTCGTCGGCAGTTAACACCTCGATCAGATGTCCCACAAACAGAATCACCACGTGAACCAGCAAGATATATTGTTGAACGATCCAATTCACCTGTAATCGTTGATGATGACGATGAAAGTCTGTTTTCTCTCGTCTCGATTTTTCCATTTAATAATAAAATCTTCTGTTTTTCAGAGGGTGTTAAACTTGGCCTAGGTGATTTCATTTTCTATTCAATTCTACTAGCAAAAGCGTCTGCACTCGGTGATTGGAACGTTACAATTGCGTGTTACATCTCATTGTTAATTGTATACGAACGAGAAAAAAAAACGCTATAACATAATTGATTTTCTCTTTTCTAGGGTTTATGTTTAACATTACTTCTATTAGCTATCTTTCGAAAAGCTTTACCAGCTCTACCAATATCAATCACATTTGGACTTGTCTTATATTTTTCAACGGTATATATTATTGGCCCATTCTGTGCCGAATTAAGTCTTGGACAAGTTTTCATTTGATAGAACTTGAAAATTTTCTTTCTTTTGGTACTGAATGTTATTACATTGTCATTTTTTGTTGTATACTCGAAATAATCAAAAAAAAAAGCCAAACACAAATACATTTATCATTGATTCCTGTTTTCTTTTCTGATTTATCGTCGAATGAAATAAATAAATATCTCTTGATCAAATAAAACAAAAAAAAAACGGAACCAGTTTTACTTTTTTTCTGCTTTAAAAATCTCTGTTCATGTCTGTTCTTCATAAGAATCTTAGAAGATCGAGTGTTTTTTATTTTCATTGTTTCATGGTCATGGATTCGTATGTAATATGAGCAAATTCTTGTCCTTGTTGTATCATTTTAAAATCCATAATTGTTGATCTATCGCAAACATTCAATATAAATCTCAGAAAGAGAAGAGAAGAGAAAAAAACTCGAACAAACGATTTCTCATTTTGTTCGTTTTCTTTCTTTCTTTTTTATTCAATAAGAATATGGTGTAAGATTCCACTTATTTCTTCCTCTTCTTTGAACTAATAACAATGTAAGTAGTATCAAACCTTGAGGCTCAAATCGATCATAGAAAAAAAAATGGATATGTGCATTCATTGAAGCGAAGAGAAAGTCAAATAGGACAACTAGCGGTCATCTTCATTTCTTTTTCGTTTTTTGATTACATCATACTATTTGGCTTGTATGTGCTAGTATGATCATAATTGATGTTTTTTTTTAGTTAAATGGTAATCTTTGTTGTCTTTCGAAGTAAGTCAAAAAAATGTCTTTATACGATGAAGTTAAACGTGCTTGTCTTTTAATGTTTGATGTTAGTTGCTATGATGTTTTGATAGTATGTAGTTAACGAAAACTTGTATAATGCAATGAACAGTCTTCTTTCGTTTCGGTGATGGCTCGCAGAAAGGTCATTTGGTGTACAGAAGAATATCGAAGTGAAGGAGAGAACGAGAGAGAGAGAGAGAAAGCGATGTAACTGTCCCTCACCTTACATATCCTGTTCATATTAATCAATAGTAAATATACATTCTATATAAACGAAAAGATGGTTAGATATATTTATTTATCTAGTGTTTTATTTTTTAAATCTTCAAGCCTATGAGTGGATTATCAAACTAGTCATCTTAGTGAGAGTTTCGCATGTAAAATTGTTTGTGAAGATGAATGTAATACGTAAGTAGATAAAACCCTCAAGATAGAGTAAAGTATATAAATGTCATCTTTGATCATCGAAATTAAGAAATCTCTTGTTCATAATATCAAATGATAGTTTCAATAATCTTTATATATGTACAAACATGTTCACATGCAAATTCATTTGATTACGTCAAACTATATATGATTTTATTCTTTGTTTTCTTTTTCTTATTTTTATTTTTCTATATAAATGTGTTTTGTAAGTGTTATGCATATAATGTATATACACGAAGTTTTCAAATGGACATCAAAAGTGTGTGTTTTTGTGTATATGAATGAATATTTAAACGATCGAATGTTACAGTGTTAAAGCAATGTATATGTATATATATATTGACCAATGTTGAAATCAGTTTTTTACTCCTCCTTTTTCACATCTCTTGTCTCGCAAACGATCGATCATCAACTTATATAGCTTCTTGCGTGTTCTGTGCTCAAAAAAAAGAAGGAAAGTAAAACTATGAAGACCACAAAGCAACATTAGTGGTCATCATATAACGCAATACAATTAAGCATCAAAACAATCAATTGTACATAATCATCAACGACGGCGTTCAATATGTCACCGTCATCATGAACACAAATACATATATATAGTTTAGAAATAAAGAAATGGTGAAGAATTGCGTGTGTTTAGACAGCAGACGTATAAATTGCGTCAATATGAATATTGAAAGTGTCGAAATCGAGAAGAAAGAGAACGAGAAGAAGAAGAGGACGAAGAATGAGACTTATTAACATACAATTGTAGCTCACACTTTGCATGCGAGTATATATCTTTAGGCTTTGTTAGATCACAAGAATTTACTATACGATTTCACTTGAAATAGTAATTGAGACAGTTCATTTTTTGATTGTGTCCTCAGACAATACATGTGCACAATAAGAGAAAAAAAATATGTATATACAGTATATGTGAGTAAAGGTCTTTCAAAGTTGATTTTTTATTGAATCATATTTGTCTTTTGTTCATTTCATTGATTGTACGAGATAGTTTACACATTGAGTTAGATCGATGACAACGAATGTTTATCGAACGTTAATGAATACAATAGAATGAAGAGTAAAAAACAAACCTAACCTTGATTGTGAACAAATACTACTACTTTTTATTAATAACTTTTTCTCTGCTTCTCTCTCTTTTGCTATGCCTTTCCTTTGTATTCTATGTAAACATTAATATGTACAAAAAGTAGTGGGAACAGTTTGTGTCGCGACGTGACTTTTTTTTGTATGCTATACGTTTTTTTTTCTTCGTCTTGTCTTGTATGTTTAAAAAGCATCGAATACTATTTCGATTATTTTAATGAATTTGTCCTGTGTGTGAGTTGACATAGACAAATTCAGGGTTGTGCCGTTTCATTTCATTTCATTTCAATTCATTTTTTTTTGCATATTCAATATCATACCAATATTGATATCGATTGTCCTCAGAGAAGATGAAGAAAACCTTGAATTTTGTGAAGAAGATCAGTAATAACTGATAATTGATCTTCTCTTTTCATTGCATCTAGGCACGTATATATGCATGCACATATTCATTCTACCTTTATTTATTGAACATTCGCTTGTATGCTTAATATGACAGATAAATATCCAGTAGGTACAATGTCATCTCTTTTTCTCCCTTACCGTTCGTTTTTTTTTATTATTATTAATAGCCATTTACTATTCTCGCGCGCATATATATATATATATATTACACAATTTTGAACAACGGATTTTTTATTTCGTCCGTCGTTTTCTTTTTATACCGAGGAAAAAAACTCCATTGCGAAATTGTTGATTTCGTTTTTGTATGCGTATGTGCATATGCAGTTTATCAATTTCGCAAGCATCATTGCAATTGAACAATAGACAGAGAGGAGGAGGAGGAGAAAGAGAACCGTCCAGATAATTACATTTAGATGTTTGTTAGATGTAAGTACGTTTGCTATATATATCAATAGATATGAAGCAAAAAGACAAATGGCAGACATATAGTACGATGCACTCCGCACTTTATTATCAGTTCAATTTGATATTATGACTAGCTGCCTGTCTATCATCTGATGACATTAGATCATCAAACTGTCTGCATATAACATTTTCGAGTGTGATGCCAGGTAAGTATCGATGCGAAGGAGAATAGAGACGAGAATGAAATATGTATTCAATGAAAAACAATAAAAAAAATGACGAGAGACGTATGAGTAGACAAAGAGAATAATAAAACAGATATAGAACGATGTCTGACATACCTCTGATGTGAAGTATGGAGTGAACATAGACACCTTTGGCAAGACAAAAAAGTCAAATCGATCCGTTTTCGATTCCTAATCCGAAGAATAAAATTTGGAATAGAATGTCTCTTTCTATTTTTTATTTTCTCTTTCTGTCTATCTAACGACTGGACGATTTTCATCCAGTACTGTTGTATATTCCGATCTGTCTGTGCTTCTTCATAGATTTATATTTCTTTTTCATCATCATCTATCTGTAACTCCTTGTGTTCTCTGTTAAATATGAATACGAGCATTGTTTTACGTCGATCGTATTCGTCATTCGTTTGATTTACTATCACGAACTCGATGCATGTTTGCATATAAATTTATCATCGAAAGATACCTACTGGATGTATTTGATAGAAAATAATGCAATTTATTTATTTATCTTTTTTAGAGAAGAAAACAAAAGATCTTATTTTGTGTTGAGCGAGAGAGAGTCGGCGAAATCTGATGCTAATCACTCCGACGTCGACAACTATCCAATATAGTTCACCAACGGATGATGTTTTCAAAACTGGTAATTTTCGAAACGAAAACGAAAGATGAGTTGATTGATTCATTCGCTTTTTTTCATTATTTCTTTTCAGAAATGACATCAAGCCAGTCGCCATCTGATGGTTTCGTTGGATTACCGCCTCCTCCTCCTCCACCGCCTGCACCACCCGTATTTAACAACAATTCAAATACAAACAATTCATGTAAAATAACTCTTCCACATCAAGAAGTTAGTCTTGTTGTTAATCGTGCCAATGTTACCGAAATTCAAGCACGTTCAATTCCAACAATGCTCATGGCTGGCAATAATATTTGGACACGACGTGTTCTACCTAATCTTCGTATCAAACAAACGGTTTTTGATCAACATTATGGCGAAACAAAATCGACAATGACAGGTCATTATCGACGATCAAGCTTAACAACATCCTACATTGGCGGAGTAGGAGGAGGAGGAGGAGGAATCTTAGGCGGTACAAACGATGATGGGCCACTTTCATTTGTTTTACTTGATGCTACATCGAAAATGCTTTATGATGTACCTATGCGTCATCTATTACAATTAGTTAAAAAAGATCATGATGATGATGCAAGTATTGATCATGTTATCCGAGCTATTGACGAAGCACAAATGAAATCCGAATGGCTCGATGCTGTTACTGCTTTAAACAAACAATTCGATAAACGACCCGAAGATAAAGCACGTGTTCTTGCACATAAAGGTTCAACAAATGGTTTGGTACTTATTGAACAATTTTTTGTTAAACTTGTTCGTGTACCAGCTTATGAATTTAAATTAATCTATTTGAAATTTCGTGAAGAAGCACCTAATCAACTCGAACGAATGACGAAACATATTCATGATCTACTTGAATGTGTTCAAGTTATTCTCAAAAATGAACAATTACCTGGTATACTTCATGTACTCTGTTTACTTTATAATAGTATAACAGGTAAAACAATTCCTGGCCTTCATTTTGATTCACTCCTATCGGTTCTATCGACGCGTACACCAAAACAGAATACAACCATAGCACATGTTCTTTGTCATCTATTAGAAGAACAATATCCCGATTTATTGAATATATTCGATGATCAAATTCTATTGAAACTCAAAGATTTATCAGCTATAAAATATATTCCAATTTATATTGATATACGTTTATTATTTACACGTTATAAACAATTAAATACAAATTTACGTGAATTACAACAACAATTAATTTTTCTACCTGAACATATTAAAAATACACTCAATGATTTACAACAAACATTTACGAAATTATTTGATGATGAAAATTTAATAAAAAAATATGAAAAAGATTTGACCAATTATTTTTGTGTTTGGGATCTATCGATTGAACATGCCTTTTCAACATTGGGTCAATTTTTCGATAAACTTCGTCTTGCACATATGCAAAATGTTGAACAACGTCGTCGAAATGATCTATTACTCAAACAACAACAACGTTCATATGAAAATCGTCTTCTTCAAACACCAACAACAGCACGTCTATTACGAAGTTCACAAAATCAATATGGTTCCGATACGAATATCTTTCGTGATCATTTAAATGTGCCATTAACACCAACAACAACACGACAACGTTTTAAAGCAAATAAAACATCACGAGAACGTTTCTATGCATCATCACGTGATGTTTCATATACGAATGATGAACAACAAATGGATTTAATATCACCAGCATCAACATCATCATCGAATGCAACGACAACCACAACAACAACAACATCGAATATTCGAACACAAGATCTATTAGCTAATATGATTCCACGAAAACGTGGTCATTCGCCAGGAGCAAAAATTATGCTTACAAAACGTCCATTTAATGCATTACCTGATTGTTCACTATCGTCAACATCGAATCAAGATCAGCAATCAGTTAGAAAAACTTTTCTTTTATTTATCTATTTTTTTTGTTTATATCTGTTTAATACAATTTAGGATGATGTTTTTATTTCATCAAATGACGAACAAGATGATGAAAACGATACGAAAATGGATTGTTCATCAACAGAAGAAATACATTCGAATGATCAAAGTGAATCGAATGATGATCATTTACTACCATCGAACGATCTTTCATCGTCATCATCGACAACTCGTATCATATCGGTTTGTGAAATTCAACCATCATTCTATTTAACAACGCCTATACGACGTCTATTCGATTCAACAATGCACGATCAATCAACACCGAATGAATCAACAGTTCCAAGTACAATCATAAATAATCATACACCATCGTTAAATGATTTTCGACATTTGGATTATTCGGATAATGATGATGAACATAATAAAGAAAATTCACATTTTCATCAAACATCCAATCAACAACAAGAAAATACAGGCGAGGTAAAAAAATCTAGTATATTCAAGCTTATTCTTAGAAAACCAGCTCTTCATTAGCTCGTAGTTTACTAATCACATAAGAAAGTTCTTTTATTTATCTCTTTTCTGTTTCAAATGTTCTGTTCTATTCCGTTTGTCATTCTCTCTCTCTCTCTGTCTATCTTTGTGTTACCATATTTTAATTTTTTTTTTGGTTCGTTTGTTATGTTTGTTTGGTCTTTTTTTTGCTTCTGCTAATTTTGTAGTTCTATCATTGGTATACGAATTTATTTCGACACATTTGGTATTCAACATTGTTGACAATGACTGCAAATTGGCTCTAGATTTGATTTTCATCTCGATCGTTATTCGTTTAAGAACGTTCCTTATTTTCGATTGCCAACAAGTCTTTCTTGCTTAAGAAGATAGCATTTATGTTTTCACGTTACAAATCCGTTCTTTTTCCTAACAGCTACGACTGAACACACACACATGAATACTCTTACGCGGAATTTGTACGTGAATTTAGACTGATCTTCTTCTTCTTCTTGGTTTTTTTTCTTTTTCTTTATGATTAATTTTGACATCTGAGTAAAAGATTTTTTGAAACAACTTTATTATCGATTGGATTCGCACTTTTTTCAGCCTTTATTTTTCATTTTGAAACCGTTGAATGTAGTTGTTAGTAGAGAGGAAAAAAGATCTTTTCATTAGATTTTCTATGTTTTGGTTTTGTTACTGTTGTTCGCCCCTTTTTTTTGTTATTGTTATATTGATTTTTAGTTACCGTTCTATTCGTTATTTGTTCTATGTATTTTGTTGAAATGATTGATCATCTGATGAAAGAAAAAAAAACACACTGAATATAACATGAACACAAACATATGCATGTAGATTTCTTTGGGCTAATACTAATACTTGTAGACATAGCACTGTAGTTTCTCTTAATTTCTGCTTCTAATCAATTTTAACGGTAAGTTTAATCGTGAAAGATAAATGTTCGTTTCTAAATCAACGAATTATTGATTTTCAGTTGCCTTCATCAGTACAATCTGTTGACGATGATAGCCAACCAACATCCAGTTCGTCTCTACCTGCAGATGGATCTCATGACGAAGAAAATCGAACATTACCAACAGTACCATTTGTTCTCTCCGATTCAGAGACACTTGATGAAGGTTTTGAAACTCAATCAAATGTTAGTGAAACAGTCGAAGCAACACCACGATCATGTCCAATGGAAACACGTTCCATTGATATACCATCATCTCGAGTCGATGAAACACTTGCCGAACAATTAACGAAACGTTTGAGTTTCAATGCAAATCGTCGGTCAAGTCATGATAGTAGTATTCGTTCGAATTCGAAACGAAATTCAACAACTAATAATCGATCAATAAGTTCATTGAGAACATCAACATCAGCCTATAGTTATCCATCATTTGCATCAATCGATCAACAAACAACATCGACGAATAAATGTTCGAAACGAACACCATCTGTAGAAAGTTTACGATTACCATCGACAAATAATACGAACAATGCAGTATCTGGTACACGAGTAAATCAACACATACAACGATGTGCTGTATCACGACGAATTTCAAC
>ERZ778020.2653-NODE-2653-length-12601-cov-4.311015_pt1 | contig 12601 bp, 12 predicted proteins | sample MGYA00375750_ERZ778020 | MGnify/ENA primary metagenome ERZ778020 (study PRJEB29350, sample SAMN05389818) | bioreactor metagenome | isolation source: Ammonium sulfate bioreactor | place: South Africa: University of Cape Town | collected 2014-03-17 ...
TGATTGTCATCTGACAAGCGTAAGTAGATGGCACATGAAATTCAGCATTTAAATGATAAAAGTAACAGGTGTCTTGAGATGACAATAGAACACACGACACAGACATCTTAATTTGCTTGTTCATCTTTCATTTCAGATGTAAAACAATGAACAGCATATTTGAAACATAATGATTTCCTGTAGAAACCTTCATTTCAATCTCATGTTACTGACTTTTGGTAAGTTTCATTTCACTTTTATTTCAACCTCGAGAGAGATATTTATCAAAAGAAGCTTATTAATCGCATCAACTTACACGACTAATCTCGACTCACTGAGTCCGAAACATTTTCATAACTCAATGTTTCTTAAATTAACTTATATAAGACGACAAACTCTCCGCGAGCTCTATTCTCAATTTCCGTCTTGATTTTAGAGCAAATATCTTCAGATTTGAAAATGTTATTGATTAACTTTTCTTTCTTTTGTCTGTACATTATGAAACAATAACAATAATATATATTCATTCATTCACTTTTTCATGGTTATATAAAATTGCACTTATTCTGTTTATATCTATTCTGTCCATTGGCAAGTCAATGAAGAAAAAAAAAGAACTGATTACGGCTGTTTCTATGCGTCTGTCAGGATTATATGAGCTTGCGTCATTCATACACTTGAAAAACAAATAGAAAAAAAGGTTCAAGTGCTTATTGAGACGATGACCACAACCACTGTACATTGATAAATTAAAAAAAGCATAAGAAACGAAAAATGAAATTGCTCATTTATCATCATCATCATTGTTTTATAATAATATAAAAAAAAGATTTAAATCTTTTGTCATTTAACACGCTTAGATGCGTGAAGAAATTTTCGTTGACAAGAAAATTGTTTTTTCCTTTTCATTATTGATTATTGATTACTCGAGAAAATGTCAATATCGATTAGTGTCTGATTATGATCTGTTATCGTTCTTCTGTTTTAGGTCTTTCATCAATTCTCTCATCGCCGACCTGCTTTATATCGGCACCATTTGTCGGCGAATGGATACAGCCGGGTCTTGTCGATTTGATAACAATCAATAATACATGGTGTTCATTTAAAGGAACATGTCTATCGGCTGTTGGACAACAGACTGTCAAAAACAAGTTCATTTTTTATAATGAGTATGTGCTTAGTTGGTTAGGTCTTATCTGATTCATCGTTTGTTTGATTTGGAATCGCGAAGTGAATGAAAAAGGGTCATGCGTAGATGTAAAAATAAATACATTCTTTCAAACTAATCTCAGTAAAAGGGCAAAGATGTGTGTCAATAGAAAAAAAAACGATTAAAATGAGAATCATAACAAAATAATTTCATTTTTTTTTCTCTCTCTCTCTAGACAAACAAGATGCAAACGTTGTGTTCTATTCATATCTCGACATGAAAATGCATTACAATATCGCGAAAGTAAGATCATCATCGATCAATATATTTGTACACATGCAATGTTTCATCTTGAAAGAGAAGAGCAGCAAGACAATCACGTAGTCATGCTTAGTTCCGTTGAACAACTGACGTATTTTGACAATAGATGTCTTATGCAAGATGAAATCATCTTTCGAATTTCCGTTGCTAAATAATCATCACATGTCATTATGATTTCTCTTTGGCTTTCTAGGCGAATGCTTCGATGCCGACGATGACGACAATGGCCGTATTTGTGGTTCCATCACGCCTGATACAGTTTTATATACACTTTTCCGGGGTAAGAGACTAGATACATAACCTGTTTGTTACAATCGATGTTAATTAATAGAAAAAGAAAAAACTTGGTTTGAGCATGCGTGCTCGAAAGAGGAAGAGAACGTCCTATAGGCATACAGTGATAATCTGCTCTCTGGTGAACAGAGACGAGACATTGACCGACATGACATACGTACATTCGTATACATAGAGCAGATGAATGTTCACTGACCTAAATAAACACAGGAAATTAGTGGAGCTCCCGGCGCCGCGAGAGAAATGAGTTTCTAATTCATATTTTGTTGCTTAGACAATGCCGAATCAATTCCGTGTCCATTTGAACAATCCTGGATTTTCGAACGAGATCAACAGACAAATAATATCTGTCAAGCAAAAGCATTTCATCAATGTTCAATGTCGAATACATTCCAATTGTCATATAACAATAGATGTGAGAACGATCAAGGTAACCAAAGAGAAAACTAGACGTTCTCAATTCATTCGATTGTCTGTCTATAGATGTTCGAGCGACATGTTTAGCTCGTTTCACCGATGGAAATATAAATTATGTTGTTGCTCGGAGTGTCAATCGACAGAAATTCGTTTGTTTCTCGTACATAAGAGCTAAATCTGATGATTCGCCTATTCCACCGACTGAAGTCTATCTATCAACGGATGATAATTGCCGAGATTTACTAACTCGTGAATCAGCTCTTGCATTGAATGTCATTCCAAGTAATTCAATTACGTTTTTCTTTTCCTATCGTCAAACTCCTGCTTAGATACGCATCATCGACATTATGAATCGCTTGTTCGATTGCCCGATTGGTTGCAGGGCCGATGGTTAACAAGTGGAATCAATACGAATGTTGTTTTGATCAATAAAACGCAATTGACGATGAAAATCAATGATGAACAAACGATTTTGTATGATATTAAATTAACGAAATTTATATCGAATAAACGACATCAACAAACATTCATTCGAGTCAAAGGAAAATCTTTAGAACAATGGTAAACAAACACGATATTGACATTTAAAGAAAAGTTCATTTTTTTTGTTTAGTTCATCGATATTTTATTGCGTAAAATTTGTTTTTCGTTCATCATCCGTTGTCGATCTTTCGATAGGTAAAACTTCTTTCTTAATCAATTCGAAAAAAAGAAACACGACTCAATTTCATTCAGGTTTCGATGAACACGGATGTAAAGACAGTCATTTGCATTTTACTCTTTTCAAACCTTCATCGACCTCGAATATCTCCTGTCCTCAAATGGGCATTTACAAATCACTAAATACCTATCAACCATCGATTCCTGTTTCGTCATGTTCATCCGCTGTTTGGACGTTATCTCTCGGCTGTGAAACGACAAACAAAAGTGAACTAACATTTTCATCAACATGTCGACATGAAACCGTGCCTGATGTGCAAGTAATCACATCAGTCAAAGGCCTATGTTTGGCGACTTGGAGAACAGACAGTCGTTTTCAACGAACGATTATTCTCTACGAACAATCACGAGCATTTTGTTTAGTAAGAAAACGAAAAAACAAAATAAGAATTCATCATCTCAATTGAATTTTAGATTCAACCATTGAAAACTCATACAGCCAGTTGGATACTTTCGGATTCGAGTTGTACAAATCTTGGTTATTCATCAATCAAAGTCGACAATAGTCTTCGATATTCGGAAACATGCAACGAATATAAACAAATCTCCTCTCTCTATCTTTCATCGAGTTCGTCTTGTCATCGAACTCGATTCTCGTATTTATTGTTTTTCTCTTTTTTATTTGTTCGTTTTCTATGCAACAAGTATTCACAATAAAATAACAACCAAACGGATGTTTATTTGTGTGTGTGTGTGATTGAATTTCACTGATATTTATTTTTATTCGCGAAAAAAAAACAAAGAAACAACAACCTAACAAATATATAGATATAGATTTATATGTAAATAGTGTAATTGAATTATTCGTCCTCCGAGAATACTGTTTGAGAGAGAGTATTTACAAGACAATGAGAATAATTTAAGATTTACAACAACCACTTCGACGAGATTGATTTTGCCGAGTTAATTCGATAGTTGGGGGAGAATTTGATGAATTGGCTGCTTTCGGACCAGCTTTAACACCATCCCAACTAGAAGAGACAAACGTTTGAGATAAAAAAAAAAGAATGAAGAGAATTCAAAGAACGTACCCGTTTTGTACATGAATACGACCTTCGATTAGAAGATCGTAGATTTCTCGAGCGATTAATGCAAATGCTTCTTGAACGTAGAGTGAAGATTTCGATGAAGTTTCAATAAATGAAATATTATGAAAATCAGCAAATGCTTTGCCTTCTTCCGTTGTTACCTAAGAAAATCAAAGTCAGACATCAATTTCCAAATGAAACTTTCGATTTGTTCGAACTTGTCGTTCGGATTCTCGGTCGATTTTCGTTCCAACAAGTAAAAACACTGAATGATACGGTTGAATTTGTGCTCGAGCTTCATTCAGCCAATTTGTTACGTGAGTAAAACTGACGTAGTTCGTTGTATCATAGATTAACAGCACACCTACTGAATTTCGGTAATAAGCACGTGTAATACTTCTTCAAAAGAAAAAAAAACGGGGAAATTCAGTTTGTATAAATACGAAATTCGATTCAAACCGAAATCGTTCTTGACCAGCTGTGTCCCAAAGTTGTAGTTTAACTTTCACACCTGGTTTGACTTCGATCGTACGAACATTAAAATCAACGCCAACTGTTGGGTCCTTTGAACAAAATATCCAAATTCAGTTTCAATTGACAAAAAGAAAACAATTTACCGGATCCTGAGAAAAAGCTCCATCACAAAAACTACGTAATAATGACGACTAAAAATCAAACAACGTCAAATCAAATTAATTATCTTTTGTTCGACTGACTTTGCCAACAGTTGAGTCGCCAACAACAATCAAACGAAATTGATAATCATAACTATACGTATTATCCATGATCACACTTGCATAAATGAATATTTATTTTCATAAATAAAAAGCCAATCTCCTTGAAAGATGAGATGAGTATGTATCTTTCCTCACGTGAAGAATGGACTTTGTTCGAATTGGCTATTCGCAAACGAATTAAATTCATCATGTCGAATCCAATTTCAGAAATTATTCGAATTCAAAAAAACGACGAAATTCATCTTTTTAAAACGATATTTTATTCGATTAAAACTAATTCTACGTCATAGATGTCGACAGTGAATAAGTGTCTCTTTTATGAAGAATCAATCATCTTTTTGTTGTTTTAAAACGACTAGACAAAATGTATATAGGGAATTCCTATTCATGGAAATATTGCTTTGGAAGTTTATTATTGATCAACGCTCTCATCGGTTGTATTTATTTCGTCAATCAAGAACAAGAGAAAACGTTGACAACACGAATCTATCATAATTTTTCATCGATAAATCCAATTGAAACTATCGAACGAACTCTCTCAAGTGAATACAATCACGGAGATCTCAATCGATTTTATTCTCGTATTCGAGAACACACAACGTTCGAGTTTCAATGTCAACGTAATCTAACGGCAGACAAATCAATTTGTTCGACGAGGTAATAACGAGTTTTTAATTGAAAACTGAGAGATAACTTCGATATTCAATCGGTAATTTGTTTGTTTATATTTATCTTGTTTTTGTTCCATCTGTCATTTGTCAGATGTGTAAACAAAGAAGAAAGACAAACGAGTGGCAATCCTTTGTTAATCTATTTTTAGTTCGAAGAAAATCTTCAAATTTCATAAGTTTATCCTCGATCATTCCAATGTTTGTGTCAATCAATCGATTGATTTAGTCATTATCATCATCTCGAAATCGGAGAATTACAAAACACGTGATGCCATTCGACGAACATGGGCGTCGGAGTCGAACTTTCGACGATATTCATCATTGAATATCAAATATTTCTTTCTCGTCGATTTCGATGAAACATTAGCTCATAGTATTCAATTAGAAAACGATCTATTCGATGATATCATTCAAGTTGAACTACCTCAACAGTATACTCTTGTCACTCATCGAGTTGTTTCGATATTCGAATGGGTTTTTCGATATTGTTATTCGGCAAAATATTTCTTCAAAAGTGACGATGATATTTTTTTTAATTTTATTTTATTAACAAAATTTCTCTCGACAATTATTGTCGATCAGTCAAAAAACAACTCATTTCAATTGTCAGATCTGTCGATCTACGGATATCGACATGAACATGCTCGAGTCTTTCGTCAATCGTCCAATCTCGTTCTCTCACGTTACGCAATTACTCTCGATGAATATCCATGCGAACATTTTCCCACATATCTCTCCGGTTATGGATATTTAATATCGAAAAAAGCGAGAGACGCGTTTCTCTATACGATCTATCACGATTGTCGACCATTTCGAATCTCCGATGTTTATTTAACGTAAGTTGATCTGTTCAACAACAGAAAAGACAACTCGATCATTCTCGTTTTCTATTAGAGGGATTATTCCTGAGTATCTCTCGATTTTGCCGTTGCCAATGTCGAATTACATCATAGCTGATCGACATTGTGAACGATTTTTCAATCGAACGAATGCATTTGCTTGTGCCAGCGACAGTCATCATGGTGGCAAACTCGATGTCTTTCAAAAATACAACATTCTCTGGGAACAAATCAAACGAACACATGAAAATTGATTTCAATATTTTATTTATTTTTCGAAAAAAAAGAAAAAATGAAGAAGAAGAACTTTCTTTTGAAATAAATCTAAGATTGATTTTCAGCTAGACTAGTCTTGTCCTGGTAGCTCGTTGTTTCTGTCTTTTTTTTGGTAACAATTTACACACACAGGCACACATGAGTATACTGCTAATGAAGAAGAAGAAGAAGACAGGTTAGGCAAGAGAATTTTCTAGAATAATTACGAGAGAGAGAGAGAGAGAGAGAGAGAACATGAGACATAAATAGAAACAAAAGTAAAAGGTTGAGCGGCAAAGGTTTTCAGAAGAAAAAACAAAATACAAAATAGACGAGCATGAAAAAAAAACATAATTTTGTTTTGCTTTTTTTTCTCTTCGTTTGCTTGTTTTCAATCTTTTCCGCACATAGACAAAAAACACACGCACGCGCAAATACATGTAAAGATTATTCGAGTATTTATTTGTCTAATTTCACGATTGATCGGCGTGTAAACTGTAGGCAGCAGTGATTTCGCCTTTATCATTCGAAACTGTTACATGATATTGACCTTCGTCTGTTGATAGAACAACAGGAATTTCAAGTGAAAATTCATTGTCGGTATTGCTGATTGCAAATCGACTTGATTCACGATCAAGTGGTTTGCCGTTGAAATTCCATTCAGCTGTAAAAAAAGAGAGAGAGAGAGAGATATGGCAAAATGCAAGCAAAGATTGAGAGTATTTGCCTGTCATTGGTGATGAACCAGTTAGTTTACAAGTGAATTTTGCTTTGCCACCTTCGTCTAGACTAATACTTTGTGGAAATTGATTGAAGCAAGGATCGAGTGGTTCTTCATCTCGAGCTAAATGAAATCGAGAGATTTGTTTGAATCGATTCATTGGATACAAAATTACCTTGAATAATAACTGAACAAGATGACACACGTGGACTGCCTTCTGATGGAGTTTTAAGTAAAGCTGAGAAGATACCTGAATCTTCAGGAAATCTGAAACAAAACAAAAAACGATGAATTCGATTTCTAGTATTATCGGATCGATAGACGTACACTTCTGTGACAACTAATCGATATGTATTTCCATCTTTTTCTCGTCGAAAGTCTGGGTTTTCGGGTATTTCTTTGTTGTTTCGTAACCATGTTAATTCAGCATCGTTGGCACCTAATGATTGAAAAATAACAAATGCCAAGTCAAACAAGTTTGTTGTTTACCTTCGACGACACATTCAAGTGTTAATGGATCACCTTCCATTAAATTTTGCGATTTAATATGTTTAGTGAATTTGGCTTTGGCTTCAGCTGGTTTTTCTTGAGCTTCTTCTTCTGGTTTCTTTTTCGGTTCGGCTTCTTCGGCTTTCTTTTCCGGTTCAGCAGCTGGTGCTGGTGCTGGTTCTTCAACTTTAGCAGCAGCTTCAGTCTATAAATAGACGGATAAAAACAAATTGAGAATATACAAATGAGTAATAAGACCTTTTTCTTATCGTCAGCAGCTGGTTTTTTAGCAGCAGCAGCCGTTTCTTTCTTTTCTTCGACTTTTTTAGCTGGTTCGGGTTTCTTCAAAGCAGATTGACCCAATGGTTTCTTTTCTGGAGCAGCTGGTGTGGCTGGTTTTTTGCCTGGAGCAGCTTTGCCAGCAGCTGGTTTAGCTGGCTCAGGTGTGGGTTCGGGCGCTGGCGCTGGTGCTGGTGCTGGTTCAGGTTCGGCAGCTGGTGTTGGAGCTGGTTCAGAACCGACTGGTGCTTCAACAGGTGCTGGTTCAGTTGAAATATTTGCACTTTCGGGTGTTTCAGCAACAGCTTCTGTCGGAAGTGGTTCTTCGACTTTAGCAACTGTATCACTGGCAACACCGTCGGCTGGTTCAGGTGCAGCTGAAACAAGAGCTGGCTCTTCAGCAGAAGCTGCTTGTCCATCTTCTTGAGCTAATGATGCAGCATAAGCCTCTTCATTTTCACCAGGTACATGAGCTGAAATTTTTTTAGACAAAAAATGTCATTTTTCTATGAATTTAACAAAAAACAAAAAAGTACCTTTAACAGTGACCTGTGCACTGGAGGTGTCTGAACCTTCTTCATTTGTTGCTCGGCAAAGATATTCGCCATTATCTTCAAGAGTTATTTTCTTGATAACTAATGTTGCAACATCATCTTCATAGTTTTGTTGAATACGAGCTTCAATTGCAAGAACCTGAACAAGAAATGGAATTACGAATGTTTTTTTTTGTTAAGTCGAATTTTACTTCGCCATTCTTCAACCATTCGATGTTTGGTGATGGTTTACCTTTGACTTCGCAACGAAGTTTAGCAGTTGAACCTGAATGAATTCGAATGATGAATGAATTCTTTTTTTGTTTTTTTACCTTCGTAAACAGTCACATCTGAAAGTTGCTCGGTGAATTTCGGTGGATCACGTCGTTCTTTGCGTTCTAAATATTTATTATTGGATATTTATCAGTGCTCTTTTTTTTTCTTTTTCTTTCGGTTAATCAACAAGAGAATTATACATTTATAATTATCGTCGAGATAAAAAAAACGGCAAAAAAAACTTTGTTTTTCAGATAACATTTGTCAGAAAAGATCTAATCAATAATCGTTAAAAATACGACTTACTCGGCTTTTCAACGTCAAGAGTATCGCGACTTGGCTTCTCACCAGCGCCTAATTTATCACGCCAGCTCGCATCTCTACCTGACGAACGGGCAGGTGATGGTTGTCGACTACCACCACGCGATGTATCACCATCGCCTGGTCGAGCTGAATGAGCACGTCGTGTACGTCGTACTTCTATTTAACGAAAAACCGAGAGAAAAACAAAAAGCAAATTCATTGATATTTTTGTTTACCTTCGACATGAAGTAAACAAGTAGTTTCATCGCTACCCAAGGGATTTGTCGCATAACAACGAAACAATCCACTATCGGCTGTTTCACATGCTGTAATCTCCAAGGTGGAAACACCGTGAACGTAGGATGTTAAATAATGTGAATCGTTATCGCTTAATTGTGTTCGTTCTTTAAACCATTGTACCTTTGGTGGTGGTTTACCCGTAACACAGCAGATCAATTTGACACCAATGCCTTCTTGAATAAGACGTGGTCGAAGCATAAATGTAAAAACGGGTTTCGAATCCGGTTCCTTCCATAATTCAGCTGTGGTGTCTTGCACAGGACGTCGTGTATAACTAACATCTCGATGTTCGAGTCGAATTGTTTCAGGAAGAGCTACAAATTCAGACAATAGAAAATTGATATTAAATAATAAACAAAACAACAGCAATCGGATTAATTCGAGAATTCTCTCTAATCGATTTGCTTACAAGATGGACCGACTGAATGTGGTCGTTGAAGAATTCGTTGTCGGTAGAGTGTTCGATAGGCGTACGGTGTTTCGAAATTGTGATATCTCGGTGAACCACCGAACATAACACGTGAAAAACTCGAGTAGGTCGACGATAAATCGTAGTAATAGTTGGTCATCTCTCTCTCTCTATTACAGCACTAATGTCAGTCGAACAGTGATGGTAAAAAAAACAACAAACGAGAGAGAACGAGAAAATGAGAGAATGAGAGATACAAGAAAGGACAAAAAAAAAAGGCAATCTAAACCGCATGAAAGACGAGAGAGTTGTTGGCACCACATATGTTGGTTGCTTCGTTTCTCCATGCTGATTCTATTAGAACACATAGATAGATGCCAAAGAAAGCACATATATCATGTCCCTTGAATCGTTTCCTGTGCATACGTATACATAAAATATCTGTTCGACTCAACGGTATTGGTTCTCATCGAGCAACATCATCATTATTATGCGGACGAGAGAAGGCGCGCACTCTCGTACATACGTAACACATAAGAATAGCAAAGACGGATACAACAAACTTCCGTTCTCTTTCTTTTTTGGTAAATTGCCGACGATATATGTTAGTATATTCTTGGCTACCACCATCGCAAATCAACAACAACAACAACATCTATGCCAGTATCCATATCCTTAATTATTCTTTTCTTTTTTCCTTCGCGTCGTTTTTCATTATCAAGATATTTTCTGAGAGAGAGAGAAACAGAACAAAAGCAGTTCGTATCCTGCCTGTACGTCGTATCGTCTTACTTTTCTTTCTATGTTAGATATTACCAATCCCGATATATCTGCTCGTTTTTCTTTTTTGCTCGACTCGTATTCATCTAATGAGAAAAACAACATCTCGTTTCTCTAAATTGTTTTCAATACAGAACTTGCCTACTGCCTGCAACATGTCAATCATTTCAAGGCTTTTAGGTCGTTTTCTCTCTTGATTTGAAAGGATTTCTTTTGGTCTTATATTATTCTATAAGATTTAATTATATGTGTGTATATATTGATCAAATTAATTGAACAACAAAACGAGAAAAATAAATAAATAATAAGGATATTTTATCTCTCAACTATTGCTCTGTTTACGATCTAAGAAGAAAGAAAACGTTGACTCCAAGGACATACACGTTCGCTCGATATAGAGACTGATGATGTTGATAATAACCACCGACACAATATTGAAAGTCAAGAGTCTCATTAGAAACGAGCAAATCGATATCGATCCGAAAATCCTTTTTTAGATATTTTTCTAATCTACATATTGAGATTGATAAATCGATTTTCTCGTAGTCTACTCGTATATTACAGATGGTTTGCGTTTATCTCGTTAGAAAAAAAAAGACGAACGATTATATAATCTGTTGAGTTAAAGAGTTCATTAGGATGCATTTATCCTAACGGGTAGAAGAAGGGAAAAAAAGGACAAAACGCTGATATAATCAATCAACAAATGATAATCGTCAATGTCGAATTCATTTTCGAATACTCACCTTCGACTGTTAAAAAGACAGAATATTCTTTTTCGCCGTAGCTGTTCGATGCACGAACGATATATTCGCCTTTATCTTCTTGTAGACAACGTTTGATTTCGAGTTTGTAATTATTTCGATCGTATTTTTTCAAATGTTTCGTCGATTGACGAATTTCTTGATTATCTCGATACCTGAATAGGAAACAAAAAAACTGACGGTTTATTCTGAGTTTTTTGTTTGTTTTTTACCAAGATACAACTGGTGGTGAGACTGCAATGATACGACAATCGAATTCGGCATTATTTCCTTCTAAGACATGAGCATTACGAGGACGTAGAGTAAATCGTGGAGCAGCTTCACGTCGATCTAAACCAAGAAGAATTAACAAACGGCGAAAACATTTGAGATTTTTACCCCAGAAACTATCGTAGATTTTATAATCTTGTGGTTGATTCTTTCGTAATGAACTCCAATTTGCACTACGTCCGAGACCAACTGTTGGATCGGGATAGTCGGCGTAACGTTTTCGAGTACGTTGACGAATGTCATCCCATCGACTCGATGGAATACGTGAGTCGAATTCAGGTCGATCTTCACGTAACCATGGATGATCAAGAGCATCGTAGACTGTCATCCGAGAACTTAACGAATAGAACAAAAAAACAAAACTAGATTCGTTCGATTTCAATTCGATAGATTTTACTTTCGATTTTTTAATAAAAGTTTCTCGATAAAATCTTTGCCTTCATCGGATATATCTCGAAAGGCTTCATCCGGAAATCTTATATTACATTTACGAATATTGTCCATTGTTTCATCATCATCTTTGCCACCAAACGGTGATAAACCACTTAGAATAACATAAGCAAGTACACCGGCAGCCCACATGTCCGTATAGAATCCCACGGCATCGTGATCAACGATTTCCGGTGCAGCGAATTCAACAGTCGCTGCACTGACTTTGACAACTTCATTCGGATCGAGTTTCGTTGCCAAACCGAAATCGCATATTTTGACATTGGTACTATTCTTCGTTTCGCAAATGATATTCTCCGGCTGAACGAGAAAAACAAACAAAGTTTCAAAAATATTCGCGTTTTTGTTTTTACTTTTAAGTCTAAATGAACGATATTATTGTCGTGCATGTGTTGAAGACCTTGGCAGATCTGTCGCATGTATTTTATGGCTTCGGCTTCGGTCATTTTGTAGTTGGGATCGGCGATTCGATCGAATAGTTCGCCGCCAGCCACGAATTCAGTGACCATGGCCATTTCGACGTCATCTTCGAATGCATCATGAAGATGAAGCAATTTCGGATGATTTAGATCCATCATGATTTCCATTTCACGACGGACAGTCGCTTTATCGGCGG
>ERZ778020.2655-NODE-2655-length-12585-cov-4.180048_pt1 | contig 12585 bp, 19 predicted proteins | sample MGYA00375750_ERZ778020 | MGnify/ENA primary metagenome ERZ778020 (study PRJEB29350, sample SAMN05389818) | bioreactor metagenome | isolation source: Ammonium sulfate bioreactor | place: South Africa: University of Cape Town | collected 2014-03-17 ...
TCTTTTTTTTTAAATTTATGAATTTTTGTAGTTGATGAAATAAAAAAAAAACAATCTGTTAGTTTTACGCAAGTGGAGAATTTTGATAATGTTGAATTAACCAACGATTATGTGTTTGAACAAGTTCTAAAGCTTGTCGTTTGATTTGTTCGTATTGACCACTCGCATTCTGCGATGCAAGTGCTTCATCAAGTGTAAATAATGTTTGAGAAACATTTTGAAATTTCTTTTCGAGATTAATCAACTAATCAAACGAGAAATATGAATATAAAATGATCGTTTTTTTTTTGTTGTTGTTTATTACTTGGCTATGTGTTTCATTTTCACTTAATTGTCTTTGTGCAGCTTCGAATTGCGATTGTAATGTTTGAATTTCCATTTTAGTGACTTGCCTTTGTTTGCTCATATTGATTTTGTCAGATGCTAATTGAATTTTTCGTTTCTCAGCTTTACGTTTCAATGCTTCGAGATCATTGAATTTCTCTAAATCTTCTTGCATTTTCGCATATTTCGCTTTCAATTCTTGAACTTCATCAGTCAATTTCTGATCTAAATTCTCTAATTTCGCATAATCTTGTTTAACTTTTCGATGTTGTTCAGCGAGAATTGCAAGTGTATCATGAGACTTTTTCTTCTCAGCTTCATGTTGATCAATTGTCGTTTTCAATTGCGTATAATCATCTCGTGTAAGTATCTGATCGCCTTTAACTAACGTTCGACTAACCAATGCAATCAATGTTAAATTCGATTTCTGAATATTTTTGATATCATTAAGAAATTGTTCTCGTGTTTGTTCGTAAGTCAATTGAAATTCATCGATATGTTGTTCACGTTTTTTCAATTCGAGATATTTCTGTTTGGTATCTTCATCGACAGCTGCCGACGATTTGCTTTGTTGTTGAACTAATAATGACGATTGAAGATCGTCGTTTTCATACGCTTGTTTGAGATATTCATTTCGTTCGCGTAATTCATTGATTTGTTTGTCCATGGATTGAATTTCTTGATTGTCTTCTTTGACTTGTTGAGTGAGTTTCTGACGTTCTTGTTCAGGCGTAAGAATACTTTGACTTTCGCTTGTCAATTGATCACGTTTAAGTTCGAGTTCATAGATTTGCTCGACTAATGTCAATGCTTCTTGTTTAAGCACTGTGCCCGACATTTGCTCGCGCATTTTCGTTATTCGACCGTCGTAATTTAAAATTTCGTTTTGCATCGAATCCATTTGACTTTGAAGTTGAGTCGATGTCGATTTGATCTTACTGTAACGTTGTTTTAATTCGGGTTCCTAGACAAAAACAGCAGTGTCAAAGTTTTTTAGAAGCAGAATTTCTCTTTACCATGTTATCGAGTAATCGTTCGGCTTTACGTTTCTCCTCAGTTAATTCTCGTTCAAGTCGATTGATTCGATCTTCTTTTCTATGAAAACAAACAAACTAAATTAGCATTTTGCTTTTTTGTTGCAAATACCGTTGTTTTTCGAGATAAATCTCGTCGATTGTTGCTTCAACTTGATGATTATGTGCAGCTAAATCAGCGATTTCTTTCTTCAATTCAGTTACTTCGCCAGTCGTTTGTAAACGATCGATAACCTAGAAAATCAAAACAAATTCTTCTCTTTCATTGTCAAATCATTTCAAAACCATATTGTAATCGCCAAGTTCATTTCGTAGACTCTCGATCTGTTGAGATAAATCTTCAGCACTAAAACAAATCGAATTGAATTAAGAACAAAACTCTGTTGGATACGAACGCTTTGCTTAAAGCAAAATATTGTTTATTATCTTCAGTAAACGAATCGGTTTCTTTTTGTAAACGTTGAATTTCACTTTCAAGTTCGGAAACTTTCGCTCTAAATGTCGAACAATCGAATCAATTCAACAAAATTCATTTCAAATTCAAAACTTTACCGAACAATTCCGAAGAAATAGGTTCGATCTTGCACTTGTCGACCTCCGAGACCTCCTGTACTATGAATTCCTCCGAGACCACCTCGGCTCATCGGTGCATCTTCAACTTTAATGCGCATATTCGAGCCAAGTGGACCACCTCGACTCACAGGTCGTTGCTTGAAAACAAATCAGAGCATATCGAGATTTAAAACAAAAAAAAAGAGCGACTTACACCACTCGCAGTTGTCAAACGAGTTGCTGTGCCTATCGGTCGGCCACTGCTCGTTCCCGGAACTAAACAATTCTCAATTGAACTTCGAATTTTCTTTGCAATTTTCTCAAACCTTGTGGATTTCGTGATGATGGCGGAATCGCACGCGACATTTCTTCTTGATTTCAGTAAAAAAAAAGAAAAGAGAAGTAAACTAACGGTCGACTCGTTCATTTTGTCTGATTCTCTCGTTGTCTTAGCAACAATCCGTTGACTCTTTTTGAGTAGATGTCGTATGTATCCAATAAACAAATATATCTCGTTTGATTTATTTTTTAAAAATAGAACTATCGAACGATATTATTCACAAAAAAACAATGAATTAAGTAGTAGCACCAAATCAAATGATAAATTGAATTGAAAGACGATGTATATCTAAGGAATTAAATTCGTCGGATGAAAACTTCGAATAAGTCGTTTCGATTTTCGTTCACATTCATTTTGAAATGGCACATCTGTCAATGATGTGACTTCAAATGGAATCTAAATCAAAATTCCTCAAGAAAACAAACGAAAGATATTTCACTTCGATTTCTTTACTTGATACATATCCGAGAGTGTCTTTTGAACGGCTTTAGTAAATTGAGCTGTCTCTTTCGCATACAAGAAATAGAATATCCAAGATTTGCCACTTTGTGCGCCATGTTCAATCGACTAGATTTGTCAAAATAACATTCGAATTCAATCGAGATTGTTGACTTACGAGAACACAATAGTATTGATACAGTGGATCGACGAGTATTCGTGTGACATAATCGAGTTTGACTGATTCAATTTGACGAATCACTTTATAATCATCATCGTCATGTGAAATGAAAAGTTTCTCATCGGTTAAGATGACACTCGATGGTGTTGTATTCTCGAAATTTCCTTCTTCTTCGGCTGCCATTCGCTAATCAGAGATAGTTTTCGAATAGAGATCAATTTGATTTTGAAAAAACAATCCTACTCCTTGCGAAAGACCTTTCATAATTGTCAATGCCCAATCTTCTTGGTCAGTTTTTGTCTTAGCTGAAAGCATTAATTTCGTATCATTGGCAAATATAATTTCAATCATATTGGGCCGATCGCCCGAGTGTTTCTTTCGGCAACCTTGACAATTTTCATCTCTAAAAATACAATTTCTCATTTCCTATTCGATCTTATCTCCATAGAATTACAATAAAGTATAAGATAATGCCGGATTTATGTCCGCTTTATGCAGATAGACATTCAATCGATCGAGTCTAAAGAAAAACAAACAAACATGATGACCTAGTTTCGATTGAATAATAGAATTACCGTAGAGTAACATAAGCTTCTTTCCAAGATTCGAACCCATGTCGTTGACTTCTGGTTGCTACCGCCCATAATCTCGATGGATTGGACTGTTCGATCAATCGAGCTAATAGATAGCCTTCTTTTTTCATTTGTCTGCCGCTCATTTGTATATCTTCCCAGAAAACATAGTGATAACTCAATAAATTGACGTCATCGATAGTCTGAAAACGATCGAATTTACAAATAAATAAACAAGGACGAGTTGATTTGTGCGTACGGATTTTTTCATGTCTTTAGCCAGAGCTTGTTTGATGAGAGTTTCAGGTCTTTCGGCACGGAAGAATTGAGGTTCAGGCACGTGAGAAAGTTGAGTCGCTCGTCGAATTGTATTGCAAATGGCGCTGAAAAATCAATCGAATGAAAAAGAAATGTTTTTGTTTTCGGTTTCAATTTCAAACCGAGTTAATTGAATGCATCCTGTTGTTATTAGACGAAGTTGTGTGTTTTTAACAGTGATTATACGAAAGAATTGTTCGTTAGGTCCGATCTGAGAGATTGAAATGAGAAATGAAAAGACGAGGAATAGATTTTACTTCGATTTGATTGATTTGTTCCAAACGAATGCATTCAATTCGTTCGATTCCCGATGAATCTTGTACTTCGCTAGTTTGTCGAAGTAAATAGAAATTCAATGTTGTAATCAAAACAAAAATAACTTCAGGATTGCCATTATTCATACCGATTAATGTCGGAAATAACTGAAAATCATCGGTTTTTCTCTTCAAAAACGAAAGTATGAATTACTTTAAGAAATTCTTCATCATTCGGTGATTCATAAATGTCTAATGTCAATTGTAATTGAATATTTGCATCAGGTCTAAGACAAACAAAAGCGTATTTGAAATCTTCTGAAACCGTTTTTCATACGGTATGTCAATGGCATCGTCCTGCTCAGACACAATTTGAAAAATATTCTCCATTGTCAATGTTTCCGAAGGTGTTTCCGTCGATTCGGATTCTTCCAATTGGTCACTTTCTTCTATCACAGGTGGTTGTTCGATTTCAACTGTCTTGGGCTGTTCGATTTCAACTGTCTTTGGTTGTTCAATTTCGACTGTCTCGGGTTGTTCGATTTCAACTGTCACAGGCTGTTCAATTTCGACTGTCTCCGGTTGTTTGATTTCGACTGTTACAGGTTGTTCGATTTCGACTGTCACGGGCTGTTCGGCTGTCTCGAGTTGCAGTGGTGGTTCGATTTGAATCGATGCTGAATCTAGTGAAGGCGATGGCGAACGGTTTTGAAACATGGGATCGAGTTCGCTGAGACTCGAGCTGAGTTCCGATGGTGTTGGAATGACAACGAAAGGCTCGGTTGGACCACTGACAGACTCGGATTCATCGTTGATTGAACGTTCGTCGAAACTAATCGATGACGAACGAGTCGGAGTACTCAGTTGATCTTCTGATGGCGTCGGAATTTCAACGGTATTTGTATTTGTCTTTGTCACTGTAGTAGTACGAGCACTGGCTCGTTTTGTTCCACGTGGACGTTCTATTGAATTGACAAAATAAATTTACCAAGAGAAAAAGAAAAAAAGACAATTCGTACTCAATGAAACCAACGTGCTCGTAATGACTGGTGATTGTTGTTGTTGAGCGTTATATTTCTCTAGATAAGTGACCACTGATGGCAAAGGAAATCGACCATTTGTCGACAAGATTTTGTTCGCTTCTTTCGAGTCCGTTTGCAGATAAGCTGGCCAACAACTTCGATCAAAATATGTACAATCCTTGAATTCAAAAATCGGCAAATCATCATATCAAATCGAATGTTTTCTCCTACAGTTTTTAAATCAAATTGAATATTTTCTAATCCCGAACAGAGCGTGCCCAGTGCGAGTAATCTCTTTTAAAAATCAAATCAATTCTTTAAAAACCAATTCTCTCGTTCAATTACTTGAGTATCACTAACAATCGAATCAGTTGTATAATATCGTTTGACGGACTTTTTATTATCTTGAAAACATTTCATGTAACTTTCAGTTAGATTATCATTCAATGCGAAAAATAACCAAGCACGTCCTCGACCAATATCCGTTTGGATATTGATCAGCGAATCAATTTGATCTAAGAGAATCTTCGGTGTAAAATCGCAAATGCATTTGTAATAACCATCTTGAACAATTTTCAATCTAAATATCATTCGAACGATCGATTCATTGTTCGATTTAGTTTTGTTTCGTTTTTACCCGTAAAGTAAAGCAAAATCAAGATGTTCAAGTAAACAATGAACTTGCCAATGTTCGTTGGTTATTTTCTGTCTTGTTTGTTCATCATTTTCGATTGTTAATCGATGAATCTAGATTCGAATGAACATTTATTTACTTTTGTATTTTTCTCTTTAAATAACTAACTTCTCGAATAGCTTTCGATATATTATTTAAAATCTTATCTTTTATTACAGCCGGACTCAACGATGGTGAACTCATGAATCTAATATCTAGAATTGAAATAAACTATTTAAAAAAAACAACAACATACACTCAAGGTAAGCAAAAGACAACACACGCGCACGTTCTTATCTCGACTAAACAAATAAATGACACTCATGGAAGAACAATAGAATTTTCGAAGTCAACTGAAATCTTGATTTTTTCATCCGATTTCGCATGACTTGTGAACCATTTTGGTTTCAATGCATGTTTCACTGTTTTCCATGCGAAATCGCCGCTTTGTTCTTGTAAACCGGTGTCATTTAGAACGTCTTTGGCAAAATTTGTTGCCGCTATTTTCACTGATTCATCATTGAGAACTTGATGAGCAAGTTCTTGACCTAAATTGGCCAGGATATCTTTGGTTTTCTGATCGTTAATTAAATCTTTCAAGAGAATATACAACGCATCTTGATTATCTTTCTGTAGAATAGCTCGACGAAATAATTGTCCTAATTGAAATTCCGTTTCAGGTTTTTTCATAACATCGTAGAGAATTGCCGATGTAAAATCAGCGACATTCTTTTGCATTTGTTCATCGATCATAAGTCGTTGTAGAAGACGAATCAATGTGTCTTTTGTCGATGGATTTTCCATGATTTGTTCGAGAAAAAACAATGCTTTGGAAAGAATTGTCGGATCGGAAAGAAGATTGTGAACTAATTCTTGTGAAAGAAGATTGACTTGTTGTTTAACACCCTCTAATCGACACAAACTCGAGATTGATTTAGTCAATTCGACAATTACCTTGCTCGAGACTGCTCTTAGCAACATCGGCAACTTGTGCAACAGTTTGATTTTTCAATGGAGTTCGAAAAACATAGAGAAATAAAACGGTTGAAATAACGACAATACCCGAGCCGATAACTAACGCTTTGACAAGTCCACGTTGCTCGTGAATATGTAAACGTTTGAAAACGAGTTCAGTCATTTCAGTAGCTGTCATAGGTAGACGTTTGTTTGGCTTCGATTCCGTTTGTTTTATTGTCGATAGATGAATCGTTCTTCGTGTCTGCCGACAAACAATACCAACGAGAGAAAAAACTCGTTGATTTCGAAGAATCAATCGTGCTAACATCTTTAACAAACAAAATATAAGGATGAGATCATGTTCTGTGTTTTTGTTTTATATGTTTTTTTGCACATACAGAGAAAAAGAAAGAAAGAAAGGGAAATACAATATCGCACGAGAGAGAAAAGAAAAAGCAGTTTTCTATATGGTCGATCAAGGATCGTCGTCTTGTTTATCAGTTGAATGTGCTGTTCGAAATTCATCGTAGTGTTTCTTGCGTTTTAGTTCGAATTGTTTTTTTCGTTCTATTGAAAACAAGAGAAGAATAAGATTGAAAGAGAGAAAGAAATCAAACCTTGTTCTTCTGGTGTTAATGCACGTTGTTGTTGTTGTTCATCATTATCGACGACTTCCACATGATGATGATGATGAGCAGATGAGTCTCGTGAATGAACTAAGATTGGTTTGATAGAATCGACTGATGAGTTCTTTCTGAAAACAGCCGGTAAATCGAAAATTATTCATCAAAGAACAAAAAAGTTCAATCTACAGTTCTTCTTGTTCGAGAGCTCGGAGTTCGTCTTCGATTTCCTTTCGGCGCAAACGAACGATTTCGAATTCATTGTAATGTTTCTTTCGATGATCTTCGAATTGTTTTCGATGTTCGACATCGACCGATGTTGTTCGACCATCGGAATCGTCGTCGATTGACTTCTTTCTCGCAATCTGTGCTCGACATGTCGTAGATGCAGGTACATTGGTTTCATTTAATCTATTCAAAGCAAATCTCTTTTTTTTGAAAAATAATGAACTTGACAAACCGCTGAGCAAGTGCATTGGGATCAATGCCTGATACTGTCGAATCTTCTTCGTCGATGATATCATTTGGAGCATAGGGTGTTTTCGGTTCTTCGATTTTCATATGTCCGTAATCTTTATCAACGGGATGATATGTTGCAATGATATTCATTTCGTCGAAATGTGGAATTCTATGACTGTAACTTGATTTTGAAAGACAAAAAAAACGAGATCAATCTGTACCTTTTACTCTCCGATCGAGTCATGCCACTCGATGTTGATTGAATTAAATTATCTTGATTAGGATCATCCGCACTTTTCGCTGTTTTAAGTATACCTTTGGCTGGTTGCGTGTGGAGATTAGCTACGGGATCGTGTTCATCATTGTTCGACGACATCGTTGTCTTTTGATATTATTCAGATTTCATCTGAATGAGAAGAGGAAAAAAACAACAAACAACAACAAAATAATAATAGAAAAAAAAGAACACAGATAATTATAGGTCTTGGCGAGATTGTTTTCGGAATAGTTTGGTTTTATTCGTTGGATTTCTGTGAATTAATCGAGATTGCTAATTTTCGATTCGAATAAAATCAAAAAACAAAATCTTTGAAATGCATTGATTTGAACAATCGAGACAATCGATGAACGACAAACGTTGATTGTAGCGAACGATTAGCTTATTTGTTTGATTGATCGACCAATCGACGGTCGATTATTTTAATACCCGTAAGGAAAGAACTTGATATATGTTAATAATAACCTTGTCAATCAAATGTTGAACATTCAAACCAAGTCAATTGACACGATACTCGTGCCACTTGTGAGACAAATTTCAACGTTAGTCAATTTCAAAGAAAAATCTCGATCGATCGTTGTCAATGAAAGTACGATCAATCGAGTTGGAGACGGTGTACATACGGCTATTCAACGATTTGTTTCCGTGGGTTAGTTTTTGATTTTGACAGAGAATATATTGATAATGTTTTTTTTTCAAGGCGAGACAATTGGCAATGAAAATCCAGAGATAAAATCGGATTTACTCGATGCCTGTCGAGAAGTTCGAGCAGCTGGCGAGTCAATCAAACATTTGACATGCATCACCGATCGACAGGCGATGATTCAAGCTGCTCGTTCACTCCTCAGTGCAGTCACACGTGTTCTTCTTCTCGCCGACATGGTCGTTGTCAAACAGATTATCAACATTAAGAAACAAGTAGAGACAAAAAAAAACAGCAAATCGAATCAAGATTTCAACGAACTCCTTCTAGGTTATGTCGACATTGAATCGATTGGAGAATGTCATGTCTTTTGCAGAATTTGTGAAATTGTTTGCAATCTATGGCAATCAAATGGTTGATCTAGCGCATTTAACTGGCGATCGACAGAATGTAATTGAGGGAAAAAACGAAAGGATCGACCTTTTTTTGTTTCGCTTTCAGGATCTTAAAGATGAACGTCGTCGATCGCAATTATCGGCATCGAGAACGATCTTAGAAAAATCGACAATCTTAATTCTCACATCTTCGAAAGTAGTTTTTTCTTTTTTTTTTCGTAATTTTAAATTCTGATCTTTGTTTGCAAGGCTTTTCTTAAACATAATCAATGTTCTCATGCTCGTCATTGCCGAGATTTAGTCTACAGTCAAATTCGACATGCACTTGATCTCGTGCAAATCATCGTGGTCGATTCAGGGTCAGTTCAACTTTCGACGACACCGAATCTCACGATTTTATTGACGAAAAATCAGATGAATTTCGTCAAAGCATCGAAACAATTCGAAGTAAACGAAAGTTTTGTGTTTTAATTGTTCGAACACTCGAAGTTTTAGTATGCAATCGAAACGTCGAATGATTCAGCGGAATTGAAACGATTGTTTGAGAATATGATTGATAATACTCTTGATTTTATGGATTCGACTTATTTAACGAATGAACAGAAAGAGAAATTATTCGAATTACAAGAGAAAATTCAAATCGAAGTTTGTTTTTTTAATAAAACAACTAACTAAAATCGATATTTTTTTGAAGGAAAAAAGCGAGTCTTCACTATCGGCAATTCGAGATTTTCGTCAGCAGGTAGATTTCATTTCGAAAACTATTCGTTTAGTTTTATGTTTTCTTCAGCTCGAACGAATCACAATGCTTCATTGTTCGGAATTCTTTCGAACACACGATGAAAATCTCCTTCTCAATCAACTGAAAACCTTTTCTCTCACCAATCGAAACGATCTCCTCATTCAATCAATCACTCGTTTCCGTCAACAAGCTCAACTAGCTGTCGAAGTTCGCTCACTTCAAAAATCAACACGTGTCTCTCACTCTCTCTCTCTCTTCTAGTTAAGTAAATTCTTGAAACATATCAGTTCTTGTGAACAATTACAAGTGTCAAGTGAATATCACGAGCAGATCTTCGTCAATCTCTCGACGATGATTATCTCATCTGTGCAATCGTTGAGTCAACACCCGACTAGTCGAGTTATTCGAGAGAATTTCGATGTTCTCTGTCGATTTTGGCAAGATGAAGTCAACGGATTTTCGGTACTTGTCAAGGAAATTCAAGAGACAAACGCAGGCCGAGCAGAGAAAACAGTTTATCTCTCATTACCACGGCCTGGCAAACACGGAACGACATCGAAAGGTAAACGTCAATCTGCTCTTTTTATCTCTCGAACTCGAATTCTCGATTTCAGTCGGTTGTAAACCAATGAAACTCGATGCAAATGAACAATCGAAATTGGCTAAAACAGGTCTCGAATTGAAGCTTTTAACTTCGGAAATCGACGCCGAAGTCGAACGATGGCAAGACCACGACAATGAAATCCTCAAACGCGCCAAGAACATGTCGTCAATGGCATTTTCAATGTATCTATTCACACGAGGCGAAGGCACCCTTCGAACAACTCAGGATCTTTTCACTCAAGCGTTTTATTTCGTCGAAGAAGGCACTCGTCTTTCATCGATCATTCAGCAATTGTCAACTCAGATTCAATCGAACGATTTAACAATTCAATTAGAACAGATTTCGTTGATGTGTCATCAATTGAAATTCAAATTGAAAGCAACAGCACTCGGCAAAACGCCGACGTTTACCAAAGTTGATACGGTCGTTTGTCAAATTCGAGATTTTCTCTCGATTATCATTCGTTTATGTTCGATTATGTTCGATTTACGTTCGAAAGTAAATTGATTTTGTTTCGAATTCATCAGCTATTTTTTGTTTTCAGCATAATCTAGTCGTTTCTCGTTCGTTTCTTCCGAAAAGCAAACGTACTGCAACTAATCTCATTCGTTCATCGTCTCTTCAACGGCCCAAAACCTATCTCCCAGCAATTGATCATATCTAATCAGTTTATTTGAGAATGAAAAAAGTAATAATAACAATAGAATTTTAATGTTTGGATTTGTTTTCATACTAAAGCAATAAAATCAACGAATATTTCGAGAGAATTCATAAGACAACGATTACTTTTTTTGCTATCCATTCGAAGTCTTTGTGTAGTTTTTCGGTGATTTCTTTGATTCGTTCGGGATCGGTTTCGTCTTTATGCGAACGAAAATTCTTTTATTTTAAAAACAAAAGAAAATCATTTTCTTATTAGAAATAAAACCAAAATGCATACGCCTTTGATATAATTTCGGTAATAAGATTGACTTTCAATTGGCAATTTAGGTAATTGTCGAAGGAGATATTTGTATAGTTGAATCGGCGTCATATTTGTTGTTTATTTATTTATTCGACAAAAAAAAAGAAATGTACTGCGCTATGTTCGACGTTTGAAAAATGATTGGATAAATCGAAATTCATTTTAAAAACTAAAATATGCGTATATTGATAATCAAATAACCTTGATGAGTTCCTCCTACTGCGTGTCAATCTTATCTTGATTGACGAATGAAGAACAGTGTTGAAAATGTTCTCTGAACAAGAAACAAAACAAATAAATATGCGCAAAGAATGTCCAGTATGTTGTATTAATCAGAGTCTGATTTATAGACATCTGATTTTCATATATTTTTGTATCATCAACAATCATCCATTAGCCTTCACGTGAGATAATCAAAAACTGAATTGGAATTTCTTGGTTTGTATTGAATTGAAATTGAAGACTTGTTAGACATGACGTGTCGGCCTTGTCTCATTTGATTAACATGATGAGACGGCAGCAGGCGCTTGGATATCAAACAGCGTAAATTGAAGTATATTAGAAAATGTATTAAATGATACTTATCTTGTTGTCGAGCTCGGATTTCAAGGAAAGGATAATTGAATATCGAACGAGAGATTTGTATGATTACGATGTTCGTATCAAGCGTATTGATACGGCTATTAAAAAGAAAGTTTTTTCCTTCGCTTATTCATTTTATGAATCGTAAGATTGATATTTTTTTCTTCTTCTTCGTCTTATGAATAATCAAAATATACGTGCTGATCGATAAGACAGGCACATGATTGAAAAACGAACGAAAAGAAAAAAAGACGATCAACAACGGTTTCTTGCTTCTTCTGTGTTGATAGGTATTTTTTTTATTTTCCATTTTTCCTTTTCGCATATTTCTCCCACTCATGACGTTCTCTCTTTCTCCCCCCCCCTCTCTCTCTCTCTTCAATGCTTTATATAAACTGTCTTGTTGTTTTCTTTTCTCCCTCTCTCGTTTTATATAGACAGTATAAGTAACACAGATTGCAAACATTCTTCGAATATATCCAACATCGATATATCCTAGTTCAATTATGACGAAAGTCATCGTCGGCATACTCGTATGTTTGACACTATTCAATTCGATCTCATGTCGATACGCTGAATGGGAAGAAATCAAACCTTATTGCGGCGCACGACCGCATCCACAATGTTGTTT
>ERZ778020.2665-NODE-2665-length-12550-cov-3.018167_pt1 | contig 12550 bp, 13 predicted proteins | sample MGYA00375750_ERZ778020 | MGnify/ENA primary metagenome ERZ778020 (study PRJEB29350, sample SAMN05389818) | bioreactor metagenome | isolation source: Ammonium sulfate bioreactor | place: South Africa: University of Cape Town | collected 2014-03-17 ...
TCTATGTCGGGCCGGCGAGAGGCACCACCGCCGCCCGGGTGATCGACGCCACGGGCAAGATCGTCGCCCCCGGCTTCATCGACGCGCATACCCACCCCGACACCTACATCCGTTCGCCCGATGCGACCGCGCGTCTCAACCTGCCGTGGCTCGCGCAGGGCGTGTCGACGATCGTCACCGGGGTCGACGGCGGGGGCACCCCCGATGTCGCGGCGGACGCGCACAAGCTGGAGGCGAGCCGGATCGGCACCAATGTCGTGCCGTTCGTCGGCTTCGGCGCGATCCGCGCGCGCGTGCTCGGCGCGGACGATCGCGCGCCGACCGCGGCCGAGCTGGAGCAGGAGAAAGCGCTCGCCGCAAAGGCGATGTGCGAAGGGGCTTATGGCCTTTCGACCGGCTTGTTCTACGCGCCGCAAAGCTATGCCAAGACCGAAGAGGTGATCGCGGTCGCGCGCGAGGCTGGGCGTCGCGGCGGGATGTACGACACCCACCAGCGCGATGAATCGAGCTATACGATCGGCCTCCTCGCCTCGACCCGCGAGGCGATCGAGATCGGCCGTGCCGCCGGGATGCCGGTGCATTTCGCGCACCTCAAGGCGCTGGGCGTGGACCTCCAGGGCCAGGCGCCGCAGCTGATCGCGACGATCGAGGCCGCGCGCGCCGCGGGCCAGCAGGTGACCGCGGATCAATATCCCTGGCTCGCCTCGGGGACGAGCCTCGACGCCTCGCTCGTCCCGCGCTGGGCGGTCGACGGCGGCTATGCCAAGATGATCGCGCGGTTCGACGATGCCGCGACCTTGGCGCGGATCAAGGCCGAGATGCGTGACAATCTGCGCCGGCGCGGGGGCAAGGACTCGATCCTGTTGACCAGCGCGGATCAGCCGTGGACCGGCAAGACGCTCGGCGCGGTCGCGGCCGAATGGCAGGTCGATCCGATCGATGCCGCGATCCGCATCCTGCGCGTCGCCGATGCCAAGGGCACCGAGCCGGCCGGCGCCGGGGTGGCGAGCTTCAACATGGCCGATCGCGACGTCGATCTGATCATGCAGCAGAAATGGGTGGTGACGAGCTCCGACGGGTCCGACGGGCATCCGCGGCAATATGCCACCTTCCCGCAGAAATATCAGGTCTATGTCCGCGAGCGTAAGGTGATCTCGCTCGGCGATTTCATCCGCCGTTCGACCGGGCTGACCGCCGATCTCTACCGGCTCGACCGGCGCGGCTATCTGCGCCCGTCCTATTTCGCCGATGTCGTGGTGTTCGATCCGGTCGGTTACGCGCCGCGCGCGACCTATGTGAACCCGCGGGTGCCGAGCGTCGGGGTCGTCGCGCTGCTGGTCAACGGCCAGGTCGTGCTGGAAAATGGCGCGACGACCGGCGCCGCGCCCGGCCGCGCCCTGCTGCGCCCGCGCCCGGCGCCGTGCGCATAGCCGGGCGTTATAGGTCGCGGCGCAAGCGCGATTGGCGCAGCCGCGCGCCGCGGCCCAAGGAAAGCATCAGTCTTTTCCGCTAGGTGAGCGATGATTCCGGCACCCTTTCTTCTCTATCTCGGCCATTCGGATGACGAGGTCGGCATCAAGACCTCGCGCGGTCTTGCGATCTTCCGCCCGCAGGATTGCGTCGGCGAATGGCGCCACGACGGCAGCCCGTTGACGCTCGGCCTGCCGCGGATGAATGCGGCCGAGGCGCGTGCCGCCGGAGCGCAGACGTTGGTGCTCGGCATCGCCAATGCCGGCGGCCGGCTTGGCGAGGCGCTGATCGAGGACGCGCTGGCGGCGATCGCGACGGGGATGAACGTCGTCTCGGGGCTCCACCAGCGGCTGCGCGACGAGCCGCGGCTGGTGCGCGCCGCGGCCGAGACGGGGGTGACCCTGTTCGACGTGCGCGATCCGCCGGCGCATCTGCCGGTCGGCACCGGCAAGCGGCGCGCGGGCAATCGCCTGCTCACCGTCGGCACTGATTGTTCGGTCGGCAAGATGTACGCCACCCTGCTGCTGCAACAGGCGCTCCGCGCGCGCGGCGTCACCGCCGATTTCCGCGCAACCGGGCAGACCGGTATCCTGATCGCCGGCGAGGGCGTCCCGCTCGATGCGGTGGTGGCGGATTTCATCTCCGGTGCGATCGAAACGCTGAGCCCCGCGCGCGACGACGACGGCTGGGATCTGATCGAAGGGCAGGGATCGCTGTTCCACCCCTCGTTCGCCGGGGTCTCGACCGGGCTGCTCCACGGCGCGCAGCCGCGCGCGCTGCTGTTGTGCCACGATCCGTCGCGGGCGCATATGCGCGGGCTGCCGCACTACCAATTGCCCGATCTCGCCACCTGTCTGGAGGAAAACCTCCGCGTCGCGCGGCTGACCAGCCCCGATGTGCGCGCGGTGGGCGTCGCACTCAACACTGCCAAGCTCGACGATGCCGAGGCGCGGCGGCTGTGCGCGGCGACCGCGGACGCGCTGGGCCTGCCGTGCACCGACCCTTATCGCTTCGGCGCCGATCCGATCGCTGACTGGATGCTGCAATGCTTCGAACCCTCCAAGCCACCCATGACCGTTTCGCACTGAAGACGCCGTTCCGCATCTCGCGCGGGGTGCGGACCGTTGCGGAGGTCATCACCGTCACCGTCGCGCAGGACGGATTCGTCGGACGCGGCGAGGGCGTGCCCTATCCGCGCTATGGCGAAACGGTCGAAGGATCGCTGGCGGCGATCGCCGGGATCGCGCCGGCGATCGAGGCGGGGGCGACACGCGCCGATCTCGCGACGCTGATGCCCGCGGGCGCGGCGCGCAATGCGGTCGACGACGCCTTGTGGGATCTCGAAGCGCGGCTTGCCGGCACCAGCGTCGCGGCGCTCGCCGGCCGCCCCGAACCGGCGCCGCTCGCCTCGGCGATCACGATCGGTATCGACACGCCCGAGGCGATGGCGCTCGTCGCGGCGCGCATCGCCGACGTGCCGTTGCTCAAGGTGAAGGTCGCGCGCGCGGAAGCGCAGGCGCAGATCGCCGCAGTGCGCCGCGTCGCCCCGAAGCCCCGGCTGATTGTCGATCCCAATGAAAGCTGGACGGTCGCCGATGTCGTTGCATGGCAGGGTTTCCTGGTCGAGCAACGCGTCGATCTGCTCGAGCAGCCGGTGCCGGCGGCGGCAGATGCGGGGCTGGCCGGGATCGCATCGCGCATCCCGATCTGCGCCGATGAATCGCTGCATACCCGTGCCGACCTCGATGCGCTCGTCGGTCTTTACACGCATGTTAATATCAAGCTCGACAAGGCCGGCGGCTTGACCGAGGCCCTTGCGCTCGCCGATGCAGCGCGGGGAAGGGGCTTTGGCCTGATGATTGGATGCATGCTCTGTTCGTCGCTCGGCATTGCGCCGGCGATGCTGCTCGCGGGGGAGGCGGATTTTGCCGACCTCGACGGGCCGTTGTGGCTCGCCGAAGATCGTCCCGGCGGGGTGCGTGACGAAGGCGGGGTGCTGTTGCCGCTGCATCCGGGCTTCTGGGGCGCCCGCGCGTGAGGCTGCTCCGCGGCTGGTTCGCGGTGCCGTTATGGAAACGGGTCGTGGCCGGGCTGGTGCTCGGAGCGTTGCTCGGCGCCTTGTCGCCGGACGGCGCGGCGGCGATCAAATTGGTCGGTGATCTGTTCGTCCGGCTGATCAAGATGCTCGTCGTGCCGGTCGTACTGGTGACGATCGCGGCGGGATCGCCGCGCTCGGCGATCCACGCCGGCTCGGGCCGATCGGCGGACGTACCCTCGGGCTGTTCGCGCTGACCACGCTGGTCTCGGTCGTCATCGGCATGGCGGTGGGGCTGGTGATCCGCCCCGGCGCGGGGATCACGCTGGCGGGAGTCGCGCCACATGCATTGGGCACCCCCGTCTCGCCCGCCGATCAGCTGCTCAACATCGTCCCGGCGAATATCGTCGATGCGCTGGCACGCGGCGACATGCTCGCGATCATCTTCACCGCGATCCTGCTCGGCGTCGGCAGCGTCATCGCGGGCGAGGCGGGCAAGCCGGTGGTCGCATTGCTCCAGGGGCTCACCGCGGTGCTGCTCCAGATCGTGCGGATCGTGATGGAGGTGACGCCGTTCGGGGTTTGCGCGCTTATCGCCAATGCGGTGGCGACGAGCGGCGCGGTGGTGTTCGTCAATATCGGCTGGCTCGCCTTGTGCGTGCTGTTCGCCGCGCTGGTGCAGATGCTGATCGTCCACGCCGGGCTGATCGCATTGGTCGCGCGGCTCCCGGTCGGACGGTTCTTCCGCGGGATCATCGATGCGCTGGCGATCGCCTTTTCGACCGCTTCCTCGTCGGCGACGCTGCCGGTGGCGCTGCGCGTCGCGCAGGACAATCTCGGCATCGCGCGCCCGATCGCCTCGACGGTGCTGCCGCTGGGGGCGAGCATCGGCAAGGACGGCACCGCAATGTATGTCGGCTTGCTTGGGCAATTCGCGTTGCAGGCGCTGGGGATAGCACCCGATCCGTGGATGCTCGCGGTGATGCTGTTGACCGGCGCGCTCGCCGCATTCGGCACCGCGCCGATCCCGTCGGCGTCCTTGTTCATGCTCGCGGCGATGCTCGCGGCGGTGGGGGGGCATCCCGAGCAGACTGCGCTGGTGGTCGGGCTGGTATTGCCGTTCGACCGGCTGCTCGACATGACCCGCACCGTGCCCTCGGCCTCGGCCAACCTCGCCGTCACCACGCTCGTCGCGCGTGCCGAAAATGCGCTCGACGAGGGGCGCTTTCGTCAAGCCGTTGTCGAATAAGCGATACCGTCGTTAGGATCGGCCTCATGAACCTGCGGCATATCGAGATCTTCCACGCGGTCTACGTCAACGGCACGGTCAGCGGGGCGGCGCGCGCGCTCAATATCTCGCAGCCGTCAGTCTCGAAGACGCTGCGCCACGCGGAAAGCCTGCTCGGCTTCGAATTGTTCCAGCGCACCAACGGCCGGCTCGTCCCGACCGAGGATGCGCATGCGTTATTCTCCGATGTCGCCGAGATCCAGGATCGCGTGCGGATCCTGCGCGAGGCGGGGCGCAATCTGCGCGCCGGCGCGGGGATGACCTTGCGGATCTCCGCACTGCCCAGCCTCGCGCTCGCCGCGCTGCCGACCGCGGTGTCGCGCTTCATGAAGGAGCGCCCCGACGTCCGCTTCGATCTGCAGACCGTGCATCACGATGATCTGCTGGGGAAACTCTACGAGCGCGAGACCGATATCGCGATCGCCAACAAGGTGCCGCGCGGCGTCCCGCTCGGGCAGAGCTGGCTCGGCGAGGGCGAGCTGGTGGTGCTCTATCGCGAAGAAGATCTGCCCGATGCGCCGCCGCGGCTGGAGCTGGCGCAACTCGCCGGGCATCCGTTCATTACCGTCGCGACGAGCGGCCCGCTCGGCCGGATCTTCACCGACGAGCTCGAGCGGCTGGGGGTCGAACTCAACGTCGTGGTCTCGGCGCGCACCTTCTACATCGCCGCGGCGCTGGTGCGCAGCGGAGTGGGGGTGACGGTGGTCGATTCGTTCACCGCAGAGGCGTGTATGGCGCCGGGGCTGCAGATGCGGCCGCTCAAGCCGTCGCTCGCCTTCGACGTCCACGCGATCCATCTGCTCGATCGCCCGCCGAGCGTGCTGGCGACGCAATTCCTCGCCTTGCTCGCCGATGTGATCGAGGGGCGGTGATGCGCGGAATGCTCGCGCTGGTGCCGTTGCTGCTCGCCGCGGCGCCGCCAGCCGCGCCGGCGGTGGAGGAGGCGCTCGCCAGCGTGGGGGCGGGCACCCGTATCGGGCTGGTGGTGGTCGACGATCAGGGACGCGAGATCGTGGCGGTCCGCCCCGACGATCGCTTCGTGCCGGCCTCCAATACCAAGATGTTCACCACCGCCGCGGCGTTCGCGCTGCTCGATACCGCGTCGCCCGATACCGTGGGCGGCGCGAGCGTGCGGCTGGAGGGGCGCGACGTGATCCTCGCCGGGCACGGCGACGCGCGGCTGTCGAGCGCGGCGGATTGCCAGAGCGATTGCCTCGTCGATCTCGCGCAGGCGGTGGCGGCGAGCACCCGCGTCGTCCGCGATGTGATCGGCGACGACAGCGCCTTTCCCGACGAGCGCTGGCCGGCGGGGATGAGCTGGAACAACATGGCCGGCCAATATGGCACCGCGATCTCCGCGCTGACACTCGACGACAATGTCGTCGTGCTGACGGTGACGCCGGGCAGGCCGGGCGCGACGCCGGCGATCGCCGGAGACGGCTATTACCGCATCGATAATCGCGCGATCACCATCGCCGGCGGCAAGACCGCGCTGGAGGTAACCCGCACGCCGGGGAGCGATATGCTGCGGATCGCGGGCACGATCCCCGCCGGGGGCGCGGCGGCCAATCTGCGCGTCGGGGTCGATGATCCGGCGCATCGTGCGGCGCGGCGCTTCGCGGGATTGCTGCGCGCGGCGGGCGTGCGGGTGACGGGCGACATCGCCACCCGCCACCGGCTGCTTTCGCCGGGCGACGATCCTGCGGCGCGCGGCGACGCCCCCGGAAGCTGGCGCGATCCGGGGCCGGCCGAGATCGCGCCCGCCCGCGCCGCCCGAGCTTGCCCGGCTCACCCCGTCGCCGCTGGCGGACGATCTGCGTCACACCAACAAGGTCAGCCAGAACCTGCATGCCGAGCTGTTGCTGCGGCGCGTCGGCAGCGTCTCGGGCAGCGGGTCGGTGGCGGACGGGCGTGCGGCGGTGAGCGCGATGCTGGCGCGGGCGGGGGTGTCGCGCGCCGCTTATGACTTCGCCGACGGGTCGGGCATGTCGAGCTACAATCGCCTCTCGCCGCGCGCCGCGGTCACCTTCCTGCGCTGGACCCAGGCGCAGCCGTGGGGCGGGGCGTGGCGCACGACGCTTCCCGTGGCGGGCGAGGACGGCACGCTCAAGCATCGTTTTGTCGGGACGGCGCTGGCCGGCAAATTGTTCGCCAAGACGGGGACGCTCAACGCCGCCAATGCGCTGTCGGGCTTCTTCGTCGCGGCGAGCGGGCGGACCTTCACCTTCTCGGCCTTCGCCAACGATATGCCGCAGGACACTGCCGCAACCGGGGCGATCGATCGTGCACTGGTGGCGATCGCGGCCGCAAACTGACCGGTAAATCATCGATTCACCTGAGCAAATGCACAGTCGGACAGAATCGGTTTGTTGCGCGTTTAACGCTCGGTTTGGATTGATCCGGGTTCAAAAAGGAATGGAAAAAGCCATGTCGCCGTCTGTAACAAAACTCGCCCCTGCGGTCGTGATCATGGTTGGTGCGCTCGGCCTCGGCGGCTGCGCCACCAAAGGATATGTGCGCGATCAGATCGCGCCGTTGAACCAGCGTATGGATGCGCTCGAGGCGAAACTGCACGATACCGATGCCACCGCGAAGCAGGCATTGTCCGAAGCGCAGGCCGCAGGGCAGGCCGCGCAGAACAATGGCCAGCGGCTCGATCAGCTCAACGCGCGCGTCGACGGGATCGAGCAGCGCATGCGCGAGAATGAAAATCGCCGGAAGCGCCCGCGGAACTGATGCCGCAATTGCGCAATTGCTGATATTATCGTGATTTCTCCGCTGCCGTCCTTCGGGGCGGCAGCGGTCGTATGTCGAGTGCCTCAAGCGATGATCATGATGCTTCTGGCGCTTGCCGGACCTGCGCTGGCGGCTTCCGCGCCCAAGCGCGCGCCGGCCAGCGTCGCGCCGGCGAAGAAGGCCGAAGCCAAGGTTGAGGCCAAGGTTGAGACGCCGCCGTCCGCGGCGGCGGTGCGCGTCGCCGATTGGATCACGGCGTCGCGTGATAATGGCGCGCTGCCCTATGCGATCATCGACAAGAAGGATGCCTCGCTCTTCCTGTTTGACGCCAAGGGCAAGCCGCTCGCGCGGGTGCCGGTGCTGATCGGCATCGCCGAGGGGGATGAGGCCACCCCGGGGGTCGGCACCAAGAATCTCGCCGAGATCGGCCCGGCGGAAAAGACCACTCCAGCCGGACGCTTCCTCGCCAGATACGGCTTCGCCGCGGGCAAGCAGAAGGTGCTGTGGGTCGATTACGCCAATTCGGTGGCGCTCCACCCGATCCCGCCGACCGCGAGCAAGAAGGAGCGGCGACGCCAGCGGATGCTGTCGCCGACCCCCGACGACAATCGCATCACCTTCGGCTGCATCAACGTGCCCTCGGTTTTCTACAGCAAAAGCCTGCGGCCGCTTTTCCAAAGGAAGGGCGGCTATGTCTACGTGCTGCCCGATACCAAGCCGCTCGAGGCGGTTTTCCCGCGCGTCAGGGTTCAGGGGCCGACCAGCGCCGCCCAGCTTTAAACGGGCTCGCGGCGCCGGCGCAGCAGGCGGATGCCGCCCGCAATGATCGCTTCGGCGGCGAGAAGCGCGACGACGATCGTCGTGACGATGTCGCCGTGGCCGCCGGCCACCGGATTGTTGCGCAGGATAACGCCGGTCGCGAGGAACACGGTGTTCCACACCACCGCTCCGGCGAAGGTCGCCACGACGAAGCCGGTGAGCGGCACGGCGAGCGCGCCGGCCGGCACCGCGATATAGACCCGGACGACCGGCATCGTCTGGCTGAGAAAGGTGATCCAGAAACGCCGCCGCAGATAGGCGCGATGCAGCCGCTCGCGGCGCTCATGGCCGAGCGAGCGCAGCGATCCGAACGTCAGTAGCCGCGCGCCGCGCTCGGCGCCGACCCACCGGCCCAGGCCGTACCAGGCGAGCGATCCGAGCGTCGATCCCACCGTCGTGGCGACGACCGCGCCGGGCAAGGCGGCGGCATCGGCAACCGCGAAACGGCCCAGCATGATGAGCAGCCCGCTCGACGGGACGATCGGGATCAGCTTCTCGATCAGCGCGCAAGACGCCAGCCCGAGCGGCCCCATCGTCGCGAACAGCGCGATGACCGTCGAGAGCAGGCCGCTCACCGCGCGAGGTCGCGCAACGGGCGATGATTGCTGCGCGTGATCTTGTACACGCGCGCCGGCGGGATGTTGCGCAGCACGCGCCCGTGGAGGCTGGCCTTCAGATCGAGGCGCTTGAGGATGTGGCGCGGGATCGGGCAGGTGATGCCGTAGGTGAATTGGTAGAGCGCGCCGCCCTCGCGCAGATGCGAGAAGATGCTGCGCAACATGGTCTCGATCTTCGATCCGCGCATGTTGAGCAACGGCAACCCGCTGACCGCGGCGCCGAGGCGCTTTTCGGGCGGCAATGCGGTGCCGAGCTGCTCGGCATCCATGCACAGGACGCGTGCCTGGGGATAGCGCATCTGCAGGATGCGAGCGAAATCCACGACATATTCGATCAGGATCAGGTCCTTTTCCGGCACGCCGCGCTTCAACGCCGCCTCCGTGAAAATCCCGGTGCCGGGGCCGAGTTCGAGCACCGTGCCGGTCGCCGGGCCAAGGTCGCTCGTGATCAATTCCGCCAGCGATGACCCCGATGGCGTCACCGCGCCAATGACGCCGGGATTTTTGAGGAACGATCGAAGGAATAGAAACCGTTTCGTCATCACGCATTTGTCCGTCGACCGATACCTCATCGGTCTTTATCGATCGAAATATTCGACCGCGATTACAAGAACATTGCGCGGTTGACAGGTTATTTTTGGATCGGCCCGATCCTGCCGGAAGAACGCTGTCAGCCCGCCGGCAGGAGCGGAAGGATCAACCGGAATGACGCGCCGCCCGATGGCGCCTCCGTGACCCAGATCCGGCCGCCGTGCCGCCCGACGATCTCCCGCACGAGATTGAGCCCCAGCCCGAAGCCGTGGCCGTTGACGCGGAAGAAGGGGTCGAAGATGCGCTCGCGATCGTCGGCGGGGACGCCTTCGCCCTCGTCGCTGATCGTGATCCCGCTCGATCGGCTGATCTGCGTCGTGATCTGGCCGCGCCCGCCGCCGTGCTGGATCGCATTCTGCAGCAGGTTGGTGATGGCCCGCTCGATCGCCGCGGCATCGCCGAGCACGTCGATCATTTCCTCGTCAGCCTCGAAGACGGGTTCGTAGCCGGCAGCGATCGCGAGCGGTGCGAGATCGAAGACGACCTGCCGCGTCACCGCGACGAGGTTGATCCGCGCCGGCTCGAAACGATGGCCGAAACGCTGGAGATCGAGGAATTGCTCGGTGAGATTGGCCAGCCGGGCGAGATCCTGCAGCAGCAGCACCTTCTCCGGCCCCGCCGGCAGCGCGTCGAGCCGGGTCTGGAGGATCGCGATCGGGGTGCGCCATTCGTGCGCGAGATAGGCGAAGAATTTGCGCTGATGCTCATAGCCGTCGTCGAGCCGCGCGAGCGCGCCGTTGACGGCTTCGACCAGCGGCACGATTTCCTGCGGGACATTGTGCGACGGCAGCCGCGTCCCGCGCCGGTCGACGTCGATCTGCTTCGCGCGCGCTGCGATCGCATCGGCCGAGGCGAGCGCGCGGCGAACCACCAGCGGCGCGGCGATGATCGTCGCGATTGCGGTGATCGCGATCAGCGGCAGGACGACCGAGGCGAACAGCAGGCCGACCGCCGCCAGCAGTCGTCCGGGCGACACCGTGCCATTGGCGCCGGTGAGGATCTGGAGATCGCCGGCAGCGGCATGCACCGTCTTGAGCCGCGCGGCGGGGACGAAATCGCCGTTGAGCATGCTGCCGAACCGCGCCTGCCCGATGCGATCGAGCGCCGCGCCCATCTCGGCATAAGCAGCGGGCACCTTGCCGTAGGCGAGCGTGGCGCCGTCATGCCGGCGCACCACGAACCACAGGCCGGGCGTCTCGGCGCTGCGTGCCGCGAACGCCGGCGTCTCGCGCAGCTTCAACGAGCCGCTGTCGCCGCGCACGACCGCGCTCGCGATCGCGTCGATCGTTTCGTCCTCGGGCTCGAGCGTCATGAAATTGCCGGTCGCCGCCAGCGCCGCGACGATGAGCACCGCCAGCACGGTGAGCAATACCGCCTGCAGCGCCGACAGCCGCCACGTCAGGCTCCAGCGCAACGACGCGGGGGTGTCGCTCACGATGCCTGCTTCAGCAGATAGCCGATTCCCCTGACCGGATGCACCTCCAGCCCGGCGCCGGCGGCGGCGAGCTTCCGGCGCAGCCGCGAGATATGCGCATCGAGTGTGTTGGACTGGATCTCGTCGTCGAAGCCATAGACCGCATCTTCGAGCGCCTGGCGCGACACCGTCCGTCCGATCCGTCGCAGCAGCACCTGCAGCACGAGCAATTCGCGGCGGGTCAGTTCCAGCCTTTCGCCGCCGACGCGCGCCTCCGGGCCGTTGAAATCGAACGAAAGCTCGCCGAAGGTCTCGACGTCGGCGCGCATGTCCGACGGCCGGCGCATCACCGCCCTGAGCCGCGCGAGCAGTTCCTCGATCGCAAATGGCTTGGAGAGATAATCGTCCGCGCCGGCATCCAGCCCGTCGACGCGATCGTCGATTTCGCGCCGCGCGGTCAGCACGATGACCGGCGCGGCCAGCCCGCGGGTGCGGAGCCAGGGAATGAGCGAAAGCCCGTCGCCGTCGGGCAATTGGCGATCGAGCAAGATCGCATCATAGGAAGCACCCGCCGCCGCTTCTTCGGCCTCGGCGAGGCACGCCACGATATCGACCACCGCGTCATATCGCCGCAGCACCGTGCGCAGCGCCGACGCCAGCTCAGCCTCGTCTTCCAGCAGCAGGATACGCAATAGCCGATCTTCCTTTCGTGCGATTGTCCCCGACGGAGATTGCGGGGACATTGCGCGACTGCCCGGCGCGCGCAACCTTCGTGCATTGCGGTGGTTACGCGCTGGTCGCGACGTCGCGCTCGACCGCCTTGGCGATGGCGATCGCGAGTTGCGACTGGTTGAACGGCTTGCCGAGGCGGATCGCGCTGCTGCGTGCCGCGACATCCTCGCCATAGCCGCTGGCAAGGATGATCGGCGTGCCGGGCCGGATTTCGTCGACCGCCGCGATCAATTCGCTGCCGGTCATATTGGGCATCGCCTGATCGGTCACGATAAGGTCGATATCCTCGCGCGCGCGGAACGTCTCCAGCGCCTCGGCGGCGGAATCGGCCTCGATCACGTCATGCCCGAGATCCTCGAGCAGGGCGGCGGTGTTGATCAGGACGAGCGCGTCGTCGTCGACCGCAAGGATCTTCAGCCGCGGGATTTGCGGTTCGGGCTCCGCGACCGGCTCGGCGGCGGCCGACACCGTGTCATCCTGCGCGACCGGCAGCCAGATGACCGCGCTCGTCCCCTCGCCAGGGCGGCTCAACAGCTCGAACATCCCGCCGATCTGTTGCGCCATGCCGTGGACCATCGCCAGCCCGAGCCCGGTGCCCTTGCCCACGCCCTTGGTCGTGAAAAAGGGTTCGGCCGCGCGGCGCACGGTTTCCTCGTCCATCCCGGTCCCCCGATCGGTGATGACCAGCCGGACATAATGTCCCGCTGGCAGCTTGGTCGCGGGATCGTCGGCCAGCACCTCCTTCGACGCCGAAATCAGGATCGGCCCGCCGCCCGGGGTCGCGTCGCGCGCGTTGACGATCAGGTTGAGCAGCGCCATTTCGAGCTGGTTGGCGTCGGCGCGAATGA
>ERZ778020.2668-NODE-2668-length-12542-cov-3.639545_pt1 | contig 12542 bp, 10 predicted proteins | sample MGYA00375750_ERZ778020 | MGnify/ENA primary metagenome ERZ778020 (study PRJEB29350, sample SAMN05389818) | bioreactor metagenome | isolation source: Ammonium sulfate bioreactor | place: South Africa: University of Cape Town | collected 2014-03-17 ...
AACCTTGCCTCCCTTACTCTTCTAGAAGACTCAAAAGAACGAAAGACATATCTTTCGTATATTTGTAACTCGAATTACCTGGTTTAAGATTTTTTACATTTGGTCCAACTTTAAGCACTTTGCCTGAACTTTCATGACCAAGAACCATTGGTTCTCGAACAATGAAATCTCCGATACAACCACGTTTCTAGTAGGAGATGATTTATTCAGTTCTGGTATAAATGAAAAACTATGATCTACCCAATAGTGTACATCACTACCGCAAATGCCGACACTTTGCATTTCAATTAGTACTTCTACATAACATTACAAGAAGAAGAAAAACAAGATATTCGATCGACGATTTTTATTATGTACATGCCTCCATCCTCTGGTTCCTTTACTGGAAATGGTTCCTAAATAGAAATGTAACATACACATGATGTCAAGTCGAAGTAAATGCATGGCATACCAATGAAAGATCGTCAATTTTACGTAGAACAAGGGCAACATTTTCTTCGAGTTGAAGAGCCATTTTTAATAAATATGAAACGCTGCGTTACTAGGGTAGTGTGTCTTCGCAAGAATGATATAGTAGAAGTACGATTAAACGAGGTACATAAAGAGGAGCGGGTAAACGGGGGTGCCATGAGATAAGAAGGAGTGTCGTAAATATTTTTTTATTATCACTGTTTGCAAGCCAAATATTTCTTCTCCCCCCGTGATACCGAAACTTACAACCTTATTCGAATTATTTTCTCTTTTGCTTTTCTGTTCTTTCGTTCCCGCTGATTTCTACAGGTCGATTTCTGACCAATGAAACATTTCTCCACAAATATTCGATTATTTATTTTACTAAAAACTAATCTTTCAGCCAAATTGAATATTAAATTGAAGAATAGCTCGAAAAAATTGAAATAAATTTAAATAAAGTCCTATTTCGACGAATCCTCCATACCATCAAATATCCATAAGATCATCTAATGTCCGACCAATGAAAATTCATGGATAAACCCCGTCTGACGACCCTGTTCAATCCTACGAAACCGGTGCTTTTTGAAAAAAACAATCAACAAGATCATCGTTTTAGAAAAAAATGAGGTTTGAAATTTGAATCATTTGTCATCTGATTCATTGATTGATTTCTATTTATTCAGTTCTCTTCGAGTACAAAAACGACTCGCCTCATCCATCTTGGGCTGTGGTAATAAAAAAATCTGGCTTGATCCAAATGAAGCCAACGAAATTGCTAATGCTAATACTCGTAAGTTTTCGTTTTGAACTACTTTTTCAATTCATAAATCCCTTCAACAATCATCGATCTTTGATGTCAAAACTTTGTTTTCACATAAATAACATCGATCGATACACGGGAAGGGTAAATCAAACGTTCTTTTTTTCTGTTTGTTGATTTTCATTTTGATTAAAATTAACTATCCGAACAAATGAAACGAACAATTATTCACAAATACTATCAACTATTATGTTTATTTTTTGTGTTTTCTCTTCAGGTCAAAGTGTACGTAAATTAATTAAAGATGGTTTAATTATTAAAAAACCAGTAGCCGTACATTCACGATATCGTACACGTAAAAATATCGAAGCTCGTCGTAAAGGTCGACATATGGGTCATGGTAAACGAAAAGGTACTGCCAATGCTCGTATGCCAACAAAAGTACGTCGAATATCATTTGAATTTCAATCGAACGTATTCCCTTTCTCTTTTTAGATCCTCTGGATTCGTCGTATGCGTGTTTTACGTCGTTTATTGAAAAAATATCGTGCAGCGAAAAAAATCGATCGTCATTTGTAAGTTTTCTCTTGCTGAACGCACACACATATAACGAATAAAGAATTTGTTTCAATTAGATATCACGAACTTTATTTGAAATGCAAAGGTAACGTCTTCAAAAACAAACGTGTATTAATGGAATTTATCCACAAGAAGAAAGCTGAAGTACAACGTACGAAAATGCTTTCCGATCAAGCTGTTGCTCGTCGTGAACGTACAAAAGAAAAACGTAACCGACGTGAACAACGTATTCTTCAGAAACGTTCGGAACTTGTGGGTAAACAAGAAGATGATGATACCAATGTTGCCGTTCAGCAAGCTCTCGAACAACAAGCTGCAACACAACAAAAACAAACATCATCAACTAATAAGACAGCTGCCGCTCCTGCTGCTAATAAAGATAAAAAACCAAAACAACCAACTGTTCAAGCCCCAGCTCCAACTCAACAACAACAACCTGCACAACAAAAACCAGTGCAAAAGAAAAAATAAATGCAAGCAAAAAGATGAGCTTTGGACACCAATAATATTCATCGTGTCTATTAACTCGTTTTTTCATCGTTTTACTTGTCGAACGATGTTTTTCTTTGCCTTTTGTTTATTAACAATAAATAAAACCAGCAACCGTCTCTAAAATAAGAAAAAAAAACATGCACATTCATTCAGTCCATTTTTATTTCACAACTTGAACAACAACAACAACTTAATTTCTTCAGTATTTGAAATGAAATCGGATAGTTTGACATGACAGTAACCGAAAATACGAATTTGATTGAAAAAATAACATCAGTTAATATTGAAATCCAAGACAGAAATGATTATGTCATATGTCCAAATATTTGAAAAAGATTAATGCCTACTGAAGAGAATATCTTGGAAATCGTGCTTTGAATTCGATTTTTTTTCTTGTTGACTAAAAATAAACATAGTCGAGCCAATTAGAAAGATTTACGAAACGTCTTAAGTCGTCGACAAGATCAAAGTAAATAATTTATTTAACGACTTAGGTTTCATTTCATAGCAAATCGATTGTATTGTTTAGCAAACATGATATCTGATCTAAATTCTTTCGTTTATTTTTCTCGTTTTGAAATTTATACATCTGAACACTCAAATAATTATTTCAATGATCTACACTCTTAATCTTAGTTGTTCGACATAATGATGATGATGATGATGAAACGAAGGTTATCGATTTGTTACAATTGATAAGTTTTTTTTTTCGTCGTCATCGTAGGTCGAAACATTGTACACTCTTCTCTATTCAACTGTAATTACCATGAATTCAAGGCGATTCGATATGTTTGAATTTAAGTGTGATCATAACAAATGTTATTGACATGCGTTTCGTTTCTAAGGTCGACTGGTCCTAATTGAAATAATTAGTCTTATCATATTAATCAAATGAAATACTGAATTAAAAATGAATAATATATTTTTCTTTCTCTCAGGATATTTCATAATGTGACATCAAACAATATTTAGCGTGAATAGTCTATTGAAAATGAAATTCATCTACTCGAATGTACACTTGATCATGCATCCACTAGAAAATGAAACTCTTCTTAGACGTATTGATATTGCTCAATGTACTCAACGTGCATCTCGAAGTGTCAAACTTTACGAGAGATAAACTGTTCAAATAAAGATATTCATTTTCTTTTTATTTCGATTTTGAATTGAACGAAAGACTGTATTCAAATAAAGATTCAATCGTAGGAAGTTCTCATATATCTGTATCGTATAGATTGGATCATTGTCAATGAGAACTAATCGAATAATAAGCGAAACGAGATTTAGCTTGTTGAGCCTGGATATAAGTACACTATACATGCGTTTGAATTCTATTGCTTTCTCGATCAAATTGTTGTAACTGGAGCAGCCCTTGGGATTAAATGAGCAAAATCGTTATTCGTGCTTCTGTTCGATGCGTAATCATCTCGTATGCGTATTTATATATCGAATATCTGCATATACACACATACGCATATGCACATGAATCGATAACGAATAAAAAAAAAGAAAAGAATTAAATGAGAAAAGATGAAGACAAAAAAGAAAAAAAAAGACGAACGTTTTAACAAATCCTTTATCCTTCCTTGAAAACGTCCTATACATCTCATCATTTTTAAATAAGATATTCATCTTCTTTTTCTTTTTTGTGTTATTTCATCTCGTCAACTAGGCTTCGCATTCTTTATTTTGTAAGTTTACCTAAAGTAAGTTTCATGTATCTCAAGGATTTTGTAATGGTCAATTCTTTTTCTCCCATTGTAACATTTAACATCAATTGACAGAAATATTAAATGATGACGTAAAATGATTCGATAATTGTACATACACACAAAAACGAAACATCCGAAGAACAGATTGTTTGTATGTTTTTCATCGAGATATTGTGTTCGCAAAAGATTCATGTATACATATGTAGAAATGCTCGTTATCGATGAGATGATGACTGAAAAACGTCAACGGAGAAAAAAAAGTAAAATAGAAAGAAAGAGCCCGATCGGTTTGTATAAGGTCTCCGGTTCCGTTTTTTTTTCAAACTGCTATTTATACGCGATTGCTATGTTTGAAGCAATTTTTTCTCCTTCTGTCTTGATCAGCGCCAAAAGGTATGTATTCTAGACGATATACATATTCATCACTCACTCTCTCTCGCTTTCTTTCCCTCATTTGGTTTATATACATGCAAGATTTCTGCGTCATTGAGAATAGACGAGAGAAAGAAAAGCGATGGATAATTACTCTTTCTTCTTTTGATTTCGTTTTGTGAAAAATCACCGAAGACAAAATTTGTATATTTATGTATATATATATATCTTTTTTTCTTTCGCTCGATTTTCTTTGTTTAAACTAATAAATGATGATAAATGACTGATAATCGATCGAGTTCATGTATGTCTATGTTTGTGTGCACTTCGTTTGTTGTTTTAATCGTGCACAGAATACAACTACAACTTCGATGATTAGACGATTCTTTTCGTTTTTCTCTTTTTTTTTCTTCGATGAAAGTATTTCGATTATCTACGGTGTTTGCTTTTCTTTTCGAGAGAACAGAGCAAAAAAGAATAACAGGCGAAGAACAAGACGATTGAGAATGGTACTTGAGAAAGACAATGATGATGATATGACTGTTTTATTCAGTATTAGTACTAAAATAAATAAACTAAAACAGATAGAGTCAAACGAATCAAAAACAATGTCGATTTCGTTTTCTTTTTTTCTTCGTTTGATCTTCGAAAATATTCTTTTCTTTTCTGTTCAAGGTACTTGGTAAACATTCACCACTGATTATTATTATTATTATTATTATTACTTATTATTACAACTTTTTTTTTCTTCTTCTTCTCTGCTTGTATTCATACACACCAGTCTAAATTCGTTAAGATTTCCTTGCGTTTATTTCGAATAGCGTCAAATTACATACAAGGTGCACACGTAGCGCATACATACATATAAGAGTCGATTGAAACTTATACTTCTTTCTCCTCGTTTCTTTCTTTCTCTCTCTGTCTCTGTCTCTCTTCCTCTCTCTTCCCTTTTGCTCATATACGCATGCTTATATCGATCAATTCGTATTAAAAAAAGTGAACGAAGAAGAAGACAACAGCATATCAATGAATCTCAATTTGATTATTTATTATTTTCCGTTGGAAAATTTCAACAATATTCAAAATTAAATAAATCCGTACGTAGAAATCGATAGATTTACATGTTTATGATTGTTTCTTTTATTACTACTCAAGATTTGACTAGTTCGTGCGCATTTTTACGTTGATATGTGAGTTGATATTGGCATACTTCGTTTTTTAAAAATTCTTTTTCGAACAGAAAATGTTCATTGTATATGGTTATAAGAGAACAAAAAGAAAAAGAACCGAAGAGAGAATAAATGATAGCATTTTTTGTTCGGCTCGATGAGAGATATATTTCGATGACACAAAGAAAAGAATAATAATAATAATAACAACAATCATCATATCTGTATGTTGTAATTCTTCGTTTTCAAAATGACTTTTCTTTCTTTCTTTTCGTGATTATATGAGGTAACTAAAGACGAAGAGAAGAAGAAGAAGAAAAAAACGATGAAAGTTGGTGATAAAACATTATTGTTAAGGTTTATTTCACATCTATCGTTTTGTGGTTAAAAAACAAGCTTGGCATCTAAATACATATTCCTTCTTCTTCTTCTTCTTCTTTTTTGTTGTCGAGAGGAACTTGTCCATATTCGAGTACAACATACGTAAGTCACTCGACGAATGCGAGAAGAAGAATAACGCCTTTTTGTCCATGATTATTGTTAAACGCGTGCACACATGAAAGAAACAAATTTATCTTCAACGAAATTTTTCATTTTCTTTCTTCGTTCGTTCGTTTCTTTGTTTTTTATGATTGATACTTTATTACCACTACTAGCCAAGCGAATTTGAACAGTGAGGATAAATTTTCATACGTATAAACTGGTTAGAAATGCAGACAGCGACTGTTCATTTTGTTTCTCTTTATTGTCTTATCGATTTAAATGAATAAGGTATTGGCGTTTTGCTCTATCGACTGCAAAAGATAACCGATTGAATATTAGTTCAATTTATTTTAATGGCAGTCGCTTTCGTTCGCCTTTTTTTGCCTTTCTTTCATTCTCTCGTTAAATTGATCAATATAAATCACATGTCTATATGACGGATAGGAGAAAAATTCTTCTGACCTTCTCCAAATGTTCTTTCACATTTTTTTCCCCTTCGTCTTTATGCAAAAAAGGTATAATCATAAGTACTTCACTTATGTGTTATTGTTGCCAATGTAAGACGAAAAAAAGTTCCTATAAAAACAAATGACATTCGTTTTTATTCTCGTTATAATTATCCTAGTAGTTTTTCTTCGCTTGTTTTATTTCCCCAAAAGGCAGAAAAACACGAGACGACAATGATCCGACGATCGGCTTTGACCATATAAGAGATGCTTGATTGAATCCGACTATATACACTCGATACAAACACACACATATGCATAAAAGAACAACACCTTGAAGCGTTTGTACATTGACAAGTGGCACAACTCTATTGACCCAAAGTTATATATGCGTGCATACATGTATAAGCATTCATGTATGCAAAGGTAGATTCAAAAGAAAAGAAGAGTGAAGTGGATATGTTGTTTGACTTAGTTGACTGTCTGTGCTTAAATTATCAAAACTTTTGTTGCAAGAAATCGAAATGTTCATAAAAAAATGCTGAATATGCGTATCATAAACAATTTTCTAGTCATCGAATCGAATGAGAATTGACGAGTAGCAAAAGATGCTGTGCGTTTCTTTTCTGTTGCCTTTTATTTGAGCTTTTACAACTATTTAAAGTGGATGGAAGTATATGACAATCGTTCGTTGAAATATCATAAAAGATATGAAACGAAGGATAGACAATTGATACAGTTTGAAATAGATGAAAGTCAAAGTAGGGACAATTTTTCTATAGAACAACAACGAAAAAAAAATCAGGAATATGTTTTTGTTTTCGTGTTTTGCCTGGAGATCAGAGAGAGAGAGAGAGAGAGAGATAAGAGATTTTCTTAGTAGATAAAAAAAATATCAATCAACAATTCAATAAAAACGAGATAAACGAAATTTCAATGAACATAGTACATCGTTTGCTTTTTCGTTTACTTAATTGATACATTCGATAGTAAGATTTATACGGCAAGAACAAAGTAAAAACAATTTTAATGCGAACTGTCAATATTCATTTGATCGTTGGATATACACGAGATATGACTATTGATCATACGTTTTATTTATGCTATGCACTAATAGTTTTAGAATCGAGAAATTTTGATCGAAGGAAGCTGGAATATAGCTATGCTCACATGTTTTGTTTTTATATCGAACGAAAAATATTTTAATTAGTCATGAGTGCATATCAACTAATATGTTATTTTTACACTTTACAAGAAACTTTTATGAATAGTTATATCGTAGATTTTTATCAATGACGAAAGCAAACGAATAACATACACATTTTTCGGTCTTATTTTTTTGTTTTGTTTTTTTTACTCGTTATTATTTTTATTATTATTTATTAAAAATGTTTTAATGAAAATATTAATAGTAATTTACATCGAAAAAACCTACCGATTAAGGGCGAATTATTGAAAAAGGTTATCGACTATCATTCTATTGTCTTCTCTCTTGCTCTTTTTTTTTTGCAATATATGTCTTTGTCTATGTTTGTGTGTTCAGAGTATGGCGCGTGCCATATCTCCTTCTCTATCGTTTCAAACAAAGAAATTTGAAGTAAAGGTTAAACACAAGACATTTGAATGGTAATAGTAAATATGCCATCGACAGCAATCACACTATCAATACTAACCGCTTGATCATGTTGTGGTAATAATGGTAGAAAAGAAGACACATACTAATGGAATTTTTCTCTTTCTTGTTCTATCATTTATTTCGATTTTTTTTTCGATTGTAACGATTCGTTCGATGAAGAAATTTTATCTCTTCTTCTTCGTCGTCATCGTCGTCGTTGTCTCGTTTTTCTTTTGGCATCAATGAGTGGCACAAAATGTGTTTAGTACTATTCGAGAGAGGAGAGAGAGACGAATTGACGTACTTCGTTGTTTCTCTTAAAAACAAAAGAAAGAATCCCCTTTTTTTCTGTTAGCTGTTTTTTGTTTTTGCCCAAAAAAGAAACGAATGAATAGTAAAAAGAGAGGAAGAGAGAGATATTATACGATGATGATGATAATGAGGTGGTTACTGTAAGGTAATGGCCTTTCAATAAAGCAGTGTGAAAAAAAACGAATCAAAAGGAGAGAAAAGATAGAGAAGAAGAAGAAAATCGAAATAGCAATATATCGACGCGTCAGGTAGACTTTGAGTCAATGTCCTTCATACATTTTAATATGAGAAAGAAAGAGAGAGAGAGAGAGAAAAAACAATATGGACGAGAACGAAAAGAGAAAGATAAAGAAAACTAGAGAAAAATTATCGAAGCGTATCGGTTAGCATTTTTCATTTTGGTGCATACTTTCTCTTTTTCTTGTCTTGCTTTTTAATGCTTAAATGATGAGATATATACAGATGTGTTTTGTTGACGAATAGTATTAGTAAGCATAAATAGTTAGTTAAAGTACGCGAAACACGAATTCTAACAGTTTCTCTTTTTTTTTCAAATAAACAACAACTGATCAGTTGTTTCTCCGTGTGTGTGTGTGTTTTTTTTCGATTAGAATACATATGTAGTCAGACAAACAAACGAACGAGCGAGCACATATAGACATACACGCACATATTTCAAGGATATCGTATTTCAAACGAGGGTGGTAAGAGCTAGAGATAGGACTGTAAAGAAACGGTAACAAATAGTGTACATAGGTTTTGTACAATAATAATTGAATCAAATATGTAACTTTCACGAAATGAAGACGTTTTTTTTCTTCAATGAAATATTTCGATATTAGTTTTTTCTTTTGTCTCAATATGTGTCATGTTATTTTTGAAACATTAGAAGTCAAGTGGTTAAACCGCTTAGATTTGTGTGTACTTTTCTTTCTACCTCTCGTTTACTACTTAGACGATTTTAGCCCATCAAGGTAGATAAAAGAAACTAAGTCGATATGCATTAGTCATTTTAGTAGACGCAGAAGAAAAAAACCGAGAGAAGAGATAAACGAACTCATTTATTGTTTTGTTCATATGAGTCAGCAATCAATTACTTGAAATAGAACATTTTTCACCTTGAAATTCATTTTTTGTTCTGTTCTTTTTCGATTTCTAGTTGATGTTATCATCCATCTGCCAATTTGTCTAGTCGTTATTGAAGACAAAAGCAATCGAAACGAGAACTAAAGAAAAATAAACTTCTCCCGGTCGAAAAAAGAAAGAAAGAAATAACTCTAAACAGACAGCGAAATCTTTTTAAAATATGATGCAAGTGGGAACGAATCAATCAACAACTTATCATAGTCAACCATCATTATCGACATCAGGCGGACAAGCAGGTCGTTCGTCGTCAACATCTCGTCAACAACAACAACAACCTCAATATGATAGCGAACAATTAGCAAATATTCGTCCTCGTTTATGTGTATTACGTAAATGGCCTCATTACGATGGTAACAGCTGAGTTTTTCTTTTGTGTTCTATGAAAATAATTTATTAACGTTTGTTTTTCAAGGCTATGGTGTTCATCTCGCTCGAAATCAGCATTGGCTCGGTCTACGTATAGGTGATGTCGAACCAAATAGTCCAGCTGAAAGTGGCGGTCTTCTACGTGAAGATGTTGTTCTGGCTGTCAATGGTCATTCAGTTGAAAACGACGATTTCTTTGTCATTCTTTCGTTTATTCAACATGAACTCGAAGATGATCAAATTCGTTTTCTTGTGCTCGATCCACATAGTGCAGATTTAGCTCGACGTAATCGTTTAATAATTGATGAAAACTATCGAACATGTGTTCGTATGGAAACACCAACATTAACCGTTAGTCCAGAAAAACTTCTCTATGATCAATGGCGTTCAACAAATGTCGCCGATCCAAATTCGACTCAAAATACGATTCATCTTGGTCCAACAGTATCATCATTCAATCAACAACAACAAAATACTCAACGATATCATCCTCCTCAATCACAAGATGGACGTGATGATGTTTATACATTTTTACCATATTCAGGTACGTTGTTTCATTTCATTTTATGTGTTCGTTTAGTAGACAGAAACAACGAGATAGCTTTTCGTTCTTTTGCTCTGTTATAAATGTACTTTGATACAAAGAAAACATCGTCAATTACAGATCATGCTGTTGAGAACGGCAAATCATTTTTCGATATTCTCTTCGACCAAGAGAAACCTTCCTCCACATCTCGCCAACAAAAATCAGCAAAACAACCGGTTCAACAATCTGCTCAATTTCAAACAACTCAAGAATCAACCGGTGGTAGAGACGATAACGGTGATGATGATGATGAGAACGATAAGGACTATGACAACGATCAATCTAATGATGAACCTGATAAAGAAAAACGACGTCGTAGTGACATAAAAGAAAATGTCAAAGATTTCTTTAAATCAGGTTTAGCCAATATTAAATCAGTTCTACCATCAAGAAATCGAGAAAATTCTGAGACTAGTAGTGATTTGAAATCAACAACTAAGAATGAATCACTCGATAGTAATACTGAAAATACGAATACTTCAACACAAGAAAAGCAATCACAAGCATACGAACGTCTATGGGAAACACCATCGTCATCATCTCACCAAGAGGGTAGGCTGTTGAGAAAAGCATGAGATATATTAATAGAGACCAATGCTTTCGGTTGTGGATGCTGCTTGTTTTTTTTTGTTTCCTGGTTATTTGGCATGACTATGCATGAATTCTAACGAATTTCCGCTCATTTTTAACATACAAACATACGTATATTTATGAAAATATTTCGATTTAGATCCTTCAGCTGCTGCTTTATCCGAAGCACGTATATGTTCGGTTCGTCTTCGACCAGGTATCGATACTATTGGAATATCATTACAACCGGATAAAGATTTCGGTCATATTATCAAACAAGTCGAATCGAATTCACCAGCTGATCGTTCTGGTATCGAAAAAGATGATTGTATCGTTTCATTGAATGATACACCATTGCTCAATGCTCCCTATGAAGATGTTTTAAATACACTTAAACGAAGTCGTAATGAACCAACTCTTGATTTTGTTGTCATTAATAAATATGATCTACTTAAAAAACGTCAAAATCCAGCAAGTTCAAGCAATGTCTCACAAGATGTCGCAAGTAAATACACAGATCCATCGTCTCGAAGTACTGCTGAAGTTATGCCATCATCAAATATAGCCGGACGAAATAATACAACATCTATTCCACCAACACAAGCCTTAGAACAACTCTATAATAAATATACTAATGATCAAACATCATCTACTGACGATCGATATGCACCAAAACAACAACAACAACAACAATCAGGACAAATCTATCAAGGAGTTGGTCCTGCTACAGTTGATCGATCGTCGTGGAGTGCATCAGATGGTAAATCAAATGAAGATCTACCAGCTGTAACCAGTGGCGATGTATCAGTTCGTTCAAGTTCACAAGATCGACGTCCAGGTTAGTTTAACCTTTGCATAATTAAAAAAAACAGATCCTATTATAAATAGTTGAAATATCATTGTCTCGACCTTTCGACAGTTTTTTTTTCGAAATATTAACCTTTAGATATAAATAACATTTTATTTAAACTTTTTAAATATTTTTTTTTCTCCTTTTCTATTTAGTAGATACTGACGTTAAAAAAGAGCGTACTAGTTCATTAGAAGATTCATTTAAACCTTTACAAGTTGGTATAACGAATCAAACAGCATCACAACAATCAGGCAATGTTTCACCAATTGCTTCAGCAAGTCCGAAATCACCTACAACTCGTGCTCAACAGACTACATCTTCATCATCACCGGTACTACCACCACCGCCGCCGGCATCATCAACGGCATCGGCCACTACTGGGGCTACCGCAACTTCGAGGCGCCCGACGCCAGCCGCAACATCATGCCCTGGGGCCTGATCATCGGTGGCGAAGAGTTGCACAACAACCATCACACCTACCCGACCTCGGCCAAGTTCTCGGTCAAGAAGTACGAGTTCGACATCGGCTGGATCTACATCCAGGCGCTGCAGAAGCTGGGCTGGGCCAAGGTCAAGAAGGTGCCGCCGAAGATGCTGATGGGCGATATCCAGCCCGTGGCCAACGAAA
>ERZ778020.2672-NODE-2672-length-12533-cov-4.504568_pt1 | contig 12533 bp, 10 predicted proteins | sample MGYA00375750_ERZ778020 | MGnify/ENA primary metagenome ERZ778020 (study PRJEB29350, sample SAMN05389818) | bioreactor metagenome | isolation source: Ammonium sulfate bioreactor | place: South Africa: University of Cape Town | collected 2014-03-17 ...
GTTTTGTATTTTGGATGTCGATTTAACGAACGTATTTCGTGATAACCATGAGCAAATTGACATTTTTCGCCGTATTTGCAAAAGCCGGTTTCTTGATATGATCGACATAGTTCGGTTTTATATCGTTGTGAACTTGTTTTCGTATTACTATTTGTTGAATGTTGATTTGTTTCGTTCGATGTTTGAGAGAAGAATTGTGATGATGATGATGTCATGTGTTGTGAATTCGATCGAACAACTGGTCCTCCGACAACTTTCGAATACACTTGACTTGTTAAAGTCGGCGAGAGGACATTGACATTCTAGATCGAGAGAGAGAGAGAAAATACTTGAAAACCACATTTGTTTTTCTTTTTATTTTGACTTACAATCGATGTAATCATATCATGTAGATAACAAGATGGAAGTTGAAACATGCTTGTGAATATCAAGGCACCGATGTCGAGACAATAAGATGACGAATATGTTCGGACGCGTCGTCGTCTTTTCTCTTTTATATAGAATTCTTCCTTTTCGTATGTATAGATTTTCTTTCTTTCTCTCTCGCTCGCTCACTCTCTTTCGTAATGTGTTTTCTCTCGTTGTTTTTCTCTTTTCTCTCGAATTTTCACATGAACCTGCCATGCGAACAAATGAAACACCAATAGAAAAACATGTCTCTCCTTCTTCTTCGTCCTTTTTTTTATTACATTTGAAATGACGTAAACATTTTTCATCTTGGCATGAAATCAAGAATATCGTTAAAATTTCATTGTGCTAATTGGATGTATGTGTTTCAACAATGCAATTAACATATTGAATGTTGAATTGCCTTGCCTTGCCTTCGAGGGAATAATAACGATGATATACAACAATCATTTTCTTGTTTTGACATTCGTAGATTATTTTGTTAATCCGACTAAGTGTCAGATGAAAATCTGTTAGAAAAATTTCAGTTCTATTAGTTTTTTTTATGAACGTGTCATATTTAAACCGTGACAAATATGTTATTAGTTTTCTATAAATGAAAACAAATTGAATAGAAAATGTGAATGATCTAATTGTTTTCGAGTGATTGAAGGAAATAAAGTAGATGTGCCATTTTTGGATTAGCATCGATTGGCGATTGACGCACATCACCTGATAATGCGCTCACACAGAAACTGCTCGTCGGTGATAATTCTGTGGTTTGCGAACGACGAAGTGGACTCTAGGAAAACAAATCGATGATATTTGCATGGAAAAACAAAAAAGAGTCGAACATGTGGCGATGGAACTTGTAAAACATTACAATCGTATTCGTATGGAGACGCACTTGGAGGATGTGGAGCAGAGGAAATCTTTTGAAATATAGAAAATACAAAAAAAATGAAATCTATAAAAGAAGAAGTATCGTCTACCATGCTCGAATGATTACTCGGAAGGAAAAGTGTACTTTCAACATTCATTGAATCACTTCTCATACTACTATACGCTGTACTAGCTGAATGAGCACTTATACGATGACAATGATTTGTTCGAAAAGCGACTTGATTGATCATGGATGATTCATCTTCGTAATTCATATCACAAACTCCGGTTACATGTATTGCAGGTAGAACGTTTTTTTTCGTGAGATTTTTCAATGAATTTATCATTGGTATGCGATGAACAGCTGTACTAACAGATAGTTCGCCTAGATTATCTCCTAAAACATCGACATTATAGGCCATATCTTGGTCAACAACGATATCTTCATCGTCATCATCAGCATAATCATGATTAAGATTATTTTCGAAGACATTATTTGACATATTTCCCGATTGAAACTAGAAAAAACGAATAATTGAATGGAGATTTTGAAATAAATAAAACAAACATTGTTGAATGCAATTGTATTATTAGAATTATTTTCTTTATTCTCTTCGAAACGTTTGTCTGACTGATGATCATCGGTACGTTTATGTTTCTTTTGTCGAAAAGCATCTTCACCATGAACAGTTTTGACATGTTTACGTAATGAACTTGGATCTGTATAGGATTTATGACAACCTTGAATTTGACAAATATATTCTTTCTACAAGAAGACAAAAAAGCATTCGTTTTCAATCGACGTATTTATTTGACGAAACTTTATTCAGATGCGTTCGTTTGACATGTTTAGTTCGATCCGATGGATTGCTAAATGCTTTTGAACAATCGGGATATTCACATGGATACGGTTTTTCTCCTAAAAGAATTCAAATTTAGAAAACAAAACACACACAAAAAAAACAAGAAACCAGTGTGTGAACGTTCGTGTAAACGAAGATATTCAGCACGTGTGAATGTTTTCGTGCAATCGATAAACGAGCATTGATATGGACGATCTTGCGTATGTGTTCGTAGGTGAGTGAAGAGTGAATAGAGAGATTTAAATGGTTGATGATGACGAGAACATGATTGCCATTGGCAAAACCATGTCCGAGAATCGATACGATCGATATGAACCGAACGAATATGCTGAATAGGAAAGTTTTATTGAAAGGAAAGTTTAGTTTTTGTTTTACTTCGGTTAGTTGAATTGGCGTTGAGAATAGAAGATCACAACCAGCCCATTGACATTGAATTTCATTGGGTTCAATCAATGGAGCTAATGGTTTTTGTTGAATGATTGCCATAGGTCTGAGTTCGGTTGTTGTTAAAGGTGATTTTATCAAAGTTTCGGGCAATGGAGAAAATGATAATGGACGTTTACCTTTTCCATCACTGGATGATAGCGATGGAGTTGACAAACGTGAATCTAAAGAAAGATTCGATTGATAAGCTCTTTCAAATAGTTTTTTTTTGCGATCTTAACGTTTTGTAGATGTTAACGATGGTAATGTGCATGATTTCGAACTTGAACTTTTCGATGTAACAGATAGGACACCTGGATCATTAGCTGATGGAATCGATGGTAAAACAAATGTCTGTTGAATGAACGTGTTGTTCGTTGTTTTCGATAGATTCGTCCAATCTATTGGTGTCATCGTTTATTTCGAAAGTAACTCTCAATTGGAATGTTTCTCTTTTTGTGTAATCACAAAAAATTGTTCTTATCTCATATTGAATGTGTTAATGATAGTAATTATTCGACAAGAACTGAACAAATGCAGTTTGTTTACTCTCGAGAGTTGTTTTTAGTAATATCAATTGTCAGTTGTTCTGTTAGCACATCGGATATTGAGTTATTATCTCATTCTTTCATTCAATCTATCTGACAATGAACTCAACAACCACCTCCTCCTCCTCCTCCGATGAAACTTTCAATCATTTAACTATTTGGCTCTATCAACCGATGACTATTTGTATTATAAGTGTGACAATTGGAACGATATTAGTCTTTATAACTTATTTTCTTCCAGCAATAATTATTATCTGTCGAATACGACGTGAAAGACATCGATTAAATATCAAAGAACTACGACGTATTAGTGATTTTATTTAAAATAAGACTTGTGAAATCCATTAGCGACATCTATGTAGATTTCTTTCGAAAATAAAATCATGTTAATCTCAATATTTCGTAGTTGTTTTCTTGTTCAACGAAATCTTGTTTCGAATTCGAAAAACTCACTGAAATTTTCTTGAGAATATTCATCATCGAGGTTTTCCTCAGCTCCCTGAATGCTCCATCACAATGACAGTCATGTCGACGAATAAAATCAACGAAAATAAACTACGACTAACCGCCAATACATTTGCACATACTACGTACATATATTTCTATCTAACACCATTTAAATAAAACCTTTTCGTCGACTTCCGTTCGAGAAACTGATTCATCGAAATTTGCTTGAAAAATCTCCATTCAATTATCTTAATTTCATGGTTGAATAAAGTATGTAACGAATCAAAAACGACGATGTCCTTCGAAAAAATCTTCATTTTCGATGTTTAGAAATGAAAACATGGAAACTGACAGTTTACAACACTGTTCAACAGTCTCAAATATGCATATGGGTATTGAACGAATTCAAATCTGTTCCTATTTGACATCTTCAAATTGATTTTCAGGACTAAATTCTCATTCAACATTTGGTGCTCAAGGTGATCAAACCACTACGAAACTAAATCTTTTACCTGCCCGAGACAATCCACTTGATCAACATTCAGAACAGTTAACAAAAACGTTTCTTTCAACTACACCAATCAATTGGGATATGGACACGAATTATCTTAACAATCATAATTATGTTCATTTAGATTCTCAATCAACAAAATCAATGCATGATGACGATATTCAACAAGATAATTTGAATAATAATAATATTAATAATAATGCACAATCAACAACGAAACCAAATTTTACGACTAATTTCTCGAATACCGATCTCAATGGTTCGAAAGTGATTCGTTTAGTTCGTGCAAAACAAGCGACCAAACGTAAATCAAGTTTAGACACATTAATCGAAGTTGTACAAAAAGAATTACTTCGCGTTAATGGTCAATCGAATTCATCGTCGCCATCACCGCCTCAAACACGTTCGACAACGCACGATTCCGACACATCAACAGCAACTTTGCCAAACAATTGTCAACTCAATTCCTTACGCAAACGTTCGACGAACAAACGAAATCGTTCGTTGTCAACCGATGACGAACACGAACAACCGACAAATCATCATTCGATTGCCGAAGAAAACATCGACGAAATCGTTCGAGATACCGTCGATAAACTTGTTGCAATAACTTTACTTAATAACGCGCCGTTCATTGTCAATATGATCACAGGCACGAATACAAACACCGAAACGAAATCAACGCCACCGACAACCAACGGAATACCATCGAAATCGATTGTCAATAACTCGGATCTTGCGCTTTTGTCATCGGCAGCGAGCGAACTAAGAAATTCGATGCAGCAACAACAAGTATCTCCGATGAAATCGCCGAACAACGATCCATCGAAATCATCGACGGTCTTTGTCACGCCACGCTTAGTTAACTTTCAAACAGTTATACCTAAGCCAACAACAAATCTTCAAATCGGTAATACAAAAATTATCCTCGTTTCGCCGACGAATTCGTCGTCGTTAACAACAAATACGAGTCCTGTGAAATTAGTCAAACTAACGCCAACATTACAGAAAAATGTACAAATTGTTATTCCCTCACGAACGACCAACGAATCTCTTTCGACCGCTGCCATTCGACCGTTGACAACCTGTTCGGTCGATCAAATTCCTCAAGCAGCACAAGAAGTTACCATCACAACTTCGCCGAATTTCAACAAACCACGAAGACGTTCATCGAGCACGACGCCCACGGACAAACCCGTCGGCAAAATTCTTCGGCCGATTGCTAAAGTTTTGCCTGTCTATCCGTCGAATAACGGTAAACCAGTCGTCGATCGTCATTTTTGTTGCAAAACATGTCGGACTTTTTTTTTTCTATTTCAGCTACTGATGAAACTCCCAAACCAATGACAGTTAATTTCTCTCCACGAGTCCCGTCGACACACGGTCCGATGATCTATCGAATGACGTCTGTCAATCCAAGTCTGTCTCGAAAATCTTTCTTCGTTTTGACCTTCTCGTTTTCTTTGCAGATGTTCCCGTCTTTCGTGTTCGTGCGCCCACGACACCGACACCAATCAAAACTGATACAAAATCGCTTTCAATCGCTAAACAACCACAACAATCGACAACAGGTGCTTCGGTTTCCGTTCTAGCTTGCTTCAAAACGACAAAAAAACGTACTAAAGTATGTCATTTGAAATCACATTTGCCTCTGGACATATCCGGATGTTTGCAGGAACGAGCCATTATGCCTCGTCCAACGATTGATTCTCTCGAATCGTCGTCGCCGTCTCATGATTTTCAATCGAGACTTACATCTACGAATTCCGTGCCTTTGTTAATAGCAAATAGTAATTCAAATGAACAAGCTAATCATCGACCGACGATGGAAGATAAATCTATCCAATGTCAACATGATCATGAGAACAGTACGACTGATGAACAAACTACGAAAAGTATTTCATAACAATTAACAACAACAACAACAGAAAAATAACGATTTTCTTTAGATAAAAAACGAAATGGACAGATTGATGATGATGACAGTTGGACAGTAGCTGCTGATGCGTAAGATAAACTAAGAATTCGATGTATCAGAATATCTGATTTCTATTCGGTTCATAGACTTCTTCGCAATGTTCTATCACAATATGGTTTTCGTTTTCTTGATATCAATTGTCAACAAAATCTCTCGGCAAAATTCGATATGATTCAAACGAATCTTGTTGTAAGATTATTCGAAGAAAACTTTCTTCTATTGCTATTTCTTCTTCTTCTTCTAGAGTGGAATGATTTCATCGAAAGATGATTTCTATAAATCTGTTGTTGATATCAAAGAAAGTCTAGTTGAAAATGGTCTTTCGAAAATCTCCGCAGATAATCTTGAGAAACTTTTCGTCTACTTCGAAAACGAATATCCCAAACTGTCCGATGGCAATTTGTCGACGCGAACAAACGATCGAGTAATTTCTACATCGAATCAAAAGTCAAACGAAATTATTTTGTTTTCATAGAAACGATCACGACGACAATAGAACGTAACTGCAAATGATATATCGATTGATTTTAGTGTTTTCTTCTTTCTCACTTATGTATATAAGCATTCAGCTTTGATAAAAACAGACACAGATTACTATATTTGTTGTTTTTCTTTTTCTTTTTTCGTTACTGTTGGTTCTTTTCTCCTCCTCTTCTTCTTCTTTTTTTCATTGATCGTACGATTTAACTTGCAATATATACATAGAAAAACGGAAATCAGTGTTTATTTGTTTTGATTTGTTTTTTTTTATTCTTTCATACTGATTGATAAAGAAAGGCAAAGTTTAACGATCAAGAGAAAGTTATCTGTGTATTATTTTAACATGTTTTCTTCTTTTTCTTTTCACTATCAACTTCTTTTTCTCTCTCTCTCTCTCCTGGTTTTTCATTCTGTTCATGTATAAGATTCAAACAAACAAGACACCTATTTATCAGTTTTCTTTTTTCTTGTTCATCCGTCTATATAGTTGTGTATACATGATATGTTTATTTAAAAATAAAGAAAACAACAAAACGAAATCAATATTCAACTCATAGTTATTCATTTCAGATGAGTTTTTAACATGCCCAAAGCTGTAGAAACATTTGGTAAAGAATGCCATGATTGCGGACATAGTAGTAAGTTATGAATACTAACGGGACGATCGATTTATCGATCGAGTTTTTCTTTAGATCCCGATTGGTCTTCAATAAATCATGGCGTACTTTTGTGTGATGAATGTTGTAGTGTTCATTTAAGTCTTGGAAGACATATTTCACAAATAAAATCATTTAAGAAAAGCTATTGGCCACCAAGTCAATTGAATGTAAAAATCGACATGAGTGATTTTGTGAAAACGAACTTGATTTTTTTCAGTTGGTACAAGAATTGAGCTCGAATGGTGCGAATCTTGTTTGGGAATACGGATTACTCGATCCACAAAATAAAGTTCCGAGAAAAAAACCATCGGCTAAAGATCCACTACCGTTCGTAGATTTCGAATTGACTGAATGAATGAATGTTTTTGTCTTTTCTCGTAGAGTAAAAGCAGATTTCATTCGAACAAAATATCAACAAATGGCGTATATTAATCGATTAAAAGAAGAAACGAATGGCGTTTTCGAAGATTTACATTTGGTAACAAATGAATATTAATTTTGAGAGAAGATCGACATTGAATTGTTGTTGTTGTTTAGCAATTACATTCCATTGCTCGAACAGATAATGTTGTAACTTGTTTGAGATTTCTTTCTCAAGGTGCTGATCCAAATTTTAAAAATCCAGTTTGTAGAAAAACGAAATTGTTCTTGTAAAATTCGTGGCTTTTTTCTTCCAGGAAACAGGTACTTCGTCTGTGCATGTTGCAGCTAGTCGTGGTCAACAGAATCAAATCGAAGTATTTTCAAATCTTTTCTCAAGAACAAAAAATAATTCATCTGTCTGCGTTTAGCTTCTTTGTATTTTTGGTGGAGATCCCGCTGCAGTCGATAGTTCAGGTGTTTCACCTGAAGAACACGCCAGGTTAGTTGAGATTGGGATTTCAATGATTCGAATCGATAGGTTTTTTTAGAATCAATGGATATTCGGATCTAGCTGATCGAATTGTTGAATTACAATACGAATTAACTGATCGTTTGGCTTGTTTTATTGGTGGCAAACGACCTGATCATAAAACAAATCAACATATAGTTCTTCCTGACATTCATGACAAGTAAAACAATCGAAAAAAACAAAACAAAAAAAAATCATCTTTCATTTGAATTTCTCTAGTCTCGATTCATCTGATCAGGCAGTACTTGCTCGAAAGAAACTCCAACAAGTATAGACGAATCTCTTTCTTTTCCCCGAAAATTCGAGCAAAAATCTATCGTTTAGCTGCCCGATCAACTCTTCGAAGATTTAGCAATGGATGTGTTCGATGAAGTCGAACGTCGTGAACTGAATACAAGTATTAATTCAATCAAACTATCTTTGTTTATTAATTTCGAATTTCTAGTTTGGCATGCCCAAGTTGAGAAAGCTTTAATACCATTGCATGTCGTACCATTTCTGCCTGTTAATCCATCGTTTTCAGCCACACGAAATCAAGTAAATCGATTCTTTCGATTTCTAAACAACATAAACAAAACTTTGACTTGATCAGGGTCGACAAAAATTAGCTCGTTACGGTCTCAAAGAATTCACAACATTCATTTACGATATTGTCAACGAAATACGACGACGATTCTACGGCTATTTGATTCAATCGCCTGTTCCTACTTCCAAATGTACGTACTTTTTTTTTGTTATTAATAAATTAAAAACATTTTCGTGCATTTTCAGTTCATACATTACCACGTCAAATCTCGAATCCTACAAATATGACAAACAATGCATCGATTTCAACTCAAGATATTCTACATTCAAACGGTCCAACGGGTATTTCATCAACAACAGCTCTAATCAATGCATTCATCGACTCAGATGACGAACCACTTTATGATAAAGTCGCGTCGGATGAAGATTATAGTAGTCTGCCAAATAATGAACAACAAGTCAAACGAAATCGTGTGCAGAAAAAAACGAAAAAAGTATCCGATCAATTAAATGATGGCGGTGCTTTGCAATCTCCAACTGAAGTAAAAAAACAAACAATCAATTGATAATGAACATTCGAAAAATCTTTTTAGAGTGTTAATCTTTCGGAAATTTCGAACGAAGAAACCGTTCGAAATCATCGTTCTCAAGATTTTAAATCTCGTTTAGCCAATACTGAACTTCAACTAAAATATCTCGCTTGTGCACATGTCGATCTAAAAAACGAACTTGCTGTTCTACATCAAATGGTAACAAAAAAACGGAACTCGAAAGACATAAAATCTTGTTTTTTTCTGTTAGATTCAACGATTACTCGATGAAAGTTTATTAACAAAAGTCGATCAACAGGTTTCAAACGAACAAATCTCAACAGATAATCACAATCACGAACAACGAAATTCACTTAATAATAAAGTAAAAACTTCCGTAAATATTTTTCCATTCAATCAAACCAAGATTATTCTCTAGTCAGCACAGCAATTATTCGACAATCAAAGTCGAAAATCGAGTCCAATTGTCGAAAGTGATTATGACAACACAACAGTCATCGAAGACGCTGACAAGTAACACTATTTAACTAAAATCATTCAATGAATCACTTCCTTTTCTTTATCGTCTAGTCCATTAGCGAATACAATTCGCCATGACAAACGGTACTTCCTCGTTTTCGTTCGTCGTCTCATTGAATTTCATTTTTAGTTCTAGTCGTAGCATGCAGCGATTCCCTCAAATCGATGAAACATCGTTGAATAGTACTCGTCCATTTCGATCGACAGATTATATTAATTCGAATATTGAAGTGCCAATCATCAAATCTCAAGAACAAACAGTTGGAAATGGTCGAGCACGATCATGTTCAGGCGGACGAAATAAAACGACATCGCCGTCGATTGTTACTCGAAAAGGTTCGATGAAGAAGAAGAATTTTTCGTTCGTTCAAATAAAATTTTGCTTTAGTTTCATCAGGATCCGGCGAAACCTCATCGGATATCGACAAACGAACACGAAAAATTACACATCGTATCGCTGAATTATTCAGTTTAATCAAAGAAAATCAAACTGATCGGTAGAATTGAATTCAATTTCTCTATTTTCAACTCATTTCATTGCCAATTTTTCAGTTTTATTACTTGTGCTGAACGAATTAACAATTCCGTTCAAGACATGATACGTCTCTTCGACAAAGTAAAAAAACAACTCATTTCGTTTTTCTTTTCATCAACGTCGTTAACTTTAGATTGTCGTAACCGATGAAATTCGATCGAATCTCGATATGTTAAATGCAAGTTCTCAACAATTACTCGCTCATACAACATTAAAAGATAAACATCTCAATCGTACTGAACAAATTCAATTCATCATAGATGATTGTTATAACATAGCTTTAGCAACTAAAAGTCTCGTTGGACTCTATCAAAAAATCTAAACATTCAATTTTTCTTTTGTCTTTCATTTATTTCTTATTCATCAATCGACTAACATCTTTCTCAGGTCTAGTGTTTGTATTACTTAACAATGTACTATATTCATCATTTTCTTTTTTAAATCCAATAAAGTTCAACAAATATTTCAACAGGACACAAAGACAAAATTGTTTGGCTTTTATTTAAACGAAGACAGGACACGTACAGACACACACACAAAAAGAAATGAAAAGAAAAGAAACATTTTTTTCGAACTATGTTGAAGAAACATTGACTTAAAGACTAAATCTGACATTTGTCACGAATATATCGCCAAAGCCATAAATCAGCAACATAGAAAAATAAATAGGAAGACAAAATGGCACACACATAGATAGAATCGCAAGATCGAAAAATAAAGCAAACAAATTCGACGATTGGATTTCGTTCTCGTTCAAAATATTTAGAAAAAAAAAACAATCTTTGTGTGTGCGTGTGTTTTTTTTGATTCATCATTGGTTTTCTTTTTTTATCACAATTGAATGAGAATGAAATTTGACTTTGTTTATCGAAAATTTGTTCACTGTTATTTATCGATCAAACGAGACAACAAACAAGAACTAATTCTATTTTGTCGAGTCCACAATCGAAGACTAGAAATGACTCTTGTTATTGTCTGATACGAAAAAGAAGAAGAAGAAGAAGAAGAAAACGAACAGAAAGAACCTATTGCAATAACCTGATTACAAAACACGAAAACGAATAGACACGAAATAAAGAATGAAATCACCGTCCTCGTCATCGACAGAGAGACTCAGCCGTATGTACATAATACTGCTTTGTTATACTCAAAGAAAGAGATTTGAATGAGATACAAAGCATTAGTGTACAAAAAAGAAGAAAAGAAATGAAAAGTAAACGAAGTCATTCTCAAAAAGAAAAAGAAAAAAAACGATAAAAATAACTTAAATTTACCCCTCCCTGGCCTGGTGTGATTCGTGTTCTCTATGCTTTAACCGATATGTATTGTGGTTGATTTCTAGACGAATAGAATGGACTGTAGAAACCACGATTGTGATTTTTCTGAAAGGTTTTTTGTTTTGGTTTAGGTTTGTCTTGAACTTTTTCTTCGCATGTTACAATCGGAAGATTTTCATTTGTCGTTGTTAAATACCACGATTCAGGTGGTTTCGGTAATAATGAACATTCAGGCGGATCAGCATATGTGTCCGTATAAAACATTGGTACGGCCGGTAATGAACTAGCTGACATAGCAACAGGCGATGTCGTATTTGAATAATGACGAGAATGAGAATTCGAATGATTTTTTGGATATGATGATGCCATACTACTATTTGATCGCATACGATTTGAATTAGCAACAGGTATTGAATGAGAATTTTTCATACGCTGTTGTTTAATCGGAGATTTTCGATTGTTCATGTTCATGATTTTTTTTTGCTTTTGGAGTTTTTTACAAAAAAAACAAAGAAAAGAGAGGGAATCTAAAAGTAAATCAAACCATGACTTTTCTATTTCATTTCTAATAATGAAAAACTTCGAATGTAACACATTGTATTTATGTTGATTTAAAATGAGAGCGAGAGAAGAAGAAAAAAAACAGGGCAAAAGGGCTCTCGTATTGATGAGGTAGGAAAAAACGAAGAAAGAGAAGAGGAGAAAAAAAATGACGATAGGCAAATAGAAAGATTTTGCGTGTAATACGCCACTCGCATATTTGTCATTGGTGGAAGACGACGACGACGACGAGAAAAAGAAAAAGAAAAGAAAGAGCTCACCAACGAATATACGTAACGAACGATAAATAAGTCTGACTAATGTCAAATGCGAACACCCTTACATATCTACATAGACAATGTAATAAGCAAACGGAGGCGTCGAAAAGCCCCATTGGAAATTTGCCTGTTCTCTTCTCTTTTTTTTCTCTCGGTCGTTCGCGTTTTCTCTCATGATTATCAGATATTCAATAGAGACCTTCAACGCATCTGTCTCCTCGAATAGTCGAGAAAATAA
>ERZ778020.2673-NODE-2673-length-12528-cov-3.792271_pt1 | contig 12528 bp, 12 predicted proteins | sample MGYA00375750_ERZ778020 | MGnify/ENA primary metagenome ERZ778020 (study PRJEB29350, sample SAMN05389818) | bioreactor metagenome | isolation source: Ammonium sulfate bioreactor | place: South Africa: University of Cape Town | collected 2014-03-17 ...
ACTTTATTCGAACAGTGGAAAAACGATGGACAATCGGAACAAAATCGTGAAGATATTTTAAATGATCTACAGACAGAATTAACTCGTTTGAAAACTTCGAATGTTGCTGTTTTTCGTGAACAATTGGAAAAAGTCACGGGTTATTTAGCTGACAACATTTTAAATTTATCTGACGAATTTTTAGAATTTTTAATCGAATCTTTCATCGATTTATTAAAACAATGGCGTCAATCACCATTGGATTTCGACAATCGCAACACTTTCGATAATTTGACAAAAATATTCAGTGAACATGACGATGCATTCAAGAATCAATTAGTAGTTGACGAATTCGTTGAATGTTTGTATACAATTGCACGTCTTGGAAAACCAATATTTGAACATTCAAATATACGAATGATGACTGAATTAATAAGAAAATATGTCTATATGCAAAGCAATGGTAATAGAGATTTTATGTATCAATCAAAAATCGACGATGGTATAGTTAAATGTCTTTGTTCATCATATACACCTGAAGTATTTACTCAATTGATATCATCATATCCATCCGAAGATCGTACTCAAGCTGAATTCTTTGTTTTTCATGGTTTATTTCACTATACAAGATGGATAAATCGAGAATCACTTGAAAAATATTCATTTCAATTACGTGAACATTTGCTTAAATCAGTTAGTGATCTACTTGATGTTTATGTTGAAACGTCAAGTCACTGGTCAACATCGTCTCTAGCAATTCTTACAACTGTTACCGTCGACTTTCTGTATTCAGTACAAATGACAATTCCAAAAGACATTCATGTTGACGTTCAAAAACATATTTGTGACGTATGCATACGCATACTTTTATTGCCAACTTGTATATCAACAGGTATAAACATCAACTGTGCTCAATATTTATACATAGGAACGTTAAATGACAAAGTTTTGGATCATCTGAAGAGTCAACAATTAACACAGACTATGTTTCAAATTGGAAATTTATATAAAACGACGAATGATATACAATTTAATGTCTATCGAATTCTAGCTGCTATTATGACCGAAGAAGATATCAAACGATTGGATAATCCAGGAGAAATAGCAAATGTATTTCTTAAGCAATTAGATCAAATCAAAGATATGAACGGATGGGAAACAAGAATAACGAATTTATTAACAAGTTTAAAAAGTAATTTCACCCCTCAAGTATTAATTAATTCAAAAATATGTTTTATTATAGATTTATTACAACATGATCAACTTCGAGATGAAATCTTTCAATTGAACGGTTTGCCATTGTTTATTTATTGTACAACACAATCAAAATATCCTGCTCTTCTTCAACAACGTGCCTTAGAAAATCTCTTGATCATGGCATTTAGCGAAACAGTTCGTTCGAATTTGAAAGCAAACGAACAATTCATGACACATTTGAAAAATCTATCGGAAAATTCGAATGAATCCGATTTAAAACGAGCAGGAGAAAGTCTATTATGGTTTTTAACCAAAGAAGAAACATCGAAAACATCTTCAGATCAACAAACATCAAATAAAACGTACGATATAATGATTAGTTATTCGCATAAAGATAAAGATCTGTGTTTTCAAATTTATGATCGTCTCGTGAAAGATAAATTTCGTGTTTGGTTAGATCGTGAACAAATGCACGGTACACCACTTGAATCAATGTCGAATGCGATTGAAAATGCCGAATTCGTTTTTCTTTGCATGTCCGATGCATACAAACAAAGCGGATATTGCAAAATGGAAGCGTATTATGCATTGGAACGGCAATGTTCAATTATTCCATTGGTTATGAAAGCTCAATATAAACCTGATGGATGGCTTGGCATTGTAGTAACAGGAAGAATGAGAATTGATTTTCCGAAATATGGTTTTGACGATGGATATAAAAAATTATTAGTAGAAATTAATCGAAATCGTCAGGAAAAGAAGCAAACAACGAATTCAATGATTACTCATCATGAAATACCAACGAACAATATCAAAATTGAATCAAAAAAATTAACTTTACAAGCAAAAAAGTAAAAGAGATTCATATTCAATGAATTGTGTATTTAATTTTGACATTCTAGTGATTATGTATTACCATCAGATATTCAACAATGGTCTGTTGGCGATGTTGAACAATTTCTTCTTCAGAAACATCTTCAATGTTTTCTACCTATCTGCGAGAAAATGAATGGAACACGACTTGTTAGTTTATATCGAATGTGCGCAGATAATTCACCAGTTATGTTTCAATCGTTGAACAATCAATTAGCAGTGAAAAATAGCGAAGAAAAGCAGCATTTTATTGAAATATGTGAATATTTACAATTTTTAGAAGACTTAAAAGCTTTAGTACCGGTGTTAATTGAGAAAAAAGAAGTAGCTTCAACTCAATCGTCTGTTTGTTCAATTTTATAACACTTGATGTTCTTTTTTATTCAAATAAATGACACATAAAACCTCACATAACTCTTCTGTTCTTAATATGCAAAGCTTGATAACGACATCTATATCACTGAATGTTTCATGGACTACTGAAATGTGACCAATAACGCCAATTTGTTAAAGTTTAGTGTAGTTTAGTTTAGAGTTTTGCATCATCCATTTGTGTACTAGACAAGAATTCGTCCGATAATTTCTTATAGAATAGAATTATTAATTCAATCCGATTTATAATGATAAATAAATATCATCATTCAGCTAATGCATAAACTCCAACGCATTTTTTCGAGCTGAAATCTTATGTTCAAGGTATTTTGGTAAAACGATTGAATTTTATCATGGCAACAAATAAGAAACCGATAAATCCAACAAATTCCGCGCCAAAAACATACGGTAAACGTCCTGTTCCATTTCAATTTCCTGATAGTGAAGAAAAAATGTATATTGGATCAGAAGTGAGTCGAACAGTATCAAACTACATGTTGTTCACAGTATTTTCTTTTTGTCTAACTTCAGGTTGGCAATTATTTGCGTCTATTTCGTGGAACACTTTATAAAAAATATCCATCGCTATGGCGTCGTCAAATATTATTAGACGAACGAAAATGGTTAATTGAACAAGGTAAATATGAATTATAGTTTTTAAAAAAAAACAATCGATTCAAATTTGTTTGCAGGTTGTTCTGAATCATCATTACCAACGAATTTAACTCTCCTACGTGCAACTGAAATTGAAGAAGTTCTCAATGGTAATGATGATAAATATCGTGCAACAACGATAAGTACAGAATCGACGACGACACGAATGTTTGTTGTTTAAAATTCAACTAAATCGATCGAATTTCATTTGATGTTTTGTTTTCGATTTTAGAGATAAAAATAAACGATCAAATTGGTCGTCAAGTTATCCAACAAATTCACATTATCTCGATGCAGTACCATCGGCAACACCTATCAATCGAAATCGAACTGCAATACGAAAAAAACTGTTTCCTCTTTGGTGAGAAAAATAACTTTTCTCTATCAAAAACCGAAATTTGTATTTTGATTAATTAGTTTTGACCATCAAAATCCCGAAGCTGCACTTGACAATGCTCAACAAGATGAAGAACTCGTTCCTATTCGATTGGATATCGAACTCGATGGGCAAAAACTACGAGATACATTTACGTGGAATAAGAACGGTAGTCGAAAATTTCAGAAAAAAAATAAATTCTTTTTTTTGTTGGTTAATTAGAACGATTAATTACTCCGGAAATATTTGCTGAAATTCTCTGTGATGATTTAGATTTAAATATAGTTACATTTGTGCCAGCTATAGCTCAAGCTATTCGACAGCAACTCGAAGGACATCAACAAGATATTCAAGGAGAAAATTACGATCAACGAGTGTTGATTAAAGTTCGTTTTCGATGTCGAAATTGAATTCATTTCGAACGGTTCTATTTTAGTTAAACATTCATATTGGTAATGTAAGTTTGGTCGATCAATTCGAATGGGATATGTCAGATAAGCAGAATTCTCCTGAACAATTCGCTCGAATACTCGCTGCTGAATTAGGTAAATAGTTTAATTTTTTTTATTATAAATTGACTTTCTTTTATGAACACAGGTCTTGGCGGCGAATTTGTTACGGCGATTGCTTATAGTGTTCGTGGACAATTGAGTTGGCATCAGAAAACGTTCTCATACAGGTTTATATCGATGAAGAAAATTGAAATTGTTGAAATTTGTGTGTTTTTTTTTCAATTTTCCAGTGAAACACCATTACCATCTGTTGATTCACCTATGCGTACTTGCTCGGATATCGAACAGTATTGTCCATTTATAGAAACATTAACCGATGCCGAAATGGACAAGAAAATACGTGATCAAGATCGAAATACACGGTTCGACAGCTTTCGATCAACCAAATGCAATTCATATATATTTATTTTCAATCTTTTTAGACGTATGCGTCGATTAGCTAATACGGGTTCGACATGGTAGATCCAAATAAACAAACAAACAAATTAATTAATAAATGTAGTTTCTGTTTTGATTTCTTTACTTGCTCTCTTTCTCTTTTTTTTTCTCTTCATAAAATAAATTGTTTTGTTTGAAATATTAATAGAATAATATCAAAATAATAATCATCATCTTCTCGTTTTCAGAAAACGAACATTATAAATCATGGTTCTTCCGTCTAAATTAGCTAGTGATCTAAGTGAAACATCTCGTGTATTGAATTTAAAAGATCCCAATGTTCGTTCATTGATCTTATCATTGGGCACACGTGCATTAGCATTATTCGGTTCGATGGTTTGCAGTTATTTTCTCATTCGTTATGCATTAAAACATCTCGATCCAACGCATGAAGAAAAAAAACGTCAAAAAGAATTTGCCGATATTATTTCGAAAAAAATGAATCTACCCAAAGAACTTATAAATAATTTCAATGAATATGAAATTTGTTTACTAGCTGATTTAATTAATCCAAATGAAATCAAAACTTCTTGGCAAGATATCGGTGGATTGGATCATATTATTGATAATATAAGACAAACAGTGATTTATCCATTACAACATCCAGAATTATTTCAACAATCGAAATTATTGAAATCGCCTAAAGGTGTTCTTTTATATGGACCACCGGGCTGTGGAAAAACAATGCTAGCAAAGGCTATTGCGAAAGAAGCAGGAGCAAATTTTATTAATCTTCAAGTAGAGAATTTCAAAAATAATCTCAAGAATTGTGATTTTTGTAAGAATGTTGTTTTAGGTCACGTCTTTACTAGATAAATGGTACGGTGAGTCGCAGAAACGAACAGCTGCTATATTTTCTCTTGCTCGAAAACTTCAGCCAACGATTATCTTCATCGACGAAATCGATTCATTCATGCGTACACGTCAAAATGATGATCACGAATGTACACGTATGGTTAAAACTCAATTCATGACTCTCTGGGACGGATTAGAAACGGATGATAGTGATCCAACATTGAACCGTATTTTAATCATTGGTGCAACTAATCGAGCACAAGATTTAGATGCAGCTATTCTTCGACGTTTGCCAACACGTTATCAAGTTCCATTGCCCGATCTAAGTCAACGAATAAATATTTTTCAATTGATTTTACTCAACGAACAACTCGATGCCGATGTTGATCTCGAACAATTAGCACAACAAACGATGAACTACACAGGCAGTGATATCAATGAAATCTGTCGACAAGCTGCTATGCAACGTATTGTTGAATTGTGTCATCAACAAATAACGAACGAAGAAAATGCCATAGCACAATTACGACCTATTCGACAAGCGGATTTTCTCGAAGCTTTGAGAAAAGTTCGAGATAGTCATCAACATCATCATCATTATCAAGCCTCGGAAAGACTCGTACTTGATTAATATATTTTTTTTTGTTGTTTGTCGTTTTTTCTTTCTAAATAAAATCTCCCCGTTTTCTATATCTATTCAATTTAAAAAAATAAACTCCTTTTCAGACTTAATCCTAAAAGGAATGGCCCAAACAACTGATAATGCACCGGCAACGAAACGATTTTCTCTATCATCATTAATACCAACACAATATATTGTTATTGGTTCAGTTGTTCTCATCGGTTTACTGAATATGTACAAAGGTTTATTCCGATTTTCATTTGGATTTCTTGGTGGTGTAGGAGTTGGTGCTTTTATGGGCTTTATTTTTGCTGATAGTCCTTTGGGACAATACATACTAAAACGACGCAACAAACCTCAACAAGTATAAACAAAATTAAAAAAGAAACAATTCTTCTTTTTATGTTTGTGATATTTTGAATATTTAATCTCGCAGTAGTAAAAATACAAGGATGAACCTCTCCCGTCCGATTGATCTATTTTGTTTTCAGATACAGATTTGCAATGGCAGCACCAGCAGGTGAAGGATTACAATCATTTCGAATTGGTCAACGAAAACGAATTGCTCTAGTCGCACATGATAACAAAAAAGCTGAATTACTCGAATGGGTCAAACGTAATCGAGATGAACTCGTCAAACACGAACTTCATGCAACAGGAACAACAGGTTCTATGATTGGAAAAGCATTAGGCATTACTGTTAATACATATAAATCAGGCCCATTAGGTGGTGATCAACAATTAGGTGCCAAAATAGCCGAACAATGCATCGACATGTTGATTTTTCTTGCCGATCCATTGGAAGCTCATCCGCATGATTCAGATGTTCGAGCATTAACACGTTTAGCCAGTGTCTGGAATATTCCGATGGCATGCAATATTTCAACAGCTGATTTTCTTCTCACTTCGCCTTATATGACAGGAACCTATGAACGAACAGTACCAACATTTGATCATTATTTAAAACGAGATATTCCAACTAGCAATCATTGAACTTTATCTCCTACCTAATTAGTCATCTCATCCCATATTTTTTTTATTTTAGTTGTTTACGTACTTCTCAAAAAAGATATTTTACACGAAATAAACTAGCGAAAATAATCAAATAAATATTCTTTACATTTCTTTGATTAAGACGCTTGTAGTTGTTCAATAGTGCTAACTAATACATAATTAATCCATGAATATAATTTGATTGATAGACGGATATTCTGTTCTATTATTATTCGATCGAACATATGGAAAAGATCGATTCGATGTGTGATGAGATGATGATGATGTGAAAGTATATGCCATTTGTATTGGTTAACCATAGGTCCAATGGTTATATCAAAAGCATAATGGCATAAGAACGAACGAATGACTAAAAATTCTCTTTCAAAATGGTTGTTGCCTTCTTCTTTTTCTTTCTTTCCGTTTGGTTTGCGTGCTAAATCGTTTCTCTATAATAAACACATATTTTTTTCAGATCGAATGCTGTTTATCTTAAAATAAATCATCGATACAGATTGATTTTTATCTTGATTAGTATATTTTCTCAAACCAAAAAAAAAAGACCCAAGAAGAAGATAGATGGCAGATAATTCATCAATCGTCGAAACCAAAACGCTCGATGATTTCTATTCGAATGTTCTATCGAAAGATGCAACAACACGTTTAGATTGTTTCATTCAACTTGAAAACTATCTTTTAAATGAAAATAATTCGATCTATTGTGAAGATCTAACAAGTTTTATTAATGGATTAATTAAATGGATTGAATCAAGCAATTATCGAGTAAGACATTTCTGTCAACTAGAATTATGTCATATTAATGCACACGAAATCTAGATATCTCAAAATGGTCTTCAACTAGTTCAATTATTTATTCAACGATTGGATGCATATGAATTTGAAACGTTTCTTGACAATGGTTCGTCAAATTGAATTTGATAACGAACGATTAGCTTTTGTTTTTCTTGCTTTTTAGTCGTATCGGTAACAGTCGATCGGTTAGGCGATGGAAAAGATCAAGTAAATAGAAGAAAACTAAACAGATAAATAAATAATCTCGTTCAAATTCAATTAAGGTTCGAGAAGCAGCAAGTGATGTTTTGATTAAACTAATGAAAAAGTATACGCCACAGGTTAGGACTCATTTTTAAATAAATCATTAATGAAATAGAATTTCTTTCTAGCGTATTTGGGAGCTTATGCAAACATTATCCCTTGAACATAAACAATTTCGTATAAAAGAAGAAGTTCAACGATTATTAGTTCGCTCATTAAACGAGTAAGTCGGTTTTTTTTCTTCGTCTCTCTGCTACCTCAATTAACACAAATGCTTGTTTTAAAATATATCGATTTAATTTTGAAGTCTATGAGCGTAAACGTTGCTCGTCAGTTTTAATATAAAAACAACCGGAAGACAAGGTTTTTTAATTGTTAGCGTAAAAAAGAAAAGAAAAAAGAATAAACTTCATTTTTTTTCTTGTCATCTGACATTTCAAACAAAGAATATACACGGTGTATGACGTGACGATGCTTCTAATCAGTGTTTCAAATAACTTCGGCATTTTCTCTATTTGCTGTATCCTAATAGAAATAGTAATCAATTTCTCTAGTTTTGTTTATTATTCTATCGTTTGTCAGGAGTTTAGTTTATAAAAAAAGAAAAAGCTCGAACAGTAAACAAATAAATCTGTGTATATATGATTTCTTTCTGAACGATTGTTGGCTGCACTCCTCGTTTTTGCGAGACAGTTTTCTATGTGTGTGTGTCGACGTCCTTCTGTCTTTTATAATTAAAAAGATGCTTTTGGTAGAAAGAAAACAGAAAGCGCAAGAGAGAGGAAAAAAACGAAGAGGAAGAAACAAAATGCACGAACAGCTGCCCGACGGTCAACGACCGTGAGTGGCAACGCACAGCACCATCAGTAACATCGCAGAATGAGAAAAAACGCGAGTCTATTCGTACATATACATCCACTACAGACACATAAAAAACGGTCCTTTTTTTTGCTCTTCTTCATTTTCTTTTGTTTCTTTCCTCTATCCCTCTTTCTCTCTCTCTCTCTCGTGCTTTCTTTTTCTATCATAAATACAAACTATAGAGTCGAATCTCATTCCTAAAGATCATTCTATTGATGATAACACAAACAACAACTAGTACAATGTTAACGAATCAACCGAAAACATTAATGAATAAACATTATTCGATATCCGAGTAAGTTCATTATTCACGCCTAATCATCCTTTTCTCATGAATTTAATAAAATCAAACTGAGTAGCGACAAAAAGAACGATTTTTTTTCTTCTTTCTTTCTTTCTAAATACACGCTTAGTCATCATGTAAAGGAACAGAAAATGTAATCTGTAATATCCATCGGTAGACACGTTTTCTCAATGGATACTCTTGTTGTATTAATGGTCCATTTGTAGATGGAGATTGTTTATTCATTAATGGATTTTTTTTTCAAGCAATATGAATAATACATGTATATCGTAACTATGGGATACCTTGACTTTTAGTTGTTCGTTCGAATATAAAGATACAATAATCTATCATGAAAGACAGTGCATAATAATGTATAAAGCAATAAGATATGAATATAATATGCTCGTTAGAATAGTTCTTACGCAACAAAGAAATGACATATCTCTTTTTCTCTCGTTAACGATCACCATCACTATGGCTATCGTCACTATCTATCTTGTCTAAGCGAGTGTTACTATTGTTATTGTCATCGAAAGGATTAGAGATGTTTTCTTTGAATGTTTGTATTTACGTGCATTCTTTCTCTCTCTTCTTTTGATATCTGTTGACAACTGTTAGTCAATCGATACATAAAACGCAGGTGATCTGGCCATTTAAACATTCATTGTGATAGTAAATAGTAAAGATAATAAAACAAAACAGGATTAGACGATTTTCATTGTTAGCAGTTTTGTCTCGTCGATATGAGACGAACTCATTCAACACAGATTATCAATGATAGGTATGCGAACTCGAAAGCTTGAGAAAGATTTTTTTTTCGTTAATGCAAAGAATTTTAACGAGTAAAAAATTTCTTGTTTTTTTTTTCTTCAATCGCGATTAGGTTTGGTGCATCGACAATTCAATTGAATAAACTCGTTCCTCTCATATGTAAACTTGTGTCTGATTCCAATGGAACGGTAAATATTTAACTTGAATTTTGTTTGCTTGACTCGTAAAATGAATCAAATTGAAAATAGGTTCGTCAACAAGCTATTGACACTCTAGTAGAAATTTATCGTCATGTTGGTGAAAAAGTTCGTGGTGATATAGCCAAACGAGACATCCCCGAAGCCAAGTAAATGTTCAATATGTTTCTTTTATCTAACCTTATTTATTCTTGTTGTTAAGATTAAAACAACTCTACGATAAATTCGACGATGTCGTTGCAAGTGGTCGAATGATTGCCAAAATGTCTGACGCAACAGATGCTAGTGCTTCATCTTCTCTCACAAACGGTAAGATGAATAAACAAATTTCAATGAGATTAGACCTATTTTTCGATGCCATAAAATCGTCCGTCTGTCAAGGCATATCCGCACATACACACGTGTGTACATAAAATACATTCATCCATCCTCTTTCATTGTCGGCGCTTTTTTTTTCCTTTAGTACTATTACTCCTTCCTTTTTTTTCTTCTTCGTTCAAACGCCTTCTATGTATATGTGACAAATAGGAAAAAAAGAAGAAAAAGAGAGAGAGAGAGAGAAAAAAAAAGAGTATGCGTAATATATGCGTCAAGTGATGTTCGATCGATTTGAGTAGTTGTGTGAATAGAGAGGTGACCTGACAAGGGTCGTTCATGTAGTTTTCTTTTCTTCTCCTTTGTCGTCAACGTCTTTTACCATATTGCTGACCGTTAATCGAAATGGAAGATCATATTTACATTGTATTAACTCAGTCATCAGCTTCATCGAAGGTGTAAGGTGTATGCATATGCGTTTTATGTATGTTCATCATTCGATGTAAGATATAAACGAAGATAACTTGATCGTGACACAAGAAAAATTTGAATACGTAGGAAAAAAAATCGAGTATATATGTACGAAAGACACGTTCGTGTATAAATACGTATATATATATATATATATCTACCATCCGACACCCTCGTTCGTACTTGAACGTCGCAAAACTACAACAGACGAAGAAGAAGAAAAAAAACCGTTCTTTTTATGGATCCTTCTTTATTGGAACAATTTCTTGGTCCATCATCAACTCAATTTCAATTATCACCATTAAATGAAGATGAGAATGATGAGTTACGTCCATTAGTTACAACGGGTTTTCAACGACTAAGTTTGACAAGAAAATCATTGCCAGGTAATAATTGCATATATATACATACAAGGTCAAATCGATTCATTCACACATATGTATAGGTTTCAATTACCTTTTCATATGAATTCCTTCAAAAAAAAAAGACCTATTAGCACTTGATATGTCTTCGATATGTGTATATAGTAAACAGAATGATTAATAGTAAATTTTTCGTGTTTAATCGAGTCGAGTAATTGATAAGACTATAATTAAGATATTGACAATGTAAGGAAAACATATTGAATGAAATTTAATTGTTTTGCTATCGAACCTGTCGAGATACTTTATGATTGATCTCTTTTCATTCCGTATGTTGAATGTTCAACTTTGGTTTGTTCTTTTTTATAGTTCAATTTCTTCTCGTCTCTCTTCACTCGTTTTTCTTCTTCTTCTTTCTCTCTTCCTTTCGGCGTCATTTTCAATCATATCGACTCGTAATCGTTTTTTTTGTTGAACTTATCAATTGATCGCTTCATTTTTTTTTCTTCTTTCTTATGTGTGAGAGTATATATATATATGTACACAGTTTTGAAAATAGTTCACCAATTCAAGTTATGACAAAAGAGATGTGCGATGTGTATGTTTAACTCTCATTGATATTTAAACTTTCTTCACACAAACATTTGCGTCTAAGAGAAGAGAAAAAAAGCCGTAAGATCACATTCTACAGATGGTGCCGATTGCGGACGGAATGTTTTTGGCTAGTAAACCTCGTAAGAAATGTCCTTTTGTTGAAATCAATATGTTATTAATAGAATGAAAGAAATGTTTACTAACTAATTTCTTCGTTTAGCTCGACCAAAACCATCTTCAGCAACAGCCAAATCTCGATTGAATGCGGATAATGGTACTTTATCTCGTTCTCGGCCAGGTATCCCGTCCCGAACTCCAACAATTCCTGCCTCAGCAGGTAAGAATAGCTCAGACAGCTAATCGAATCGGTTTATATATATATATACTATTAAAACTCAAGGAGATATAGAAACAGATGTAGAAAAAAATACTTCGACAATCACACGTCGTTCACGATCTTCATCGGGCATACCACGTCCGTATACATCAATAGGAGGTATTGATCGCTTTTTCGTGTCTTGTATCACCTCTCCTACATATATATATATATATATATATTTATCATTAATCAATCTCAGCTGTTGTTATACATATTGTCGTTTTTATATCTGCACCAGTCGTTTCTTCTTTCTTTTCTTCTTCTTTTTGCATCCTATGACATACATAGACGTATATATATATATCTCGATGTCTGCTTGTGTGTGTGCGTGTTATTGTTTCGCTAAGTCACATTATTCATTTTTTTGTGCACACACACACATGCGCGCCCATATATATTTCTCCATTGTTGATGACGTAAGACTT
>ERZ778020.2675-NODE-2675-length-12520-cov-3.990132_pt1 | contig 12520 bp, 9 predicted proteins | sample MGYA00375750_ERZ778020 | MGnify/ENA primary metagenome ERZ778020 (study PRJEB29350, sample SAMN05389818) | bioreactor metagenome | isolation source: Ammonium sulfate bioreactor | place: South Africa: University of Cape Town | collected 2014-03-17 ...
ATTTTATTTTTGATTTTGTCTTTTAAGGCACGAGAAAAAGCCGAAAAAGCGGCCCTGGAACTCGAACAAGAACTTGCTCAATGTAAGAAAGAAATTTGATTTATTTGGCAGATGAATAGATCGAAGATATTCTATTCTAGGGGATCCAAATACAAATGAAAAAACCTCAGCAGATCCATATAAAACATTATTTGTTGCTCGACTTGTACGTTAAACATTTCCTTGTTTCTATGCAAATGAAAACGAAAATTGAACTATTTAGAATTATGATACTTCAGAAACCAAATTAAAACGTGAATTTGAAGTCTATGGAAAGATAAAAAGTGTATGTTTACCTTCAACGCTAAATCAATATTCTTATTGCTTAACTATTTCAGATTCATTTAATTCATGATTCACAAACTGGTAAACCACGTGGTTATGCATTTATTGAATATGAAAAAGAAGCTGATATGCATGGTAGGTGGCTTTGATCTACTTTCTTTTTTCATCGTTCGTGGTTACGTAATGAGAGAGAGAGAGAGAGAACGAGAGCGAGGGAATGCCCTGTTTCGCGTGTTTTCGTTTTGAGATTAGTTAAGCAAGTTAAGCCTGTTTGTCTTCTAGACACGCAACTGCACCGATGCGTGTGTGAGTTACACCCAGTTGTTTTGCTGAAAACCATTCGTGTATGTATATAACATATAAAAGAAAAGGAACACATGGAAAATGAAACCCTTATCTAGAGAAAGGTAAAAAAATAAAACAGGAAAAACTTTGCATTCGAGGTTTGTATTAAAATACAAATATATTCGGGTAAGACAAAATAAAAAACACTACGGTATTCACAAAAAAAACACGGTACAGGTGAGGGAGGTAACAAACAAATATCGGATTTAATCTTATTAATATTTTTCTTTTTCAACATAAAACAACAATTTTTAGTTCGTTTGGTTCGTTTGTTGTTGTTTTTTTTTCTGTGAGTTGAAATGACTAGAAAGAGTTCTCTTGTCCGTATCGATTTGTCTTTTCTCTATCTCTGAATGAAATAAAAAAAGGAAGAAGTCTGTAAGAGAAGCAATGAGGGTAAGTTGACAAAGCCGGGTAAGAAAATGTGATGGTCAAATCGACGGTGAGACTTTGTTGTTGACGGTAAGAACTTCACTTTCAGCGGCGTACAAACGAGCGGATGGACGAAAAATTGATGGCCGACGTGTTGTCGTGGATGTTGAACGAGGACGAACAGTCAAAGGCTGGCGACCAAGACGATTAGGTAAGAAATGAACGAAAGAAGAAAAACAAAGAAACTATTTTGATTGTGCATAGGCGGTGGTCTTGGTTCGACACGTCGTGGTGGTCCACCTGGAGGTAAACGTGTTGGCGGCGATGAACGACGACGATCGTCTTCAAGAGATCGAAAACGTCGATCGAGATCTCGAGGTAAATTTCATTTGCTAAAAATTCGATTTTATATTTTCAATCTATTTCAGATCGTCGTCGAAGTCGAAGTCGTGAACATAAACGTCGTATGTATTCATAATAATTCGATTCTAAACAAAAAATTGAATCTATCTTCGATTTCAGGTCGTACACGTTCTCGTTCAAATGAACGTCGTGGTGATCGTCATTCGTCACGCGAACGTCAAGATTCATCTCGACGTCGATCACGCGATCGAGATCGTGATCGTGGTCGTCGTTCGGGTAACTACCGAGGTGAGAATGATATGCATAACAATAACGGCAATGGACCACATGATGCATTCGGAGTAAACGATGGTTATTAAAACAAACAAACAAACAATAGCAAGAAGTTTTTCGAACGTGAATATATATTATCTGTCTTTGTGTGTACGAAACAATTGGTTTCTTTTCTTTTTCGTGTATAAAAGTAAAACAAGATGATTTCCTTTGTTTTTTTCTTCTTCTTCTTCTTCTTCTTCTTCTTCTGCTCCTCGTCTTGCGTCACGTCTACTCTATGTCTGTTCGTTTTTTTTTCTTATACATAAAAGTCTCAGTCAACGAAATGAAAAGAAAATATATTTTATTGGACTTAAAAGATTGAAATGAGGATTTGGCCAACAGACACCAGACTAATGATAACACGTGTATATTGCGTCTCTTTTTTCAAAATTGATTACTAAGATTGGTATGTTGAAAAAGGGGAAAACGTGTTGGTATGTGACTTTGTTTGTTCGCACTAAACATGATGTTTGTCGGTAAAAACATTGAGTAGACAAATTGAGGACAATTTCAAATCGTCATGTATATCGACTGACAATTGATTTTACAAAGCAATACAAAAGAAACATAGGTTTATTAGAGAAGATTGGTATACGACAGGAGGTATGGAATGGATAAAAGCAAAAAATGAACACTCTTATGAAATCTCGTTTTGCAAATGGGCTAATTTGATACATATTGTCGAGATGTAGTCGTTAGATTATTCGATTGATTATCCGATGATTTCGAATCATCAGCGAGATTCGATGCTGAATAACTTGTTGATGCTAATGAATTTTGTTGTGTAGGAACGCTCATATCATTTGTCGTCGTTGTATATGTGTCATTCGATGTTGTAGTTCGTGAATTTGTATTCATTTGATTATTCATATTCATATTATTATCATCTTGAACTTCTAATTATATATTAATAATAAACAAAGAAAATGAATTCATCTGAACTGAAATTTAATCTTACTTTTATAAGTTCGTGGATCGCCACCATTTGAACCAACATGCATGATTAAATCGAAGTTAACCTTCGTTTATTGAAAAAAGTAAAAGGAACTTTTGTCGAACCGAAAGAAATACTCTTCGCACGTTCGGGTTTCGTTGGTTATGTTTGTCGTCGTTATTTTCTTTTCAGACGTATGTTTTCGGGTTTCTTCAGTGATTTTAATAGAACAAATGACACACAAAGTCAATGGCTTATATACACCAATGGATTAATAACAATTCGAGCCTAGACAACTATTGATAATGAGTCTAATGGCCTATATGGAGTGCAATTTTTGCCCAAGAAATCCGTAAATGTACGTCTATCGTTTTCGAATAAAAAAACTATCATACCATACATACCAAGGGTTCGATAGATAACATTTTTTCTTGTCTATGAATGTTTTTGAGAAAGAAATTGATTATACGATCGAATCCTACATTACGTTGCATAGATTCAAAGTGTTGTCATCAAATATTTTGTTTTTAATCAATGCAAAGAAAAAAACAACAACGAAGACAATGAAACAAATGATAGATTTTTTTGTTTGTTTCTAGGATTCTCAAATATATAACGAAATAATCGAGTAGTTTGCTTGTGCAATAGAGAAAACAAACAAAATGAGACCAAGATAGAGTAAGTAAAAAAACAAACGAAAACAAAGCGAGACTTTTTTTTGTTAGAAGAAGCAAACATCCAAAACTAATAGAATAAGGATCGAAAAGAAGAAGAAGAAGAAGACGACGAACGTATTTTGGTTGCTGGAAGATAAGAGCAGATTGGTCTCGTTCGGTTGAAAATACACATGTACAGTTAGAAACAAAGACGGAGTCAGCAACCAGAACGAATAACAACTCGAAACGAAGTTTTTTTTTGTTTTTTTTTAATGAGAAATATCTAAGTGACTTCTTGTTTATTTTTTTTGGCTATGCAATTTATATTTCTTAGTTTATGTGTATTTTTTTTTTGGTTTTTCTATGAACAAAGTTGAAGTATAGAAATAACTAAACAAACAAGAAGAAAAAAAAAGCAAAAAAAAACATAAAAGACAAGAAAAAAAAGAAAAAAGAAAGAAAAGAAAAAGAAAAAGAAATCGATTTGTAGTTGAATATTATTAACGATGTTGTCTGTCGATTGAATACTGTTCGATTTGTTTTTTGTTTTGTTTTATTGAGTACCATTGCTTGCTGATTGTTTTGGCGGACGTTGAGGTTTAGGTTCAGCATTATTACCATCACCAGTACCATTTCCATTTACTCCCGTATCGTAGCCATTTCTATTGAATGATTGTTGAGATTTTTTTGTTGCCATTTGTTCGTTCGTATTGTCCGATGTTTCTTCGTAGTATTCATTTGAATTCGAATTCATATAATTGTTATTAGATCGGTTACCACCAGAACGATAACCACCACGATAGCCACGATTACTGTTGTTATATCGATTATTATATCCATATTGTTGATTTTCTGAAATCAATCAAATATATTTTCGATAAAATAAAAATTGTCAATTCAAACCATTGAATTCTTGTGAACCGTATCCTGAATTGTTGTTATCTCGTTGTCGTTCATTGTAACCTAGAGACGAAACAAAAAAAAGCAAAGTACGCATAAGATTTCTATTGAAAGTGTTAATAATTTAGTGATAAAAAAAATAGCACATCAAGTATGAAAAGCAAAAGTGAAGGTTAAATAGAAAACAATCGAACTAATCACGACATATATTATGATTATTTTGTTTTTTAATTACGTTTTGGTCCGCGTCGTTTTTCTCCTTCGTATGTATTTGTCTGCGATGACGTCTCAGTGATATAATCATTATCTTGCATTCGTTGCTCTTCGGCTTGTTGTTGTTCAAAAGCATCAACTTGAGTAGACCAATTGGATATTTTCAGTCCACTCGGATTATTTGTTGATGATGAAAAATTAGTTGTTTCACTGTTTTCATCTGCGAAGATATAAATAAGTTTATCTTAACTCAAATTTCGAATACTAATCATGTGTGTGTGTGTGAATGGATTCTTTCTTTTTTTATTTTTCGAAGTGAGATTATCCGAAAGAATAGACGATAGAAATCGAAACTTACCAGTTCGACGTCCACGATTGGCTCCATTGTTTGGTGGACGACGTGTTTGTTGAGAATTACTGTAATCATCGTAACGTCCTTGTTGATAATTATTACGTGTATTACCAGAATTAGCTGATCGATCATTGTCAAAACTAAATCATGAATTTGTTTAAATCAAGAAATTGACTCAATCGAACTGTCTATCTACCGTTGTTGACGGCCACTTTGAAATGTTGCATTCATATTATTTTGTTGATTGTTTGCGCCTGTCTGTAGTGGTCCTGTCATTGTACGAAATTGTTCGTTAACTTGCGTTTTCTTTTCTTGTAATTCATCGAATTCCTATTTTGAGAAATCATAATATGATTTTTCTTTCGAAGTTTTCTTTTTTGTCTACTTTCAAACAAGCCATATGATAATCGAGAAGAACTTTTGCATTGGTTATACAATCAACTGTACCAACAAATACAAATGGTACTTGACTCTAGACAAAATAAATTGAATAGAAAACTTTGTTTTTTTTTTCGAATTTATATTGATTTTACATACAGGATAAGCACTTTCGTCTTTATTTGGTGATTGTTCGTTATCGCCTTCGATTTTTACACGTATAACGCCGCTTTTGTCAACAATTTCTTGAATAATATGACCTTTTTTACCAATAACTTTGCCTATAGAAATTAGAAAAAAAAATGTATATTTATTCGAAAAGAACTAAAATTAAAATTTATTTACCAATAAGTTCTCGAGGAATTGAAACCATATCTTCAACATATTCAAGAATGACACGTGCATCTTTAACAGATTTTTCAGTCTGAAAATAGAATTTTGATTTATTTAGTTGTTTTTTTCTTTTGCAACAATCGAATGATTCAATACGTACATCGCCAGATACTTTAAATGTACATGTGTCATCGTCGATTTCAATTGATGTTACGCCAGGTACATCACGTGCTTTGGCAATATTTGAACCATGTTGACCGATCGCAAGACCCATGAGATCACTTTTGACATTGAATTTTTCGAGAAATTTCGATGTTTGAGTCACTTTGATACGCTAAAAGACAGCAATTTGAATTGATCTATTCGTTGATTGATTTTACTTCGAGTTGTTTCGAAACTTTTTCAGTTTCTTGAACAAGTTTAGCTTTCGATTTCAATGTACGAAGATGCATGTCAGAAAGAATTTTGGCACGATGAATATTTGAATCATTATCTGACTGAAAATTCAATAATTGACAATTGAAAATAAGGCGTCTCTCATCATCGTGTCACTTACGAGTACTACTAGACATTCCTTTTGTTTATCATATCGAACATAAAGAACGCCTGTTGTTCGCTTGAAATCTTTGTGATTACTTGGTATGCTACAACTGAAACGAGCCACCAATTCATATTATTTTAATTATTAGTTTTTTCTCGATCTCTTACGCTTCTTGAATTTCTTTTTGAACAGGTATTTCTAATCTTTTAAAAGTTGAATAAGTTATTGGTGAACTAGAGAGAGAGACATCTCAAAATTAAAAAATACAAAACGAATTAATCTACTTCGTATTTGGACAACGGATTTTATCACTAGGTACGATTTCCGAACGGTTGCCACCTTGAGCATTATTTTTTATATCAATAACGAAAAATTCTCCTTTGAACATTTTTATTGTCGCTAACCACCAGCCATATGGTTCATCATCTTTGGGTTTTACAAAAACCTAACGAAGAAATTTTCTTTTTTTTGTCCAATATTTTCAAACTATTAGTCAGCATACTTCACATGAATCACCAGTGGATAAATTTTTAACATTGCCAACTTCCGATGGTAGTCGAAGACGATTCTCGGAAAACAATATTTTTCTCGAAGGAAAAGAACTAAAATTGAAAGAAGAAAATCAATGCAAATCTGTATTTTTCAATCGTACTCTTGCTCATATTTCACATCGACTCCATTTTCATCGATATCAAGTAAATATGCCTAGAAAATCAATGATCATTAACGAAATAATTGCAAATTTAATTCATACTTTATAATAGGCACCATTTTGATGTTCTACTTCGACAATGAGATCGTCCATTTGATACTGAATCAATTATCCTATTTAAAAATAATTCTGTCTGATCAGATCAAACGTCTAAATAATAACAATTCAAACTTAAAAATAACTCAACTGGGGAAAAAAGAAATTGCTTTTTGTTGCGTTATTTTGTATTTAAAAACAAAACGATAAGAAATGTCTCCGTGCATATTTTTTTTCTTTCTTTTCTCCTTGTGTCTGTCTACTTGTCTCTTCGTATGTCTAGTTTAGAAAAAAAAAATAAAAAGGTGCCTGAGATGAATGTAAATGCAAGGAAGAACTGTTTGTTTATTTGCTTGCTTTTTTTGTGTTCTTCTCCTTTTTCTTATTAGTAACGAGCCACTGCTACGTTCTTTTCTTATGGTAAATTATGGAAGAATGTTTGTTTTCTGTTTAGCATATAAAAAAAATATATATCGAAAGAGAGAAATGAAAATGCAAATAATAAATATCGAAAAAAATTCTAGTTAGTAAAAAAATTTTCGCAGGATTAGAACGGATATCGATGAACATATTTTTTTTTCTATATTCTGAGTAAATGAAAGAAGTATGCAGACATATAAATGGTATACATATATGTATATATGGATTTCAATGTCTTAGATGTCGCACTTAATCATGACCTTGGAGGATACTCGATGAATCTTCGAGAAGAGAGAAAATCAATATATGATAATATGTGCTTGTTTTTAATTTTGAAAGCAAAAAAAGTTAAGTTTCTTTTTGCGTAAATGAAGATGATTGCGGTTCAGTTGTTGCTGCTGTTTCTGTTGTTGCTGTGACTATTGTAACGGGCAGAACAGCTGCATTATCTTGTGATGTAACATTCGTTTCTTCTAAATGTTGAACAGTTTGTTCATAGGATGGTGGCTTCTCATAGATATTCTGATCTATAGTTGTATATTGAGGTGGATAGGAATAGGTATATGGTACATTTTGATACTCAGTTTCATCATTATTTATCGATACAATTGTATTCATACTGATCTGTTGTTGTTCTAAGAAGAAAAGATTGATGATTGAATTTGATTTTAAGAGAATCTTTTCTTGTCGATTTTACAAACCTCGTTGTCCGCGTTTTCGTCTATATCGAACAAATGCTGTTATGCTAATTGTAAGAATTAATACGCCCAACGGTAGAACAATACCTACAGCACTAGACAAACACAAAAAATACAATAATAATTCGATCGATCAAAAGAAATCTTACGTACATATAAGTACCAAAACTAGATGAACAATAAACGAATTTATTAAGTTGACTGTCGTAACATTGCGCCATGTTTTTCTTTTTTTCTTTCCAATAGCGAGGAAATAAGATATGATAGTACGTAAAACAAAATCGCTCTATTCACCTTGATGTAATTTTGCGGACGAATGAATATTATTTTCAAATGATTATAGTTTCTACTAAGATATATATTCGTCAGTGCAAAACGAAGATAGGCTTTTTTCTCCCTTTTTTTTCTTGCTTTCTGTACATATACTTCTCTGTATTTAAATATTCACACGTGACAAAAATGTTTGAAAAGTACAGGTGAACTTTTAGTGTACTTTCCGGTCGATATATTTTAATTACCTAATTCAATAAAGTCGTACTACCCCCATTACATCAGTTTTCTTCTCAATATTAGATCAACAGAAAACAATGAAATATATGTGCTCAAATATCATGTTATATATTTAATAAAAATGCAACAAAAAAAAATGAAGTCCAAAATACAAAATTATGTCGATGTTCCACCAGCTTTTCCAGCGACGTCACCGGGTCGAATTCCAGGTTGTGCTGAATCTTGATGTCCGAGTAAATTCTGTCCTGGAGTAATATTCTGTGTTGTCGACGATTCATGTAGTAAAGCCCCGGATTCTTGTTCTTTGAAAGGAGATTTTTCTTTGTCTGCTTGATGACCACCAATAGTTCCATCTGTAGAAACAGGCACTCCTTCTTGTTTTTCCAATTCTAATTGTGGTGCGCTAGCCATATGTTTTTTTTACGAATGAATTGAGTTGAAAGAGTGGAGAGAGTATAGAAGTCCCTTGTTCTCTCTCTCTCTCTCTCTCTCACATGATTGTTACCATAGTAATGAATAGTAAGAAACATGATGACGCTGATTTCTTTTTTTTATTCATCAGAATCGAGCAAACACAAATATATGTGTAAAAGAGAAGAAAAACCGAATGAAGTAGAAGACAAAGAACAAACAGAAAAAAGAAAGAAAGAAAAACGAAGAACAAGGAATTATTTAACTTATTTGTAGTTATTAATTTGTTTTTAAGTGATAGAGATAATAATTGACAATGAAAGTAGTAGACGAAGAAGAAAACATTAGGGATGAATAATGAGAGAGAGAAAACAGAGAATGAACAAATTACACGAAAAGAAAGAAAACGAACATATGTTTACAAAGATTTAAGTTTACCACAAGAAAAATTCAACTGAGATTGGTTTGCTTTTTTCTGGGTTCTTTTTTTTCGTCACTTAGACAAATAAACAAATACACAAATATTAATAATATATAATTAGTTATTATTTTTTTTTCTTCTATCTACTCTTAACAATTATCAGACATTGAATTTGAAGGATAAGCAAAAAAGACAAACATATACATACATATCCTAACCTACTAGACAGTCTAACACGTGCTGAAAATACGATTGATATATCGACCTGTGATTAACCGACAGGTATCACTGAGAAGATGAAAACTAAAGCGTATATATAATTGACCTATTTATGGAAGAAGCAATATTGTTTCCTGATGGGAATAGGACGCGCTGAGGAGCACCAGAACAGTTGAGAGACCGAAAAAGAAAATAAATGCGGGACATAAACACGTACACTCACTGTTGGCTTTTCCGAAATACGACACAGAGACAAACAGACAATGACAATGACGAATAGAGAGAGAGAGAGAGAGAGCGAAAGAAGAGGCAGGATGCATTTGAGGAAGGAAAGAAAACGAAATTGCGATATTTCATGTTGTTTTAACTTTTGAACCAGGGATGTTCGAGTAAAGTTTCAAGTGATGGTCTTCGTTCGGGACTTTGAGAGAGACAACGTTGGATTAAATGTTTTAATTCACTCGATAAATGGGACTTCAGCACTAATTTATGTCCTGTGATTTCATCTTCACTTTCAAATGGTAGACTACCACATATCTAAACAAATCGATTTGTAAAAAACAAACAAACAACTAATCAACTATCTATTCTTACCATATCATAAAGTAACACTCCAAGCGTCCAAACAGTCGATGGTACACCTGTATATCGTCGTTTCAGAATGTATTCGGGTGATTTATATTGTTTCGTTCCATGAAAATCTGAATAATAACTTGTCGATGATTTATAGATCGCACTAGCACCAAAATCAATTAACACAAGTGATTGTGTATCAAGATCAACTAGAATATTTTCACTCTTAAGATCACGATGAATAACACCCTTCCTACAAAAACATACATATAAATAATCAAATATTTTCGTTTTTTCGAATTGTTGGTCTATATACTTTAGCATTGCGAGATTGATTTGAACTAATTGTTGGAAAAATTTCTTCGCTGCACTTTCTGTCAGTCGACCTCGATCACTTGCTTCGAGATAATCAAACAAATCTTGACAATTACGTAAACGTTCCATAACCAATATCCAATGATCATCATTCTCGAAATAATCGTATATGTGAATAATACCTTGAATTTCATGTACAGCTTTATGTAAAAGAATTTCAGCTGGATATTTCTTCTGATTAATCATGAGCCAATTTTTCGTTTTTTCTTTGGGAATAAATTTCACAATTACTGGTTTACTATCACTTAAACGCACACCATAATGTATATCTGAAAATCCTCCACTACGTATAAAATCTCCCAATTGATAATAATCACAAAAATTTGATTTGATTATATCAAAACGAACCATATTAAATAGATTTTGTTCAATAGTTAATGATTCGAGATAATGCGAATTTGAATAATCTTTTTTCGTTGTTGTGGTGGTGGTGGTTGTTGGTGGAGGATTTGTTGATGATGACGATGATGTTGATGATGTTGACGATGATGATGATGAATAACTTGATGTAAATGGAATTTGTTCACGATATGTATTGAAACATTTAGTTAATGTCGATGTTGATGATGATGTTGATTTAGTTTCATTTAAATCTTTTGAAGTTGTTTGTTCTTGATCATAGTAACATTTCGCTGGTAGAATATGTGTCGCCATATATGATAATGGTGGAATTGTTTCGTTGATTGATGATGTCGATGATGATGATGAAAGTGAAAAGACTGCTAGTGATTTTTGTTGTTGTGGTTGTATATCATTGCGAGATTTTGTATCAACTTCAGAAGATTTAATGTGATCTTCTAAAAATAAAGAAAAATCAATTATTAATTTTTCGATTTTTGTCTTCTCTGTCTATTTTTTGATAAATTTATATTCGTGTTCTGTTTGTACATAGGGGTTTGACCGTTTGAAAGCGAAATATCTATTTACATTCAACTATTTTTCTTTTTCTTCTTCTTCTTCTTCTTTTCTATCGATCGATGTCCATTGTACAATAACATTCGAACGAAAAACGGCTTTTTTTCCTTCTCTTCTTTCTGTCTTTCTTTTACCATCCTAAGCTATTTGATCTATCGATATACATATGTATTGTTGGCTTATTGGACAACAAATGAAAAAAAGAAAAAAAGTTGTACTCAATCAGATAGTTAGTTAAGAATATTATTTTTCTTTCTCCTTCTTCGATTTTGTTTCTATTATAATACATGCATAAACGCACAGATAGGTTCAAGGTTTTCCTTTTTTTTCTTCTTCATCTTCCTTCTTGTGAGAATGAAAGTAATGGACGATGTACTGAACTTTCAATGCACCCGGCATGGTTGGTTATAGGGACGTTAAAGATTATGTAATAAAACGAGAGAGAGAGAGAGAAAAAAAAAAGAAAACGAGCTGTCAAACTATTGAACGGGTATTTTGTTGACGGGAAAAAAATCGTATGCTAACCGCAAAATTAAGCATCATCTGGACTAATGACGTTAATATTAAGAAGAAAAAGAACGGAATTTCGAGAGAAAAGAAAGAAAAAAAAGCTTGACAGAGAAGGCTTTTGCGGTTATATTAGTCGTCGTTGCTAAAATAGTCTAATCATACACAAAGCGCACCCAACTTAGGCATAGGACTATGTTGGAGGGCAAATCATCTGTTTGTCTCTTTTTCTTTCTTTCTTTCTTTCTTTTTTTCTTCTTTCTTTTCTTGTGTATTTGTAAATCATATTTGTTACCAAGGTCGAGAAAAACTTTTCTCTCCTCTCACGCAAACACAATCATCTATCAGTTCAATTTTTTTCATATCAATAGAAAAGGACGACGAGCAGAAGAAAAAAAGAAGAAGAAGAAACAGAAAGTCCTTGTAGAAACACTTATATAACTGAATCTACTAAATAATAACAACAAAAAACAAAACTTCCTCGTTTCTGCTCCTTCTTTTTCTTTCTCGCGTTTTCTTCTTCTTCTTCTTTTTTATTTACTTGTATTATCAAGACCTTGTCCTGTCGTCTTCATCATATTCTATCACAACTACTACTACTAACACTAGAAATGTACATAACAACCTTGTTGTTCAATATATGTATACGTATATATATGATCTAAGCAACCGTACAAAACGTTGAAGAAAGAAAAAT
>ERZ778020.2678-NODE-2678-length-12510-cov-4.079004_pt1 | contig 12510 bp, 25 predicted proteins | sample MGYA00375750_ERZ778020 | MGnify/ENA primary metagenome ERZ778020 (study PRJEB29350, sample SAMN05389818) | bioreactor metagenome | isolation source: Ammonium sulfate bioreactor | place: South Africa: University of Cape Town | collected 2014-03-17 ...
AACCACGAGAACGTGTTATAAAAATTAAACCTTGACTAATCGATGAAACTTGTAAATAGATCATAGAATGAAGATGATGATGAGTATAACCTCCATCAGCTGTTGCCAATATTGTTTCGACACCAAAAAGTCGTTGAAATAGATCCGTATCGACAACAATAGCGAAGAAAACAATTGTCGATGCAGCTAAATAAAGACCATAGACAATAGCAGAAATGAAAACTTCTTTCAATCGCCATTCATTCGGTTGTGGCGATGGTTCAACACGATCTTTTGATATTGTCATAATTGTTCCATCATTTAAAATTGCCATAATTAAAATCATAAATGGTGGAAAATCATAATGAAATATAAATATAAGTAAAGCAAATGCCACAATGATACGAATTGTTACTGAACATGTATAAATAGCGTAACTCGACATACGAGCAAAGATCTGTCGAGAACCAAGTACTGCATCGATAATCACGGACAAACCGGGTTCAGTCAGAACAATAGCGGCAGCTGAACGAGCAGCATCACTAGCATCTGCAACAGCAACACCGACATTTGCTTTCGATAAAGCTGGAGCATCATTGACACCATCACCTACAAAACAAACAAACGAATTCGATAGAATTTTTTTTTTGTTACTATACCAGTCATAGCAACAAGATGACCCATATCTTGAAGTCGTTTCACAATTTCAAATTTATGTTCAGGAAAAACACTTGCGAAACCATCGGCATTTAAAACTGTTCTATCGACTTCGTCGTCGTCATTATTTTTCTCACGAATTAAATCTTCATAAACATACATCGTATCACCCATGCCCAATCGACGTCCTGTTTCCTTGGCAATTTCTAATTGATCGCCTGTTATCATTTTAACTCGTACGCCTAATTCAACTGCTCGTTTAATTGTGTCAGCTGTATCATCACGTGGTGGATCAAATATAGGTAAAAGACCAATTAATTTAAAACTGTCACCACCATCCGATATAGCAACAGCTAAACCACGCAAACCACGACCAGCAAATTCATTGACATCTTTACGAACTTTATCAACATGATCAACATTTTTACACAAACGTATAATAGCATCTGGCATGCCTTTCGATACTCGATGAACTTTCGAATCTGTTTTAGGATCAAAAGTGATTTCAGTTCGTTTCGTAGTTGGATCAAATGGAACAAAGGATTTAACTGTAATTTCATCGTTGATTGTGTCAGCTTTTCCATAGGATTCTAACACACAAGTATCACTAAGAAAGAAAAAAAACTTAATTTCTTTTATTTGTTATTTCTATTTTCAATATGTACATTGCATCTGGATTATCTCGATTGCACGCATAAGCAGCATATCGAATAATATCATCAACTTCGATATCTGTATATTTAACAATTGTTTCTTTGTCGATGACTAATTTATTTAACGTCAATGTACCGGTTTTATCCGAACAAAGAATTGTTACAGCAGCTAATTCTTCAATGGCAGTAATCCGTGTAACAATCGCTTTACGATCGGATAATTGTTTAGCTCCGATAGCTAATGTAACAGATAGAACAGTTGGCCTAAAGAAACAAAATATATATATTCTCACATTTTCAACATCGAAATATCATTATTACATTGCAATAGGTAATCCACCGATGAGAAGTACCAAGATATTATTGATACCACGTCGATAACTATATTGAAATCCTGGATACATAACAATGATTTCTGCAATGATGAATATTCCAATACAGACAATACAAAAATTGCCAATTTTAGCTAGGATACGTTGTAAATGTCCCATTTCATCTTTCGATCCACCAACAATTTGTGCTGCACGACCGAATTGTGTATTTTTACCTGTCGATATAACGACAGCTTCACATTCTCCTTGTTTACACGTTGTTGACGAAAGAATAACATCGCCTATTTTCTTATTAACGGGCAATGATTCGCCAGTCACTGCAGCTTGATCAATTGAAAGAACCCCACCTGGAGCAGAGATAATTCGTGCATCAGCTGGAACAACATTTCCTAATTTAATAGCAATAATATCGCCTGGTACAAGTTGAGTAGCTTCAATAGTTGACCATGAACCATTATTACGTTTAACACGACATTCAGGAGCTAATGATTCCATGAGAGCTTTAACAGCATTGCCCGCACGATACTTTTCAATATAACCAATCGTTGCATTGATTAATAGAAGAAGAAGAATGCCGACAAAATCTGGCCAATCTGGTGGTTCATCGCCACCGTTACTAAGAGCAATAGCTACAATAGCAGCAGCTTCCATAACCCTAAGAAAAAAACAGATAAATATGGAAAAAACAAAACGAAAGCTGAATAAAAAAATTTACCAAGAAAGAGGATTCCACATAAATAGAAGAAATTGAATGACTGGATGACGATCTTTATGTTCGATTTTATTTTCTCCAAACTAATATCATAATACAATGTTGAAATCAAACACTCAAAACTTACTTTTTCAACACGTTCTTTAACTTGATCGTCAGTAAGACCTTTAGGTGACGTTCTATTTATATCGAGAAGAAAAACAAACAAACATCTCATTCATATTTCGTTTCGATAGACATACTCAAGTAATTTATAAACTGTATCTACATCGTATTTAGTTAAATCACATTTATCATTGTCATATAGAACTTCGACATCGATTGTTTTCCAATTTCCATCAGGTGGTGATGGTGGTGGGATATCAATTTTTGTTTCCTTTTTATTATTATCATTATCACTCACTTTAAACGAAAACAAAATAGCCAAACAATGTTCCACATGAAGTACATTAACTTACTTCTGATTTATAAATTGATTTGAAAATGTATTAAAAAGCTTAAGAAAGAGCAATACTTATACTCAACGATTTGTCTCTTGTTTACTTAGTATAAAACATCAGGGTCACACAGAATATTGTCACAAATTCTTTTTTTTACTCTTTCCCCTTTTTCGTTTGCACACTTGCGATTTGTATAAATGAGAATTCTTCTATGATTTCTGTTTTTTTGTACACATCATATAAATTATACTCTCGCAATAACTTTTTCCTTCGAATCAAAAGGTATCTTAGTAACGATTATGAAAAAAACAACGAACAATTTTTTTTTATTGAATTCTCAAATATCTTCTTTTGATATTAAGAAGATAAAACCAAATTTCGTACAACTGTATTCGTATCAAAGTTAGCTTTTATGCCAACAGATGCAAGTTCAGCAATTAAATATTGCAAAACATATGGTATTGTGACACGTTGAACAGTATTTGTCGATGTACCACAACAATATCGACAAACATAACCAAATTTCGATTTAACCAACGATAACAATGAACCACAACGTGTACATAAATAGGCACGTGTTTCATCTGAACAATGAAGAAGACGATCGAGAAGAATACCAGCTACACCATGGCCAAGTAGAGCATCACGTTCCATCTCACCAACACGAATACCACCTTCACGACGACGACCTTTGACAGGTTGATTCGTGAGAGCATCAACTGGACCCGTTGTTCGAACCTTTACAATACAAAGAAAACAATCGTTTTTTTTCTCTCGATTTGTTTGTTTGTTTGTTTGTTTTAATTTTTACTTGAAATTTATCACTAACTAAATGTCGAAGACGTTGATAATAAACGACGCCAACAAACACATCGACTTCTAATTGAAGACCAGTTGTTCCACTATACATCGATTCCGTTCCATAGTAACTAAATCCAGCTAAAACAAACAAAATTTCCACTGAATTCATTGATAGAAATCGCGTTGTTTATTCTACCAGCTCGTAGTAATTTTCCATAGTAATCAACAGCTGGATAGTCATCATTGAATTGAAATGGTGTACCATCATGTGAAAGACCATGTAGAACCGATGATTTGCCAGCCATAAATTCGATTAACATACCGATTGTCATACGCGATGGAAAACCGTGTGGATTGAAAATAATATCAGGTACGAGACCCGATTCTGTAAATGGCAAATCTTCAGTTGGATATAAACGTGAACAAACACCTTTTTGACCGTGACGAGAAGAAAATTTATCGCCAATAATCGGTGTACGCTATTCAAAACAAAGAATATATAGAAAATAATGAGTCTTCAGTGTTTTCGAACAAATAGTAATTACCAATATTCGATACATAATCCAAGCTTTTGATTTTGGTAGTTTTCCATCTTCATCTCCAACGAGTGTAACTGACATGATGTGTGCTGGTTCTTTTTTATGGTATCGAACTGTTTTATATTCTTGTGTTAGAGTATTTAAATAACAACAGAGAACTTCATCGGGTTGAATCGTCGAACCGATAACTGGTAGACCGTCAGCATCTAAATGACGCCAATTTGGATTTTTAGTATCCAAAGCTAGAAAATTGAATACAAAAAAATAAATATCGAAATGAGAAAATTAATGATTTTTACAAAATATGAGCGGATTTTTTCCTTGATCATTTTTATCCGTGACTAGTTCTTGTAAATCCACTAACTTTAAGTGAAAAAAAAACCAAATACTTCTTAATAAAAAAAATCATCTCTCCTACTTCTGATGCATAAATAGCTCCATGTGCAAAGCCTCGTTCAACTGAACTTTTATTGATAACCATTGCATCTTCCATATCATATCCCTAGAACACGAAATTCATCGATTTCCATCTCTCAATCGTCATTACTCACTGTATACGATAATACAGCAACAATCGCATTCGTGCCCATCGCATAATCATCCAATGCATGTTGAGTATAAGCTTTGTTTCGTACTAACGGTGCTTGCGGTGTAGTAATGTAATATAATTTATTATCATTTCGTTTTCGATAGGCTAATGTCGGTGTGCCCATTGTTTGTTTACCCATTTGACATTGATACATATTACGTGGCGATTGATTGTATTCACTGAATGGTGTTAAACTTGCTGTTATCGAAAGAAAACTATATTGATTTAGTTCTTGATGAGTTGTATACTAAGCACAAGACACGATAGCGTAAGTTTTTGCAAAAATAAAAGAAATACATACGCCCTGCACGAATTCATCGTGAGTAATGCAGACACCGAGATAAACTTGTTCGAATGTTCCGATGTATTCAGTTGTTTTCGTAATTAAATTCATTACGGGACGAATCATTCGAGCTGGTGTCGTGAAAATGAATAGACCTGGATAGAGTGTATATAAACCGTGAGGTTCTTTAGGTACGAGAACAATTTCGGCATGTTCGGATACACCTTGTCGACGTCGTTGGCCAGTAGCTTTATCAAAACGAAGCTGAGCAGCGATTAATACGGCTCGATTATCATCAATAAATCTACAATAATTGATTTCATTTTAAATTTTAAAAAAAATCGTTTTTTTCTTACCCAACAACTTGCCCATCAACAACAACATCGTAACAATCGACATCGATCGGTGGTGTTCGTCTCATTCCATAGGAAAGCAATGTGTCAGTTAAAGCATCCAGAGCTGAATTCGTCGATAGATCTTGTGTCAATTGACATGACATACAAAGATGATTGAGTAAACCACAGAGAGAACCATCAGGAGTGTGAACAGCACAGAGAAAACCCCAGGCTTCAGGTAGTAATTTACGTACGGATGTTGTTTTCGCTTCTGTGAACGCGTCACCACGATGTACAGAACGAAAATGCGATATAAAACGAAGAATATTCAAACGTTCGGCGATGATTGAAAAGCCGCTTGACTAGAAAAAAATGAATTTTCAATTGAAACTAAAGAAAACAAAAAAAAAACCAACTTGTCGTAAACCGAGATTTGTTTTCGATGTTAAATTTCCTGTTGCTAGAAAATGTTCAAATGCTCGAGCAATCTGTTCTTTATCCATTGTATCCATTGCTAATCGCAATTCTACATCATCAAAAACACACGAATATTTCCCATTCAAATAGAATTTTCTCTTCGTTACTCACTTGTTGTTATCGATGCATCGCCCGATGTTTTCGTACTTTTATTTAATTTGTTAAATGTTTCACGTAATGAAATCAACCAGGTTTCTAATCGTTCCTATTCAACGACAAAGTGTCAAAGACAAATTTCATATGAATTTGTTTTGTTTTCTTACAGATAATAATGCGAGATAAACATGGCCTGGTAGAAGAAGTTCATGCATCGATGGTGCATCTTGATCTTCAGCTTTACATTCATCACGTACGTAGGTAAACAATTTACGAATCATAAAACTAAACGAAAATCAATGATTAGAAATTTAAAAAAAAGAACTAGAAATTCGTTGTTCAATACGAACACGAGCATATTGAATTTGGCTTTGTTGTTTTTCAAATGAATTAAAACGTAATTATCAAGTAAATAACGTGCGATCTCTGCATTCGTATGCCAAGATGGTCGTTGAAATCGTGTACGAAAATGTGAGCCAACATATTCGACGATTAACTGACGAGTTATCAATGGTTGTTCACACGAATAAGTTTTCTGTAATTGACGGAGCATATATTTAATATTACTAAAAACGAACAAAAAAATAAATAGATCGTTCGAGAGAAGATGTAACATACTTATCGAATGCCGTATTGTTTTTATAAGCACCACGCGTGAGACTTGCATGGATTTCTCGATCCGATGTATTTTCGTCGGCTAACATTTTAAGGATCATAATCACGGGAATAAAGTACATTGCTTTACGATACATAAAAGCAAATGTTATAGCACCAGTATCCAAATAATGAAGAGTATTTTCCTATGAAATCGATAAAAAAAAAGAATTGAAATCAATGATTTTTTTTATTGAATTCAACTTACAACACCTCGTTGATCATCGGATACACAACGAATTTGAATACCACGATCAGAAAATCCAGGACCTCGTTGACGCCATCGTCCACGAGACATAGCTATTGGCTAGAAACAATCAATTTAGTTTTTCATTCAACATCGATTTAACTCACATAATTTCGTCTTGTCATTGTTAATAAACGTAAAATACGTTCGTAACCTTTAACAATAAAATAACCACCATTTTCATTGGGTTCCTCGTTTTTCGAACATAAATCTTTCGTTGTCATATTAGCTAGATTACATGCATCACTCTATGAAATCATTCAATTGAATTTTTCCAAATAGAAACTTGAAAGTTCATCTCATACTCGAACCATCACCGGAATCGAACCGAGATTTCGATCGAATGATTCTCGACCAATTAGTTTACCATTTTGATCGCATATTTCAGCAAGAACACGAGCATGTAATGTTCCTGAATAAGTACTTTTGCCCATACGAGCCTAGATAATCAAATAAAAATCAATCAATCAATGAATCAAACGATTTACTTCAGTAGGATAAACGTAATGACTTAGACGATTAGCACCAGCAACAACTTTTGCTTTAGGTCGAGCAATTTCTAAACTCTTTATTGACAAAATCAAAAGACAATAAGATTATAAACATGAGAATTGTAATTGACATACAATGAATTTGAGTTTAATTCGAGTTTTTGTACTCGTTTCGAATTCTAATGGTTCGATGGTCTAGAGAACAAACGAAAAGAAACGTTTCTACGTATCGTTGAGAATTTCTTCGACTTACACCAGCTGCTTTCATTAAACCTTCTTTAAGCATCCAATTAAATGAATCAACATGTGGTCGAGTTATATCACACATAGCCTTAATTAATAAAAGAAATATTTTTCCAAAAAAAAACCAAAATATTCGAAAGTATCATTATCAACTTGAATAGGTCCATCTTTATTATTGAATGTTTTCGTTAGATATTCGAATATTTCATCCTGTTGACGATTCGACGAGGTGATTTCAATTGAACTTTTCGACTCACGAGATTTTTTACCCATTTCTCTAGTAAATAACCGAACCAAAAATGAACAAAATTCGTTCGAATATCCATAGAATATCGAAACATTCTTCTATTGGTTACAAGTATTCTTCGAAATAAACCAATTAAAGAATAGACAAAAGGTGGCTATCGAACCGAATTCTTTTCATTTGAATACGGAAGAAAAAAACGTTTTCGTTTTTGTCTTTGATTAAGAAATTGAATTCCATGAATAGGACTGATACAAAAAGCAAAAAAGAATGGCGACGAGAGTGAGATTCGAACTCACGCGGGCAGAGCCCAATAGATTAGCAGTCTATCGCCTTAACCGCTCGGCCATCTCGTCTGTAACTTTTTTTCTAAATATACATTTGCTCTTCTGCATGATTACTCTGATTTCTTTTTTCGAATAATAATTTTTGACTTGTTATTAAAGAAACCGTAAAATATTTCAAAAGAATAACTTCATTTTATAGCCACATCAATTATTCGTCAAAAGGTAAAAATTCGTTACTATTTGAAAAAATAAAACCATCTAACAATCGTTTTGATTCTTGTTCTTAAAGTACTAATTGCAATTTACAGAACAAATTTCACACGCACACACAAAGAAAACAAGTCAATCATAGTCAATATTCATTGTTAAATTTGAAGGACAAGAAGGAGACGATGTTTTTTCATAACGTCTCCTTCTTAATCTTCTCTATTAGTTCGATAAATAGTTAATATCCATAGAGATTGTATTTCAATCCATGCTTTTGCATCGGTATCATTCTTGTAGAATTGATTAACGGGGGCAATGAAACTGTACAAGGTAATTTTTTCTGTCGATAACGACGTGGCAAAACTGTTTGTTCAGGATACGAAACGAGAAAGAGATTCGTAGGTGTCGGCAATTGATAAGAGGTTTCTTGAAGAATAATTGCTTGATTTTGTATATGACGCATTTGTTGCTAGAAGCAAAATAGACCATTAAATGTCTATAGGAAATCTGTGATTAAAACGGCGTGTACCTTTCTGACTCGTCGTTTAAGTGACGTTATATGGTCGGTCGACCGATTTATAGTGCTATTCTTCACATAATGATTGTCTCTTCGAAGAGAATTCGATAGTTTACTTGATGAATCTACAAAGTATATTTCGAGAATAAAATCTTCGAATTGATTTGTAAAACAATACCTAATTCATCGAGAGAAATTTGTTGATTATCAAGAATTGTCGATTCATCACTGTATAATTGTGAAGTTAAATTCGAATCGTCCAATGAATCCGATCGACTATCATCGCTTGTTGTTTGATACTTGTTCGGTAAGATAGGTTTGAGCCGAGTTAATAGTAATCGATGCCAATCATTGGCATAGATCGTTGCTGAATTCGTTGAATTCTTGAATTAAAAGATGAAAAGAAAAGCCAAAGATATAATTTCAATCAAACCTTGCTCGAAAAGATCTCATTTACGTGATCTCTATGTTTTCGATATTTTCGTTTCAAATTTCTATTCGATGTTTCGCTTACAATTTCGTCCATAATCATTCAAGTCTTTTAAGGGTATGTGTGTTGACTTACGAGATTAGAAATATATATATATATATATATATGTATGTATATGTATAAGAAAAAAGAAAGAAAAGAGCTTATTTAAATAAAATAACACTTCATGGTCTACTCTCTTTTCATTTCTCTTCTCCCATTTTTTTTTTCATTGGTAATTTCGTTTTTCTTTCTTCTTTTTTTTATATTTCGTCTCATTTCGATCAAGTAAAAAGTAAACGAACAAAATTGAAATAATATACGAAAATTGCTCATAATAACAACTCGAAAACAATGACAGGCGTTTTGTGAAGCTTAAAACTTTTTTATTTTGCTTTTTTTGTACGATGAGAAAAGAGAAAATTCTACGAGACAGATGAAAAAGAAAAGTAGTTTAAATACGAATTGGGGCGTCTACTGTTTGTGTTGCATGACTGATAAACGTTGGATTTGATACTCGAGCCGAATCCTTGTCTGAATGATCTAAATTATATTCCGCTGTTCGATTTTCATTGCAATAAACATGATAAAATACGACGACACATAATGGAATGAGTATAACTATGATCAATAGACAAATAATTGCATAAATCAAATCTTAAACGGAAGAGAAAATCGATCGATTATGAAAACCTTCAAATTCACATACTGTTTTTATTTTTAAATAAATCCCAGATACTTTTGTTTCCTGTTGATTGCTCATCGGTAACATTTTCGGTGATATTTAAAATGATATCGATTTCTGTATCATTAAGAGGAGCTGTATCGACGATTTGCTGAACATCAGACGAATCTAATTCGATAACTGGAGCTGGGACTGTGCTCGATGATTGTGATACGACAGCCATAGGTATAACTCGAAAACAGAGAGGTAATTTAACGACACTGCTACCTTCGTAAACAACAAGATTCTCTCCATCGAAACGACGATATCGTGTCGCACTGAAACCTTCGGGAACAGACAAACTGAATTCATCGCAATCGGAACCATATTCAACTCGAATTGGCAGATTATCATTAATATCAGTCACAGTTAAATGACCTTGGAGAAGAATAACTTTAACTTGTTCAGCTGGTCGTGTTTGTTCATTGCTAAGTGCCATGTCAACTCGTCGACCACCAGTTACAGCAATTGTTAAATGTTCGATTTTGTTTGTTGATTTCAAGTATGGTGACAATTGAAGACGATCTTCGTTGGCTATATTTTCTTCAATTGCACAAAATAAACGTGTGAAACCTGTTGCATAACATCGATTGAGACCAAAATGTGGCATATAGGAATGACATGTTCCTGGGCCGGAATCTAATATTTTCCATTCTAAACCGTTTGCTGATAATTCAACATCGTACAACGTACAGAAATCTAGAGAAATCAATGAATTTTTTTGTTTTCTATCGATTGTATTTTACATACTGGGTGCACTTCGATGTATATTTATATCGAAATGATAGAGATATGGTAATTTATGAAAATTTTCCGCTAGTTCTCGTGAAATATCAGCTTGGTTGAGAAGATCTCGTCGACTAACTTTCGATCGTCCCTGTTTATCTTCTTCGTATGTTGGCAAACGAAGACGTAATGTTGCTTCTGCAGTTTGTTTTGGTTGATATTTTGGTAATTGAAGATCAATGTAAAGAGATGGGACATCATTGGTTGGACGTGATGCATAATACCGTGATAAAAACGTAAAATCTAAATCATATGCTCCAACTAATGAACTTGTGACAATAACGACATTTTTTCTACACGAAAAAAAAAATTAATGGAAATATTGAATGACAAAGAAGAATAAATCGTATGTTTACCGTTGAACAAGTGTTCGACCTTCGAGAATTCGTTCGAGATACTCCGGATAGAGAAATATATCCGACGAATTGGCATGTAAAATCAGTAGACCAGGACATTCATTACAATAGTTTTTCTTTTCAATAACTCTTCGATAGGTTGCATCATAATCGTTGATGATACATTCTGTACTTTCTCGTACGTAACCTGATTGACGATCAGGCATAATTTGATATCGATGAGGACCTTGTCGTTTGACTTGACATTCACTATTCGTAAATGGTAAACGACAACAACTACTTTGAACAAGCGTTGGTAAAAGAAGTAAATACACAAAAACAAACATCACGACTAATTGATCGAAGGAAAATGAAACAATACGAAGTATATTAATCTCTGATTCTTCGAATTGAGATAAGCGCATACGTGATTTTATGTTTCACTGATGATATGTACAGTAGAAAATAGAAGAACAAAAAAGAAATGCTACATTTTTTTTTGTTTTTCTTCTGTTGAAAGCTGCATTTATCAGCTATGTATATATCGTTCTATTCGGTAGACTTTTGTTTATTCGTTTCTGTCGACGAACATTCTGTTATCAATTGATGAAAAAAATAATATTTATGTTCGTTGAACTCGGTCGATATGAATCGAAGAATATTTTTAGATTTAATTTCACGCAGTTGCTTTAATAGGATGGATCGTACTGTGCACATTTCATTTTATTTTCAATGAAACATATAATTAAATAAAATCGTTTTATAGAGAAACTTTTGATGTCGATGAAAGGAAGCCAAATTTTATCTATAGAAAAGGAATTAATTGTAAAAAGAAATATTCAACAGATAAATACAAGAGACAGAATGTTATGCTATTTAAAATACTTCTTCGTGTTGTTTTGTTTGAAATGTTACAAATGCATTCGATTAATCATATTCATTGTTTATATTTCGCTTTTTTTGTCTCTCTCATGACCTTAACATGAAAATGTTTTTTTCGTTGAAATTGATGAAAGTTTATTTGAAGATGAGAAAAGTAAAAGTATCAATCAATCAATGATTTCATTTCAAATGGCTATAAGAAAGTAGAATGAACAAAGGAAATTTTGAATTAATATCGAATTTCATCATTATCATCATCATCGTTATCACGACTATCGTCGACGATATTTCGACGTTCAGAATATGTTAAATCGTTAATAAGATGAAATGCTTCTCGAACTTTTTGTTTTTCTTCACTGGATTGATCACTTTCTTTGACTTGAATCGGAAGAGAATGAATTTCTGATGATCTTTCGGCACTATCATCATACGATTTCGAACGAATAGAATCTGATTCATCGAACTCATCGTTGCTTTCCGATGCAAAACTATTCATTGCTATTCAAAAACAAATAATAATAAACAGCTGAG
>ERZ778020.2691-NODE-2691-length-12476-cov-3.573384_pt1 | contig 12476 bp, 10 predicted proteins | sample MGYA00375750_ERZ778020 | MGnify/ENA primary metagenome ERZ778020 (study PRJEB29350, sample SAMN05389818) | bioreactor metagenome | isolation source: Ammonium sulfate bioreactor | place: South Africa: University of Cape Town | collected 2014-03-17 ...
TTTTTTTATTTAGAGAAGAATTGGATATTAATATAAGTGAAATAGCTGCGAAATTGTATTGTGTTATTTTGCCGATACCGAGTCGAGCTATGCAACGAGTCGCACTTTTGAGAGACAACCCAGACTTTTGGGGACCAGTAAGAGAGGGTGAAAATTCGAAAATGTTGACTATGAACTTTTGTTTAGCTACTTGTTGTTCTCTGCTTTGCATTGCTCTCGGTTTACGGTCAATTTCGTGTCGTTTCATGGATCATCACTATTTGGATATTTGGTTCACTTGGTATTTTTATCTTAGCTCGTGTTCTCGGTGGCGAAGTACGATTTTAGAGCTTTAGTTTCAATAAGAAGAACGTTTTTTTTTAGGTTTCATATTCTCAAATCGTCGGTACAATTGGTTATTCACTTCTTCCTCTCCTTTTCGTCGCTTTGATAAGTCCTGTCGTTAAAAAAACTCATTTTCTCTCGATGTTTCTTAAAGTAGCAAACAACAAAAAACAACGATTAGTAAATTTATTTTTTGTTTTCTTCTAGTTATTCGGTGTCGCTTGGTCGACCTATTCAGCAGCAACATTATTATGTGTCGAAGAACTTCGACAGAAGAAAACACTTCTTCTCTATCCAATATTTTTACTTTACATTTACTTTCTTTCACTTTATACAGGCGTTTAAATCATTCTCTCTTCTTTTTTCTTCTTCTTCACAAATAAAACTAAACTTCTGTGAGTAACTGTCTGCCATCTATCAGCGCATGAAATCTGATTGATTCATTCGATTGTACCATTGATAAACGTGCGTGTCAATAGTTGACATATTCATTCAATAATAATAATAATGTTTTCTCGATAATCTCGCGCATATTTCAAATTATTTGACCATGAATATTTGGGAAAAATCATGTCAATCATATATTCAATACTTATTCGTCGATATCTATCGATCGAACTTCAACAATCATTATTAAAACTATGTTTTTGTCTTCTACTCACATGTCTAACGACGATTATCACCAATAATTTATTTCCCTATTCGTATTATCAACATTCACAAATACAACCAATGTATACAACAAATGATCATTCGAAAGAAATGAATCTATCGTTTAATTTAGCTCATCGTCAAGAATCAACATCAGCTTTGCATTTAGCTATTCGTTTTATCGACGAGAACAAACTCGATAAAGCAAGAAAACTTTTCGAACACGCACTTAGTCTCGATCCGTCGAATTCCGAATTACTTATTGAATACGGACAATTCGTTGAACATTATCAAAAAGATTTCATACGCGCCGAACATTTCTATTCGCGTGCACTTGTCAAACAACCAAGCAATCATCGAGCTTTAGAATTGAAAAAACGGACACTGCCATTAGTCGAAGAAATCGATCAGAAATATTTGATATTTATTGATAATTTACTCAAAGAATTCTATCGAATACCAGACAATAATCCTTATTTACGACGGGCTAAACGTGAATCTTATTATCGACATATTTATCATTCGAATGCAATCGAAGGCAATACGTTGACATTAAGAGAAACGAGATATATCGTCGAAACACGTCTAGCTATTCAAGGCAAATCACTTGTCGAACAACAGGAAGTCTTAGGACTTGATTCAGCTTTACAATATGTTAATTGCACCTTAGTCAATCGTCTCGGGCCAATAACTCGACAAGATTTACTGAACATTCATCGACGCGTGCTCGGCTTTGTTAATCCAGTTCAAGCCGGACAATTTCGTCAACAACAAGTCTACATCGGTTCGTTTATTCCTCCATTAGCTGATCAAATATTGGATTACATCGATGATCTTATTCGTTGGCTGAATTCCGACGAAGATATCGAAGATCTACATGCCATTGAATTAGCAGCTATCGTACATTATAAATTTGTATATATTCATCCGTTTATCGATGGTAACGGTCGGGCAGGTCGATTGCTAATGAATTTAATCTTAATGAGACTTGGCTATCCGCCAGTGATTATAAAAAAATCCGACCGATTTAGTTATTATTCGTATTTAACTCAAGCAAATGATGGCGATGTTCGACCGTTGATACGTTTCGTAGGCAAATGTATGGAGAGAACATTGAATGAATTTCTTTCTCAATCGACACCGATGAAAATCAATGGGCAAGATCTGATACAAATCGAAAACGATGAAGATGATCATCATCGAGTTATTCTACAGTGATTTTGTATGGAATTTTTATTTAATAAAGCAACAAGATTCGAGATAGGGAAATTCAGGTTTAATTTCTCGTAATTGTATCATATGAAGATCAGATGCCAAGTGAAAACAAGTGATAACTTTGAAAAAACTAGCCGGTAGAAGAAGAATTTCGTCTTCTTTTTTGTAATACGAATGACGACGAATGTCTTTGCCATTGGTACATTCGATATTGAACAGAGTTCGTGTACCATTCTCGCCGAGATATTGATCTGATTTGAGAACATTAAGCGAACTCGTACATGAGGAAAACCCCACCAAAAAAATTCATCATCTTCTTTATGATCGGCACTCAAATCGAGTCGAACACCTCGGTAAACAGTCCGTTCGATCGATGGCAAACGCGAGAGACCTGTTAGCATCAATTTCAAATACGAAAACCACGGTTTTAGTTTGTGCCGATCGGCAGCACGTAGAGCTGCATTGAGTGCAAAATAGAGACATTGATTGTTCGGCTCCCATTCCATTGTATAGAGCATAATGGCCGCCGATTCATCGGTTGTGAGACCATCGGCTGGATATTTACATTTGAGTTTAGCTGTGTGAACTTTTCGACGGATATCTGGAAGAATAGGAATCAGTGACTGAGTCGCTTCTTCAAGAGAAACCAATGGCATTTTCTCGTAGCCTTCGATCGGCAAGAGAATCTCGTGTTTCTCTTCGACTAAATCCATAAAACGAAAAGTATTTGAACAAGTTGTTGTTTGTGCTAATTCATCGTAGACAATGTTAAGTAAAAGTTCGTTCGAAGCGAATTGTTTAAACAAACGATGACAGAACATTTCTGCATCATCGAATTTACCCATTTCGCGTAACAATCGGCTAAATGCAATGAACACCATGTCTCCCTCTTTTGTTGCTCCATATTGAGATTCAATCTGTTGAAAGAATGGTTTTAAATTCGACTCTTCGTCACAACAGAGTGCCAATTGAATGATCCAGATTTGCTCGTCGTTTAAATAAATATCGATTACTCGAAAGATTGAGCCAATCGAGAAGAGAATCTCTCGGTCATTTGGATAGTAACTCTTCGAAGTTATCTCACCAAATGGTTTGCTTTTGCTAATCGATGGATCTGCATCGATTTCGAAAAAGACTCGTTGAATCTCATTTGAAATCATCGAAGATTTAAGAAAATCTAATGTTCGATCACGATCAATCATTGTCGAGAAAAACTTATGAATCGACATGAAACATCCGATCATTTGTTTCCAAGATTCGATTTCATCATTCGTCATCAACTGACTTCGATAGACACGAATGTTTGTTTGACATCGACAATCGAGGAGTTGTTTATGCACATCTTGAACAAAGAATTCGAAGAAAATCAATTGTGAGATGTCCTGTGTTTGAATTGCTTCGTTGATTATTCGATCGAAACAAGTCATACGTGTGTACCACCAGAGAGCACGTTCACTCGTGTAGTTCGCTTCGAATTCTGTGATTAATTCGATGTCAATTTGAGATTCTTTGACAAGAGAAATCAGATTCGTTCGATCGGATTTAAATGTTTTCGAATTGAGAAGAATGTAGGAAACGAATTGTGAGAAAGCAAAGTCAACAATTGAAGATGTTTTCAATCGTTTGGATAAATCGATTTGAATTCGATTTAACAATTCATCAAGTCCTTTAGCAACAAATTTAATCTATTTAAATAATAAAACAAAAACACTTGATTATTACAAAGAAATTCACATGTCCTACTTTCGAATGTTGTTTTGTCCATTGATCGAAACCTTTCTGATCTTTTCTATAGACATAAATTCGTTTCAATTGTCGAAGTCGATGAATAAACGGTACGATTTGTTCGCCTTGTCGATCATCGACAATAAACACGACTTGTTCATTCGATGGAATCGATAGGATATATTTACCGCATAAATTCTCATCATCAAATATTTTCAATTGATTATCAATCAATCGAAATTCATCTTCAATATCTTTTCGACGCAATTCACTTTTCAACCAAACCAATCGATTGTTATTCAGTTTGTTTTTCACGTCATCATCACCGTGATCACATGTAGCATTCGTCGTATTTTGATTATTACCCATGTAAACGAAAAGAAATAGTAACAAAAAAAAACGAATCTCTATAATACGCTCGTCACTATAGTTGTCGCTATTGAATTGTTCATCTTATAAGTTTATTTACAGACGACAACAGAAAAAAACACACATAAGTGTCTTATAAAGTGCATACACGATGTATTGGAATGTCAATGCATTGAATTCGCCGTTGTTGTTGTCGACGTCGACGTCGTTTGATTTTTTTCATACAATTCGAAAGAGATTTTCGTATGTCATCAGTCGTAAGCAAACAAAATAGAATGCTCGAACATTGACCAAATGAAATGAATATTAAACAAATACGTGACGTATAAATAGGCATTGAAATCACTTGAATTTTAATGAGAACAAAAAGAAGAACACTGGGAAAATACATGAGAAATAGTATGAGTATTGGAATGATGATTAAACGAAAGAGACGCTGTTGTTCGAAAAGATTTCGACGAATATTTGTCGCCAATGAATTCGTTTTTATGTAGAATACTATTCGAATATAAATAAGAATAATAATTACTAATGGCACGAGATAGACCCATGATGATAGATAAAGAAAACCAAAAATGTCGAGCATTGATACCTATAAAAAAAAAGATGCATACGTATATTTTTGTTTGAGAAGAGAGAATTTGTCTAGACTTGACAAATATGACCGTCAGCAGAGTAGATAAATCGATGTTGAAGAAGAATTGGAAGAGCAAATGTAAATGAAATCAACCATTGAATAATAACAGTAGTAAAAATGACGGATTTCGATTTGAGATAACGTTTGTCGAATTGTATTGTTGTTAAAAGACGATAGAATGCTTGGAGACAAAAACTATGATAGAAAAGGCCACATGTAGCATCCGAAAGAAATGCACGAAATTCACATAATGAATCTTTTTCATTGACAATCAATTGATAAAAAGCTTGACTTGTACAAACAATATTGACACTGAAACCAGCTACAATTGAATTCAAGAGAAGTAATTTTGTTATTGTTCGAAATTGCCGATCCAAATAAGCAATTAGAATGAATATGAATGCGCAAATGGCACCGAATAGACCGCAAATTAATACGAATACTGATGAGAAGATTTCGAATGGATTCATGGTATATACTGACGTTAGTTTGATTTAGTTTCTTCCGAATGATGTTGAAGAAAAACAAGTTGAAAGTGTTTTAACATAGATATCTGGTTTAGATCAATCCATAACAAGAGAAATTAATCAAGTTAAAAGCTCGAAGTGATTTAGTGCGTTTTCATTGAACGGGTGCGACATCTTCTCTAGCTCTAGGGTGTGTTAATCAAAAACTGAATATTGTCAAATTTTTGAAATTTAATTTAAGTGTTGAAATTTAAAAAAAACATAATTTTCAATACGTAGGACATCTTGGCAACCGATTCGTACGTGCAAAGAAATAGACATTGTCCGTATTTCGAGCAACTTTAACTAGTACGATATCATTCCAATCGGTTGTATCCGTGTATAGTACATTAGCGTTATAACCAGGCTCATCACGATGGTCCAACTGGTTTCCATTGTTGAAAATCTGAATCAATACAGATCGTTATAGATGCAGTCGGTATACCTTTATAATGACGAGTGTTGCTTACAAGTTAATAATAATACGCATCTTGATAGTCGTTACCTTCTGGAAATCCACCATCTACACCACCAGCCCATAGTTCCATATCTCGATTATATTCCCAATTAAATACATTATGTATACACTCAGTACTTCAAATTATTTGTTAAGAATTTATTCCTCAGGCTGTTATTTTCTTGATGAGAATCATCAATGGAATAATCGAAAACTTCGAGTTGGACTTTGAATAAATCATAATCAAACTCATTTGTTTGTTGTTCTTATTTTCGAAACAAGAATTTGTCATGAAAATGTTAAATAAATATTTGCAACGGGTAAAGTACAAGCACCCGGGATCTAAACATCTCGACTATATATATGCATCAAACCGAAAATTCTCGATTTTAGCTTACTAATTGCAGTATACTGAATAATCTTTGAACAAACTCATATAGACATTCAGAATAACATGAGTTTTTCTAATAAACTTGATTTTTTTAAAACTCATAGATAAAAAATGTTAATTAAATATGTTCCTTCAGGATCTACTGGCGGAAATGAATGTTCTGGGACGAAGAATAGTCGAATAAGTCTAAGTTTGAATGAGAATTTTTGAAATTTAGAGGCTATTTTACTCATAATATGTAGGAAATCTTTTCAAAGAATAGGGGAGACTTTTATTTTTTAAATATATAGAGTTATAGAAAAGGATTCGAAAAACAGGTTGTCATAGGAAAAGTTTCAAAATCATATGATGTATAGAGCCGAGGTGATTCTTGATTAATAATAGCATGTTTGTAGGTGAATGTATTTGTGAATTATTTTCCAATCAACTTTTCTACTTGATCTGATGAATAATCTGTTTCAGCATGATCAGTTGAAGTGAATTTTAATTGGACTATAATAAGAAGAGCATGTTTGAATAATTGCATCTATTTCCTTTACTTACTATCATCAGTCGTACGAGGACCACTAGATTTTGTTTCAGACTTGTCTGAAATCTCTCTAGATTCGTTTAGATGATCGTCTGTATTTATTTCAATTTTCTTGGGTTCTACTGTTGCTTCTGAACGAAAAAAAAATGTCAAATTATTCGGTAAAAGTTTTAATTTTGATTGATTATATATAATACCGTTATGTTGTTGCTCTTCATTTGATATTGTTCCTGAAAGAGAAGCATTATATAAACGTGAAAGTTTTCATGAAACAAATGTCACAAAATATTTTTATCGGAAATGTTAGTTGATAGTAACTGTGGAAAGTCAACCGTTTGCAAACGTTACCGCATTCGATAATGACAACCGCATTATTTGGTTAGATAACATCGGTAAAAAAAATAATTTTATATTTACCTTTAGATATAAAATGTTCAATTGTTCGCATTAAACAGTTTACTTCTTGTTTTAATAAACTAATTATTTTTTCACTATTATCACTTTCATGAAGAATTTCATTTGTAACATCCATATTGAGTTCTAAAAACAATTTCACATATTAATTGAGATTTTAAAAGAATAATCTATATAGAACGAGTCATATGAGTGTAATAAAATGCGCATACCCATTAATGAATTATGTTTTTGACGAAATTTTTTTATTTGGCTCGCAAATAAAAGTAGTTGACTGTTATTTTGATTCGAAAGAATTACTGATGCAGTATCGTTTATTACTGAAACAAATTGATCTTATAGGGAAATAAATTGAAATTAGAATAAATTTGCTATTGATTTATCATTTACCACTATTTGTTGTTGTTTCTGCTGTTTCTCTAGATGATTCCACTTCTAGAAATGAAGTTTTCCTACGTCAATAACAAAAAAAACGTAATTATTTAACATACTCTCTGAATTCTCATAACGAATAAAATCTTTTAATAATTTATCAGTTATACTATTCATTAGGAATTTTGTTGTGACTACTGTCTTAGTATCTGCTGCGTTGAACAAACATAGCGGCTGATAATATTGACTCGTATTATCAAAAATTAAATAAGCACATAAGTGAAAATAAGATAGATTGTCACCAAATTCTAATGGCGGTAATTGTATTGAACCATTCATTTTCTGGTAAACATAGAATTTGATTGTAAATATCTTGCTAAAAAACGTCAACGCATAATTCCAACACCCAGGTTTTGATATTTCTTCAAAAAACTCGTCAATGGATTTTCCTTCAATCATATAATTGTCTTGTGAATATTTTTGTTTAATTGTTGCTTTAAGTTGTTCGCGTAAGGGTGAACCAGAAATGTCCTTCGAATCATTACGGCCATCATTCATAATCGTTTGTATTGATTCAAGTAGGCACGAATTCATTTCAGATACTATAGGATATTGTCGAAAAATAAATGGTTCAAGTAGATCAGATACGACATCATCTAATGGAATAGATAATGCCAGATAATGTGATAATAAATTTTTATGAAGAGCATATCCAAAAGCATGTTTAAAATGAGCAAGAAATGTTACAGATAAGATTTCTTCCTTCTCAGGCTTATTACATTCCCAAATTAATAATAGAAAACTAATGATAGCTTTTAAAAGAATAAATGAGTGAACTTGGCCAGGAGAAAAATGATTGATAGATTGATCATAATTGTTAAGAACTATGTCTTCTTGCTCTGTTGTTAACGATGATGCTATAGCAAAATGAGCTAAATCATACAGTGGATGATTCAATGCTGAATATTCCCAGTCAACAATAAATATTTCGTCATCAACATAATAAATATCTGATGGTAATAAATCATTATGTGATGATACTTTTTTCTTTCTTTCATGATCCACTATAAAAATAATCATTCCAATCATATCGCAATAATGCTTCCATTTTTCTTGTTTATCTGGTTTAAGTGCATTAAATGAGCGTACCAGTGTATCTCGAACAGATAAGACATTTTGAAATTCAGCCTTAGTTTGATAATTTTTTATAATCGTAATAATTTTTTCTAATATTGCAGTTTTTTCATTATCGTTGGTAATCATAGAAAAACGATTCTCTTCTGGTTTTAAATAACTGATCTGATAACCATCTTGATTGTATATAACATTCGTTCGAATTCCTTTTGCTTGTAACTCCTTCAAATTATATGCTTCAGTTTCACGTGAAAATGGCGGCCATAAATTTCCATTTTGTCGTATTAAATATATTTTGTTATTATCGCTTTTCACTGTTGCAAATTTGTTTGTTTGGCCGTGAATCATAGAATGTTCTGAGAAATTTTTTTGTTCTACATCCAACTTGAGTTCACGTAAGATGCACTCTAGTTTTTTTGTCCATATGCTTGAAGCTAATGCCATAATCTAAGAAAAAAGCAGTGGCGTATTATTTGAAATGTGAATTCAAGCTTATATTTTTCTTTTAAACATTGCCAATTTACTTACCGTAAACTACAAAAATGTGGGTAGATTCATAATGTAAAGTTACCTGTTATATACATCCTTTCGATTTATTTAGATCATAAATGATATTATATACATCTTTTCGAGGTATTTGGGTTGTAAATGATGTTATATACATCCTTTCGATTTATTTGGATTGTAAATGAGTTTATATACGTAGGCGTATGTAGGATATCTTTTCTCGTACATATTCCAACTAAAACAATTACAGATTCTGGTAGAGTTCGTCAAGCTGTATCGATTCTACTATTTATTTGTCTCTTTCAAATATTCATGAGTCGCAAAAATTTGCAAAAACTTAGTAAAAAGTCTTAATATTCTAATCTTTTATTTTTCGACTTTTTCTAATTCTTTTTGGCTACGAACGGTAAATTTTGTTAGATCTCACCGAATACTCTCGATTTCACATATCATTCATCAATTTTCGATGTGCCGATGTCGAAGAATGTTTTTATTTGAATTACAAATCGCTATTACTATAAAAAAAAAAAAAAACTATTACTTGTTACAGCTAGTACTAAAACTTACTAGAAAATATTTTTTCGAATAAGATCGCATAGGTGCTTATTTTCAATGCTGAATCCAAATATCATTTTATCTTTGTTTGCCACTTACTTTTACCAATGTTAATAAAATTTAATACAAGTTTTTTTTGTAAAATTTTTATTAATATAAGGAAGAAATCAATTGTTCGTTTTTAGAACAAAATCGAAGCCAACGCAGACAAGTAACACTCAAAATATTTGATTATTTAGTTTTGATTTTCTTTTATTTAGTCTTTTTATCAATCTTGTCGATCATCCTCGAAAAAACAAAAGATTTTATTGTTAATTTTTCTTTTTGCATCTTAATCCACAAAATCTGTTATTGAATAAATTAAACTCATACTTCAATGATATAAGAATTAGTTTATTTCGCGAAAAAAAACAGAAAAAAATTTCCACCGGTGAAAACGAATTTAATTTCTCTTGATTTGACTTGTTGATTCATTCGATAATGCTGTTGAGATTAATTTATCAATTGCTGCTTGATAAGGATGAGCTGGTTGATTCGAATTGATTTCATCGTCTAAATAAACAAGAAGCATCAGAAATCAAAGCTCAAGATTTTATCCACAAATTGTGTTTTCAGAGTTGAATTTCAAATAAACATCATTTGCTTCTCGTATTCGGATTCGAACCTCTCTCATTCTCCTTCTTAAACAATTCGATTAATTTTTCTTACTAATTTCAATCGGTTGATTAACAATTTGCTCTAATTCACTTAATTCTTCCGTTAATTTCCAACACAACTCTTCTCGATCACCATAAACATATCTTCGACTCTGTTGTTTATTGACTAAAACCATATTTTCAATCTCTTCAATTTGTTCATAGAAACTTTCCCGAAGATATTTCTCTTCGCCAATATAAACAATTAAATCCGGCGATTGAGTCACTAAATTCAACAATTGAAAAGCTTGTTCTTTGAACATCAATACCACCGGTATCGACACATTATTATTCCCATCGCCAGTCATCGAAAAAATCCCATTATGCGATGTTTTCAATGATAGATTATAATCAAGAATAATGCCTCCACTGGCATTTCCCTGTTCGAGATACCGAGCTTTGTCAATGAACATGCAATCGCCGCGTCGAACGATGCCAACTCGAGCTCGACCCGATTGCTGAAGATTCGAACAAGCCGAAAACGGCTGCACAACATCTAATTGAGCAAAGATTCCTTGAGTTCGATGCAATTGCTTGCCGAATTGAGCTGTGGCAACAAGAAAACGAGTCGTTCGTCTCGAACGTGTTTGCACGAGAGGAACGACTGTCAGCGGCAAATGCCGATGGACATTTTCGAACGAATTCGTCGTTTTCATGAGCTCGACCATTTCCTGCATAAAAGCGAGACCGTTTTCCGCGTCGTCGATCGACTCAGCTGATGAAGCAACGTGAACCAATTGGATTTGCCCGTCGGCTAACGGCTGAATTCGAATGCCCATTTGTTGTAATTGGGAAATATGTTCGGTGTTTTCGGGCGAGAATTGCGAAGCCGTCAGACGAGTTCGAACGGGTTTTGCCGAGGAGATTTTGGTTTCAGTCATGTCGTGGTTGCCTCGAATGTTCTCTCTCAGCTGTTCTTTGTAATCATGCGAATGGAATTGCTGATCCATCGCTGGACACTGATTGATTTTGATTTTCTTGTCGTTTTCATTGAGAATTTTCGAGAGATTTTGTTCGCGAATTGAGCTGAATTTCTGCTGTTGAAATTGTCGTCGAAATGTTTCGTTATGATTTTGAAAACCGAAGAGATTCAACGGTAATAAATGAGCTTCGGTTGTGAAAAGAAATTGTTCGACATCGACGAAACGTGACGATGGAGATTCGTAGAGGAGATAGAGGTATTTGAAAGTTTCAGCGAGAACAAACGAGTCCATTCGGTCTTCTTTCTGACCCGTCGATACATCGGACAGCGCCGCGTATCCACACGGAACCCGTGCGTGTTGCTCGAGATTCGTGAGAATCGTTCGGCCAACTTCGAGATAATGCGGATCGCCTGTTGCTTTGTACAAAAAATAAGTCGATTCGACGAATTCCGGTCGAAGCGGATGAGAATTCCAGTGAATCCGATAATCAGTCGTAAAAGCTTCGGGAATAAACTTATGTTTTCTAACAACTTGATAGAGCATTTCGTGCAGTTCAATCGCCGATTTCAGATCGCCTGTCATCACTTGTAAACCAGGCCAAAACGCTAACAGTGCGTCCATGTGATTTCTCGACGATCGATACGGTTGATGCATGTGAACGTTAACCATCGCCACGCCACGTTGAATGTACGACATGATCGACGAGTAATGCTCTTCGAACCGATTGAGATAATCGTTGTTCTTCTCGCCTAGGAGAACGTACGCTTTGAAGAGATACTCGTAATAGGAGTCGATTCCCGCGCCAATGCCCGACTCTCGGACGACCCAATCGCCGGAATGAACATTGAGAATCGTGCCCATGAGATTCGATTGTCGATTTCGACGTTCCCAGAGATAAGACAGCGCGTGATCGGCGTATTTTTCGAATAGATCGTTGCCTGTCAAACGGGACAACGTCGCCCATTCGAGGATCAATGTGCCAGCACACGCTGTACAAGTGAAACGCTCTCGGTCGCTCTTCGACAGAGTTAAATCGATGCCATAGCGAAGATTTACACGTGGCAATGGTAAA
>ERZ778020.2695-NODE-2695-length-12462-cov-4.427339_pt1 | contig 12462 bp, 10 predicted proteins | sample MGYA00375750_ERZ778020 | MGnify/ENA primary metagenome ERZ778020 (study PRJEB29350, sample SAMN05389818) | bioreactor metagenome | isolation source: Ammonium sulfate bioreactor | place: South Africa: University of Cape Town | collected 2014-03-17 ...
CGGATTGGTGCATAAGCGGGGTCCAGTTTGTGATCCATTAGCCAGTGATAGATGCGTCCGAACACGGCCCCTGGACCGTCTTTGCGATCACGCTCACCGGATGTCGCTAGTAGTTTGCTCAGGAATCTACCAATGCCCTCTGGTCCGTCGTTGACGATCTCAAATCCGCGAGCGAAGGCAGGCAGCATCTTAGATTCTGATAGTGTCTTCGCCTTGACCCGAATTCCATACAAGGCAACGCTACCAATGACCTCACAAACCTTGATGGCTGCAAAAAGGGGGAGGCTGTCGAGGAGTTCCTGACCGGCGACACCTTCCAATCTATCGAGTACGTAGATTTCGAGCCCATTAGGTTGACGCTTCGGACTCGAAACGGCCAACTTGTCTAACCGTGTAATACTTTTACGGATGTTGAGTGCGAAATCATCGTGCTGGCCACGACCGGGTCTGCTGAAAGTGCGGGCAAGAGGCATATGGTGGATGTGGCAAGTCGCGACAGACTGGATCATCCACGCGGCGCGCGCGTACACCGCGAGCTCGGCATCCAGCGAGCTTTCAGCACGGATGTCGTCGCATAGGCAAGCAGGGCAAAAGCAGACGTCATAAATCCTTATCGTATCGCGATTGAGTATTTGCCCACGGTGTCGGTAGAGTCTGTTGTCGCGAATGAACGCTTGCTGCTGCAAGCAATGCTTGTCGACACCACCGAGTTTCGCAATCTTGGCAATCGCGGCCTGGTTTCCCTTGATTACCTCCGAGAAAGCGAAGCCCCAATCTCGGCAAAATTGATTCGCGTTCAGGCCATTCGCAGCTGCCAGACGCGAGGTAAAACTTGTCGTCGTCTCGTTCCGACCAAGAGGTACAGTGAGCGGCAATGCCATCAGAATTTTGTGCGTCTATGGGATGAGTTCTTTTTCTTCACTTCGTTGGGCTCCTCCGATTTTTCGACGACCCAGCTCGGGTCAATCGTCCGCCAATTTGGCGCCAAGAACATATTCAAGGTCACGGGTTGCAGCGTGCGGGTGGCATAAGCTTCAGCGAAGTCGGTGATACTTAGCGTCTTTCTGTGAGCCTTTAGGGCCGTTTCGATAGCTTTGCACAAAATCTCGAAGGCAAGCCCCATCTGGAACGCGGCCGCGCGACAGAGCCGTCCGACTAACATATCACCAGTTTGGACGCTGAGTTTGAGCCCAGCATCCTTGGCGTAATCCCGGATCGAGGCGGCGATCATCTTGCCGTCGGCGGCTTCCGTTACGCTTTCCAGCGGAATGAATGTCAAACGTCGGCTGAGTTGCCGGTCGCCTTCCGGAAACGCAATCATTGCCGGCGTTCCGTCGAAAATGAAATGTATTGGCCATCGCTTGTCATTCATCAAGTTCTTAAGCGTATCTGTGACTTTCTTTATCTCTCTTGGAATTGCCTGGTGCATGACGTGATTCATGTCGCCGACATGGATAACGAGGCACTTCTGCTTCCAGGCCTGATATCGGACCTGTCGCCATGCCTCGTCGGCCGGAAGCGTTCGCCGGAAAGTGTAATCATCATCATCTTCAGCTGGCGACGGCTTACCGCGATCAAGCAGGGCGTCCAAAATGATGTTGCCGAGTTGCGCTCGATTGCACGGGCTCGGAGCATCGACCGAGATAAGCGAACATGATTTCCCATCTCGACCATAGCCGGGGAACGCTGGATGATTGAAGAATATATGGTTGAGCGTAGTCGATTTACCCGCGCCGCTCGGCCCAACGATGGCGATGCCACGTCCGGCCTTGCGGTTAGACAGCGAGTACGGAAGCTTTGCGTTTCGTTTCTTCAGAATGTTTTCGACGATATCTTCTTTGATCTGCTTTAGAATAATGTCGTCGCGTTCGGAAGCGACATACCTCGAGGTCAGCGGCTCCATGATACGCGCGATGCGCGCGTCCTCTGGATCGAGAAAGGCAATGAGTGGGGTCAGCAGGCCGCCGTCGTCGGCATGAGGAGCCATTTCTGAGCTACTCTTCGCTCCGGTCATTCGTACCTCCAACCACGAGGCTTCGTTTTGGAGCAAATTAGGGTGGAAGAAGAAGCTTTCTGTGGTTTTGCAGTGCCGGACTTCCCGGCGGCTTTCCGGAGCTTCTTGGAGGCGTTTGAGGGCTCATGACGATGGTCACCGCCACCTCCCACGACCATAATCGGATCGTCGAAAAGGCTCAGGTTGGCTTCACCCGCTGCATTGGCCTCTTTGATGAACGAGACACCCAGTTTCATGTCACGATGGGCCCGCGCTAATGCGAGCGCGGAGATCGGACGGTCGGCAATGCCGACCCGCTGCCGTCCATTGTCTGCTAGATCGTTGAGATACTTTGCGGCCGCGAGCACAATCGGCCGGGTCAATCTGCTCATGTCGGCGTTGCGCCGGCGCAGCTCAGCTTCCGCGGCGATCCAGTCTTCAACATGAATGCCACGCAGTGCTTCGGGACCATTGATTTCGTGCCAAACACCACCAATCTTGGCGGAGATTGTGCCCATGTCCTTCGGATCGACGCGGATCTCAACCTCCTTGGAGCCGGACGACATGAAGAGCTCATTGATTTCCCGAGACTGGAACTGGACACCCAGAATTCTCACTCCGTCGGCGTCGGCCGTTGCGCGCATCGGAATGCCGAAAATGGCGCGTCGTTTATTGGGATCGGGCGGCGGCATGACGCCGAACTGTTCTGTCAATCGCAGCCAACATGCGCGTGGCGATTCGCCGCGCAACCCCGCGTGGGGTGTATTGTGATAGTGATCGACTTGATAACGAACCAACGCGGTGGCCAATTCGTCAAGATCAAGCGACGCTCGCCCCTGACTGTCATACTCGCCTTTGTCCTTGACGTTCGAGCCCGTCCGCCCGGCGAAGCGCTTAATCATTTTCTGGTCGAGCGATCGTAGTGACCTTTCGACGGTGCCTCGCAGGAATGGAACGCCGGCTGCGGCGATCTCGAATGTGATACCGGCGTCGATCATCCGAACGCAGAAATCGTTATTGGCGAAGGAGGTGCCGGCGTCGGTGACCGCGGTCTCCCACGTTCCGTACATGTCCCATGGAGTTAGAGTCCCTGCGGCGTCGGCGTAATCCTGTTTTTCCGAGAGCCCCATATCGAGCACGCGGATTGCATTGGCGGGATTAGCTGTGCGCGAAAGGCTCATGGCGAGAATGCAACGTGTGGCACAGTCGATCGCAACGCACAGCACCATACGAACTCGCTCGACTTTCCTTTTCTCGTCGTCACTCAGCGTTTCCCATATGCCGGCCCGAATGAGCAACACATGCAGATGCACAGTCCATTCGTCGATCTCGACCCGCTGCAGCGGCCGCACTACGTCGACCAGTCCGCTGCTGACTGCGCGAAAGTAATTCTTTGCGACGTCAATGCCTTCACGGCCGGCCTTTACAAAAAATGGATCGAGGTTGTTAACCTCTTGACGGAAGCGCTCGTAGTCCGGGATCTCTAACGGTTCGAGACCGGCTGCGGCACGCTCGATGTTGCGTGCCGCCATCTCGATCTCCATCCGCTCGTGCAGTTCCTTTTTTGACGGCTGCTCCGGACTCGCGTAGCAGGACGCGTGCTGATACATGATGGCGTAGACTTCTGCGCAGAAACGCGAAGTCCAGTTACCAGATTTAGTGCAGCGTTGGTCGCGTAACGCCAGCGGGTTCATGTTGCCGGCGATAAGCTTGTTCACCCATCTGCGCAGATATTTCGTGGATGGTGCGGGAGGAATGAAGGCGGGGCGTTTCCCGGCCATTTTCTTCTTGCCTGCTTGAGCCTTGACTGCAGCGACGTTGGCCATATCGATCGAGATCGCTGCTATTGCCGCCTTCATTTTTCCATCGCCGCGCGTCGTGCGCTTTTCGGCCAACATCTTGAGAAAGCGCAGGCACCAATCCTGTTTGAAGAGGATATCTTTCTGCTCCGCTTCGGGAAGATCGCGCAGGTTGGCCACGCCTGAAATCAATCTGGCTTTGGCTGCGCCGGGTCTATAGAAGTCCCGATCGTGTCGGAAGTCAGGGGCCTGCCGTAGCGTCTCCATCTGGTCGCGTGTAATGGTTTCGGTGACGACAGGATTATCGGGCCGCGCCAATACATAGCCCCATGGGCCACTATCTACGACGATGTAAGTTATTCGTTTTATCTGCAGCCGGTCGTGCGGCCCAAAATGCAATAGCAACCCACCCTGAGGAGGTGGGCGCACGGGGGGAATGGCAGGCAAAACCTGCATTCTCAGGCGTTCCAATTCGGACGGCAGACGATCGCGTCATAGCTAATGCGCTCATGACGTGTCATACGCAGACGCCCGGCGGCGATAAGTAGGACGATGGCGTTGAAGCCATAACCTTTGAGGCCACTCGCCTTGACGAGCATGCCGATGGCGGTCGAGCCAATCAATCCCGCCGCCAAACCATCGACTACGGCGTAGTCGGCTGCATCGGGATGGCGGCGGACGGCATGAATCAGCTCGGCGTTGAAGCAATCGACGGGACCAAGATGCCTCTCGGTGACCAAAGCGATGCGGTTTGCCGCCAAGGGCGACATTTGAGCGGCCAATAGTTCATGGATGCGACGGATGTCGGAGGTGAGAACTAGGCCCTCAGGTTTGACGGACACCGCGGTCTTGCTGCCGTCGTGGAACAGAACAAGATAATCGAAAGTATGTGTGTGCCAATTGCCATCGTCGCCGAGGTATCTTGCTCGCGGATACTGATCAATGACATCAATCACACCGGGCCAGGCCAAGGCTCTAAGGACTGCCTTGCGTTCGAGGTCGGACTCGAACGCGGTGGTGTATCGATGCGCGACAAGAGCTCCAGCCGCATGAAATTTCGACCGCAGCGAAATCCGCCGCGAACCACGGCTTTTGGCAGTCGGCATCCAAATACTCGATGGCTTCGCCAGCCGCTGGTGAGGTGCGGGGCGTAGATATTCTTCCAGGGTCATGGTCACGGTCGTCGACTTTCGGCCAAGTGCCGCCGTTCGCCGAAGCTGCTCGGCGCCTGACGGTTTTGTGAATGGGAAGCCGAACGTCGGAATCGACGCAAAAACTCGCTTGCAAGATGCGAGTCCATGAGCGAGAATCTGACTACCTTCAAGGGTGTGGTCTGGTCTCACGTTTCGGCCAGTGGAGCAGGCGGCATCCGCGCAAACGGGGCCGCCTGTATTTGTTCGGGTGCGTGGCATCCTTTCTCGGTTGAGGTTTTTGCCTCTTCGCGTCCATCACCATGAGCGGGAGGCCGGCAAGGTCCGAGCGAAAAATCGAGTCCGTAGAGTCGATTGGCTGGTATTCTTCAGAGTTCGATTCGACTCTTTCACTGAATCGTGGATCGAGACTTCTTGGCCGCGGGACAATGTGATCTCACGCTGTCGAGTCTGCCGATCCTGATTGATGAATCATCACCCTGGAGCGGTCCGCGGCGTACGCGTGATTTCCTACCAATTTTGATATTCCGGCCACATGGGGCGGGACCGCCAGGCCGCCGGCGGTTCGAAAAATGGCGGGATTCCGCCGTTCTCAAAAAAAAGTGATTGAGAAGTCGATCCGGGGTGGTGCGTCGAAGTAGCCGAAGCTAGTGGCTGGTGAGTGTCCCCTCGGAGGAGCGCGTCGACCAGATCGCTTGCAATGGAAGCCGCATTGCACGCTGAGTTCGTAGTGCTTCGAGAAGTAGCCAGTGAGCGGTCACATAGGATCGCTCTCTGCCTGCGCCGCTGCTGCCGCAGCCTCCGCGATCAAGACCCAGACACTCTGACGTCGATCGTGATTATGAACCGCCGTGCTGATGTTTGTTGGCGGCAAGCCAGTGAGTGGGTTTGCGCCCTCCATAGCTTCAACTGTGTAGTTCGAACGTTCGGCCAGATTCGAGACGTTGGCGATCGTCATCGATGCGATACGTCGCCGTAGAGGTTCAAAGCCGCCAGGAATCAGGTCGATGACGACATGAAGCATCCTTCATACTCCTAGGGATGACTGGTGAGATTTGCTCTAGCTGACTTCACGGCTACTGTACGAATTCGGTCGCGTGACGCGATGATGTCGGATGACCATCTATCGAAACCGGATAATTTTTAAGCAGTTCGTCAATCGCAGTGCGGTCCAGATAACCCGTCTTCTCAAGGCGACGCGCTACGGCTTCTAACGTGACGTGGTTCTTTGCCACCAAATCTCGCGCGATGGAGTGGCAGCGATCGAGGCGTTTTTTGATCAAGGCAATGATGGATGGGTCGTGCAATAGCAGTTCGGTGGCGCGCTCCGAGAAGTGGGCGACGCCGATCGAGCCAAAGCCGAACCGCAACTCGAGATCGATTGCAGCACTTGTCGCTCGTGAAAAATCGCTTTGCTCTCCAACACCTGCTCCGGCGGTTGCCTGGCCTACCAAAACTTCCTCGGCGGCGCGGCCACCTAGAAGCGCTGTGATGTGATTCTCAATTCCATCTTTGGTCTGCGAATTGGCTCGCGAGAGTTCAACGTGCGTAGCTCCTCCAGCGTCCATAATTGTCAGTGTTTTGGCCGTGAAGACGCCCAAAGCGACGCCGACGACGAGGTGTCCAGCTTCGTGGACTGCGCAAACTCGTCTTAAGTTATTGGGTAAACCTTCCCGACCTGATCTGATTTCCCGAAGTAGATCATCCAGCGACAGTTCCCGCCTTTCGCGGCGAGCATGACTCTTGGCACGCCGCACCCATGCCTCGACGTCGGCACCTGTCTTTCCGGCGGCCGCCAGGGCGGCCGGTGTCAAATCGATCTCGGGCAGAAGTTCGCCAAGATGATAGCGGAATATCTGCGCGAGGCTGTCAGCGTTTGGCAACTCGATTTCGATCGTGCGGTCGAGCCGTCCAGCCCGTCGTATCGCCGCATCAATGTGATCGACATGGTTTGTGGCGCCGATGACGACGACGCCAGGTCGATCCTCCACGCCGGCGAGCTGTTCCAACAGCAGATTTACAATCTGCGTCCAGTATTCCCGATATTCTGATGTCAAAGTCGCACGATCGCTAATGCCGTCGAGCTCATCGATAAATAAGACGCAGGGGGCCAGCTTGCGCGCCTGAGCGAAACACGACTTTATTGCAGCCAATGTGCCCGAAAGAAAAGCAGACGCGTTCCAGTCCGCAACGGAGGTAGCGATGAGAGGGACGTTCGCGGACTTTGCCACCGCCTTGGCGAACTGTGTCTTGCCGACACCTGGCGGGCCGACAAGCAGTAATCCCTTTTCGATACATTCCCAATCGAGACGTCCCGCTCGGTACTCGCGTAGATCCTCGACCAGATTGAGACCCCACTCGCGAGCGGCTCCATAGCCTGCTAATTCCTCGAGCGCGGGTCCGCTGTGATCGAAAATACCCCTTGTTGCGACCACTTGTTCAAGCCGCGAGACGCAATCATCCGCAGTGCGATCGGCGCGGATCGCGAGGACGAGATCTGAAATATCTGCGGCTCGTACCGTTTGAGTGCCTATTGCCGCTGTCGGCTGCGCACCAGTGACGGCTTCAATGACGAGCCGGATCGCGGATTCGTCAATCTGGCCGAGAGCCAAATGATGTTCAGCTGCGCGGAGTAAATCTCTCGGGAGATGGCGACGAGGATCCGGAGCAGCACCAACGATCGGGACGCCGGCATGAAGAGCATTCGCGACTGAGTCGTTGCCGCGCTCTGGTTTGTGGTCACTCCCAGTTCCATCTCGCGCCAACAGGAAAAAATAGCGCGAAGTCGAGGATGATCGTCCACTGTCGAAAGCCTTCGCCTCTGGTCCGAAGGCGCACGTCTGAAGCACTTGCGCAACCAACGAAACAACGTCAGCCGCATGAGTGGCTAAAGTGACAACTGGGCGATTTCGACGCAAGTCGCGAGTGAGGCCATCCACTCCTTCGATTGCACGTGCAACCATGATGGCTGTTGCGGCGAGGTCCGCTCGTATCGACGTTCTTTCCTCGCATCGAGGCGCGGATGACAATTCATCTATGAGCATTTCTATCGGGTCATCTGGGTTCCCGCTGCGCAGAAGTGGGCTATTGTTTGTGCCAGCTTCTGCTGCCAGCATATCCAGATAAGCACGTGCCAGCAGGTCGCGTTTCGTAGCGTTTTGTTGTGACATCTGTTCACCGAAGGTTCGCGTGAAGCGATAACGTTTCGTGAGAGAACAAGAAAGCTATTGGCCGTAGTTGAGCAGAAGTAGCGGATTCAACTCCGACGCCTTTGGAGGCGATGTATTTTGTCAATGCAGGCAGCGGAGATGAGCAATAGAATTGATAGTTTCGGCGACGTCAGCGTACATACGTTTGATTAAATCTCGATCGTAAATCCCGGGTTGAAACTGCGGTTCTCCCAGCTCGGATGAAATCGCGTGAGCCCGTAGCCTTTCGCATTTGTAACCACCCGCGCTTCACCGATTGTAAAGTCGCGAGTTTCGTGTGTATGCCCGTATATCCAGGCGTGAACGCCGCTCATGAGGTCGACGTACTCACCGTTGACGTAAGCGCTGCTAATGAGGTCATTCTCGGTGCCCAGTTTCGCGGTTGCGGGAGCTGGGCCATGGTGACTGATGGCGCAAACCTTCGCCGTCGTTTTGGTCCTGACGATGTTTGCAAAGAACTCGCGCGACTGTTTGTTGGCCAAGAGCGTGTCTTGCGGGCGCAGACGATACCGGTAGTCTCGAGTTCTTATCTTTCGATAGTCATTCATCGCATGGCCGGCACAGGTCATTGCACGTGTTCGATCGTCGAAGAGCTCGAAATCGGTCCAAAGCGTCGCGCCGGCAAACGTAATGTCGCCGATGACCACTGAGTCATTCTGTAGAACATAGACGTTGCTATCGGCAGCCGCGGCGTGAGCCTTTTCGATCGTGACCTTCCAATCAGTCCCATAGCCTTCGTGGTTGCCGCTGACGTAAAGGATAGGTTTGTCCGCGATACGTTCGCGCAGCCAGGCCACACCACGCTCCATTCTAGTGATGAGATCGCCAGCAATGACCAGGACGTCAAATTGCGGACGCATACCCGGGACCGGCAGGTCCCATCCTCGGCTGGATTCCAGATGGAGATCAGACATAATCCAAAGCAGCATGCTAATCCCATCATAGGCTGCGTTGGCTCGCGGCGCTCGTAAAGAGCGCCGCATGCTGGGATCGGCGCAAAGCAATTTGAGACTTTGGTCGTTAGAATCGTGCCGTGCGCCAGGCCAGGATCAGTTCGGCGCACAACGGATCAATCTTCTGGCGGCGGCGTAAGGCTGATTCCACAACGGCGCGCGCGGCGCGATTGCCTTCGATCGCGACGCAAAGCACAGCTGATACGGCGGCGTCGACGATCGGGGAGGTCATGCCGTAGGCCTGTAGCTGCCTAACAGCTATGCCGATTGCCGTGGCGGGATCGCCGGTCACAGCCCACAACCAATCCGATTCGCCCGGGATTCGCATACGCAGTAAGGCCGCACGAATGGCTTTCACGTCGGGGCCCCCGAAGCTCTGCGGTTTGCGAGTTCGCCACCAATATGCCGGCAAGACCGGTAGCGGCAGAGGAGCAGGGAGCGATTTAATACTTGATTCAGATGAGCGGTCTTCTCGACCGTGTCGATATCTCGCGCGCATAAGTCCCCCGGGAATTTCAACAAACCATGAGAACTGACTTTTTGGTAGAAAGGCGATTACGTGCTTCGAACGTAGAGCGGCACGGTGCTCTTCTGATCCTCCGAAGATCGATTCCTTGAATTGCAATGAGTCTCAACTGGCTAGACGAGCGAAATCACCCATCCCAGTAAAGGCCTGGCAAGGATTCGAACGTAATGTTTTCGATACGGAGTTTGTCGAGCGGTCTTCTGACCTAGGCGCAAGCTGCAATGCTTAACAATATCTTAACTTAGCATGTTCTGTGACTTTCGTCACTTATAGGTTCGTTTTATGGTTAATTCAAAGCCGGAAATTTCTTCGCGCCAGGTCCGGGCGGCTCGGGCGTGGTTGGGATGGACCCAAGAATTTCTTGCAAGCCAGGCGGGTTTGTCGAAACGGGCTGTCGTGCGCGCTGAGTCCGGTTCGTCGCAGCCCCATGCGGAGACATCGGTACGTTTGCGGACAGCGCTAGAGGCGGCGGGCCTTCAATTCCGATTTAGCAACACGGTGGGGATAGGTATCGAGATCGCAGCGCCGAGTGACTTCGATTCCTAGGAGGGCGCCTCGTCTAAGTACTGAAGAGCGTCTTGCGCCGAAAATTCGGACGCCAAGTAGAGCAGTTCAGCGCCTCATTGCGGAGATTCGACGGGTGCCATGGCCTCCGAGTGTGGCCGCAAGGTCTGCTAACGCAGCGGCCGTATCGCAGAACGAGATCGTAAAAGATGTGACCGTGTCGAGGACGCCGACTGCAGGGAGGTTGCAAGGATATTTGTTATCGGAAGCTTATTTCCGTATCGTCATAAGGCATGAATGCCTCGTCGATGCGATTGGGCTGCATGTAGGAGCCGCCTCGTGCGCCGTCGAGGAAGCGGCGTACCGTAAGCAGCCCGTCTTGGGAGCCGCTGGTCATAACGTCGAGGGGAGGTTTCCCGCCGAACACGACCGCACCATGCGGGGTTCGCAGCCACTCGACGCCGAGTGGCTCTACGGGAAAGAGAACTCCAAGACCTTGATGGATCCCGAACACCGCCGAGATCCGCGTAAGAACATCTACGTTGAACGTAAAAGTACCGTGTCCGCGAGCTTTCTTACACCAGCTATGATAGGTGGATCGAGACGGATACCCGAGCATCAAGAGACGCTGTTCTTCTGAAAGCCCCCACATATCTGCAATAGCAAGAAAAGTCCGCAATGCGGGTGGGCTTAACCGCCGCCGATTTGCCGGTGCAAAGCGGGAGGCGTCGACGCGTTGAGGCCGACTGTTCGCTTCAGATTGACGAGCTTCGCCGTCTTTCACCATAGCCAATTTTTGACCAAGTATTTGTCAGAAGCAACTGGGATCGAATGGCCACTATGGCTTGGAGGTCGGGTCGCGTTCGTTGGTAGGGATGCGTCGATCCCGAATGTCGCGAAGCCGGTCGAACCGGTGATCATCCTCCGAACCAGACGGAATCGCCAAAGTCAGAATCGGAGATGGCCGTCGTAGCAGAGCCACGGGTATTGTCGTTATGACTTGTTTCGGAATACTGCTCTGCTGCACGCACCAATCTGCGCAATTTTTCTAGTTCGTGAATACAACGTCTCAAGCCGAGTTGCGGACCGGAATTGAAATCCGTGGATTGAATGGGTGTGCGCCGATGGATCCTCAAGAGAACTTTTCTGCGCATCTGATCCTCCCAAGAATGCATGGACGCCAACTCCCTGGGAGATATCCGCCTGCACGTCCGCGACCAGAACTCGAAAGTGTTAAATGCGATTACCCTCAAGGCGCAATTGTACTGACCACCGACCAGCTAGATATGGTTGTCTCAAAAGGAGGCACAAGAAGAATTCGCCGCAACTGCCCAATGACGCAGAACTCGAAGATTGAATGCACGGTAGGTGGATGGGTTCTACCGGGGCCAATGACTGTTTGATGGCCCGACAAGGAGAAGTGGTCAGTTCATCGACAGCAGGCGGACGATCAGAGTTCTGGCGTAGGGAGATGGATGGAAGGGCGGATGTACCCCTTCACTTATCGAGGCTCCGCTCAGGCGGGGCCTCGCTCATGTGAGGCGTAATAAGGCAAGCCGCGCCTCGAATTTCGCGGGACGGCTAGGCTCCTTTGCGGTTTGTCGAGGCTTCGCTGGCGACGCCTTCTGGCGGCTAGGCGGCCGGAACCAGGATGGTGCATTCCAGTCCAGCAAAACCACCTTCTTCGAAGTGGCCGATGTTCCAGACTGCTGCCGTTGGACGGTACAAACGTGCGGACTGAAATGACGGTCCCGTTCAGTTCTCCAGCTTGGCCATTCGCAGGCGCAGTGCGTTTCCGACCACGCTCACCGACGACAGCGCCATGGCCGCCGCGGCGATGATCGGCGATAGCAACAGGCCGAACATCGGATACAGCACGCCCGCCGCGATCGGTATTCCGGCGGCGTTGTAGATGAAGGCGAAGAACAGGTTCTGACGGATGTTGGCCATCGTCGCTTCCGACAGGAGGCGCGCGCGGACAATCCCCCCGAGATCGCCCTTCAACAGGGTTACGCCCGCACTTTCCATCGCGACGTCGGTGCCGGTGCCCATCGCGATTCCGACTTCGGCCGCGGCGAGGGCAGGGGCGTCGTTCACGCCGTCGCCTGCCATCGCGACGATGCGGCCAGCCTTCTGCAGTTTGCCGACGACAGCGCTCTTCTGGTCGGGCAGAACTTCCGCCTCGACCTCCGAGATGCCGAGCCGCTTCGCGACCGCATTGGCCGTCGTCCTGTTATCTCCGGTCAGCATAATGACCTTGATGCCGTCTGCGGCCAGCGCCTTCAAGGCATCGGGCGTCGATGGCTTGATGGGATCGGCGATGGCGA
>ERZ778020.2700-NODE-2700-length-12437-cov-6.011468_pt1 | contig 12437 bp, 9 predicted proteins | sample MGYA00375750_ERZ778020 | MGnify/ENA primary metagenome ERZ778020 (study PRJEB29350, sample SAMN05389818) | bioreactor metagenome | isolation source: Ammonium sulfate bioreactor | place: South Africa: University of Cape Town | collected 2014-03-17 ...
GCATGGCGGTGCTGCGGCCGCTCAAGGTGGTGATCGAGAATTATCCGGAAGGGCAGAGCGAGGAGTTGGAAGCCGTCAATCATCCGGACGATCCGGCGGCCGGTACGCGCACGATAACCTTCGGCCGCGAGCTTTACATCGAGCGCGACGACTTCATGGAGAACCCGCCGAAGAAATTCTTCCGCCTGTCGCCGGGCAATGAGGTGCGGCTGCGCTACGCCTATTTCATCACCTGCCGCGAGGTGGTGAAGAATGCGAGCGGCGAGGTGGTCGAATTGCGCTGTACCTATGACCCCGCAACACGTGGCGGCAATGCGCCGGACGGCCGCAAGGTCAAGGCGACGATGCATTGGCTGTCGGCGGCGGCGTCGGTGCCGGCAGAGGTCCGGCTTTACAATCCGCTGTTTGCCAACCCCGCGCCGGATGCCGCGAACTTCACTGCCGATCTCAATCCGGACTCGCTGGAGATATTGTCCGATGCGCGGGTCGAACCCGATGTTGCGGGCAGCACCTCCACGGAGGTGATGCAGTTCGAGCGGCAGGGCTATTTCGTGCGCGATAGGGATTCGACGCCGGCGCGGCCGGTGTTCAATCGCACCATCGGCCTGCGCGACAGCTTCGCCAAGGATGTCGGCGGCAAGTCATAACCTCTGCCGATGCTCGGATTGCCATATGATGAATTGACGTCTGATGAATTGACGTCGAATCATATGCGTCGTCATGGCCGGGCTCGTCCCGGCCATCCGCGTCTTGAAGCCCGCGCTGGTCCAGGACGTCGATGCCCGGCATAAGGCCGGGCAAGACAGGCCGGGGCGAATGCGTCTTGCCGCGTTGCCGCAGTCGGCCTTTTGTTCCATGCTGCGCTTCCGCTTGGGGGTGAGGCGTGGCGGACGAGGGCAGGGCCAACAGCAAAGCCAAGGCGACAACCTGGCCGACACAGGACGGCACGCGCGCTGCTGCGACCTGGCCCGGACGCTTGGGCCTATCGCCGCTGACCGCGCGTTTGCGCGCGTGGCTGCGCGCCGAGGCCGGCGATGGCCGCCTGTTGCCGTGGGTGCCGATTGCGTTCGGTACAGGGATTGCGATTTATTGTAGTGCTGACCGCGAGCCGGTGGCGTGGCTGGTTGCTGCCGTTGCCGCCGTATCTGTTGCCGCGGCGTTCGCGATGCGGCGCCACAAGGCCTTCGCGGCGTTGCTGATGCTGGCGGCGATGACCGGCGGCTTCGCCATTGCGGCCCTGAAGACGGCTTGGGTGTCGCATGCCGTTCTGGCGCAGCCGATTTACGTGGCGTCGCTGCAGGGTTTCGTCGAAACGCATGAGGAGCGCGAGCGCACCGACCGTTTTGTCCTGCGCGTGACGCAGATGAGCGCAACCCGCAACGCAGTCGAATTGACGCGGGTGCGATTGTCGGTGCGCAAGGGGACGGCGCCGCCGGTCGGCAGCTTCATCGTGTTGAAGGCCCGGCTGCTGCCGCCGCTGTCGCCGCTGCGGCCCGGCAGTTACGACTTCGGGCGCGACATGTACTTTCAGGGAATTGGTGCATCGGGCTTCGCGATGGGCGCGATCAAGACGCTCGATCCACCGCTTGCCGGTGGCTGGAGGCTGCGCTACGCGGCCGCGATGCAGGGCATGCGCGATGCCATCGACGCCCGCATCCGCACCGTGCTCAGCGGCGACAATCGCGCTATTGCCACTGCGCTGCTGACGGGTCGGCGCGACGCCATCACCACGCCGGTCAACGATGCGATGTTCATTTCCGGCCTTGGTCATGTGCTGTCGATCTCCGGCTATCACATGGCGGTGGTCGCAGGCGTGGTGTTCTTCGCGGTGCGCGCATTGCTGGCGTTGATTCCGGGACTGACCGTGACATTCCCGATCAAGAAATGGTCGGCGGCCGCGGCACTCGCCGCCGCCACCTTCTACCTGTTGTTGTCGGGGGCCGAGGTGGCGACCCAACGCTCATTCTTCATGACCGCGGTCGTGCTGATCGCGGTGATGGTCGACCGCCGTGCGGTGACGTTCCGCACCCTGGCGGTCGCGGCAATGATCGTGTTGATATTCGTGCCGGAGGCTTTGGTTCATCCAAGTTTCCAGATGTCGTTCGCCGCGACGCTGGGGCTGGTGGCGCTGATCCAGGTCGGCATGCCGCGACTGTTCGCGACGCCGGACGATTCGGTGGCGGCGCGTGCCGCGATGTGGGGCGGCCGTGAGATCGTGACGCTTGCCTTGGCGTCATTCGTCGCCGGGCTCGCGACGACGCCCTATGCGGCGTTTCATTTCCATCGCATCGCGCCCTATGGCGTACTCGCCAATCTCGCCGCGATGCCGGTGGTCTCCGGATTGGTGATGCCCGCTGGCCTGCTCGGTGTCGCCGCGATGCCGTTCGGTCTCGACGGCCTGTTCTGGCCGCTGATGGGGGCCGGCATCGACTGGATGATCGCGGTGACGCTGTGGGTCGCGGCGCTGCCCGGCGCCATCGGCCACATGGCGGCTTTCGGTAGCGGGCCGCTGGCTCTGGCAAGCGCCGGCATCGTGTTGCTGGGATTATTGCGGACACCGTTGCGCTGGGCTGGCGGGGGCATGCTGGTGCTTGCCACGGTTTGGGCAGTCGCTGTGCGGCAGCCGGACATTCTGGTGGCCGGCGACGGTCACAACGTCGCGGTGCGTGTCGCCGATGGCGGAATGCGGGTCATGCGCACCGCCAAGGATACTTTCCTGTTGCGCGAATGGCTGGCAGCCGATGCCGACAGCCGCTCGCCGGCTGACCCAACGCTGGGGCAGGGCGTGTCGTGCGATCCGGACGGTTGCGTCGTCAAGATGGCCGATGGCAGGCTGGTGGCGCTGGCGTTGCGGCCGGATGCGCTGGCTGACGATTGCGTCCGGGCGGCGGTGATTGTCACCGTCAGGCAGGCGCCGCCCGGTTGCGGCGCACTGGTGATCGATCGGGAACGATTGCGGCGACAGGGCACACTGGTCCTGCGCCAGAGCGGCGACGGCTTCACCGTGACAGCGATCCGCCCCGATGGCGTCGACCGGCCGTGGTCGCCGGCGGTCGTGGCAGCGCCTGCCGCAACGATCTCAACCTCGCGGCCGCGTGTTACGCCGCCGGTCGATGCCACGCCGGCCGAGGCCGATCAGCATCCGGAGGACTGAACGAAGCCGGCGGCGGCGCCGTGATGCCTGCATGGCGTGTTTGAACGAAGCGGATGCCGGTTCGCATCAAGAAAACGCGTCAAATCAAAATCGCAGAGCCCCGATTCTGATTCCACCAGGACCGGAACGATTTTAGTAGCGCCGGTAAAGACCGATCAGCTTGCCCTGAATCCGCACGCGCGTCGGAGGCAGGATGCGTACTTCGTACGCCGTGTTCGCCGGTTCCAATGCGATCGACGCACCACGGCGGCGGAAACGTTTCAGTGTGGCTTCTTCCTCGTCGATGAGTGCGACGACTATATCGCCGGTCTCGGCACTGTCGTTACGTTGGATCAGCGCCATGTCGCCGTCGAGGATGCCGGCGTCGACCATCGAATCGCCGCGAACCTCCAGCGCGTAGTGTTCCCCGGACCCCAGCATGTCCGGCGGCACGCTGATGGTGTGGCTGCGGGTCTGCAGCGCCTCGATGGGTGTACCGGCGGCGATCCGGCCCATCACGGGAACCGCGACAGGACGCTCAGCCTCGTTATCGGGGCCGCTTGTGGCGGGACGAACCTTGCCGAGATTGCCTTCGATAACGCTGGGCGTGAAGCCTCGCCGGGCGTTACCGCTGGCCGCTGCGGTTTCCGGCAGTTTGATGACCTCGATGGCACGGGCGCGATTTGGCAGCCTGCGAATGAAGCCACGCTCTTCCAGCGCGGTAATCAAGCGGTGGATACCTGACTTCGAGCGCAAATCGAGCGCGTCCTTCATCTCGTCGAACGAAGGCGGGACGCCGCTTTCCCTCAGGCGTTCATCGATGAATCGCAACAACTCGTATTGTTTGCGTGTCAGCATCTCGATCCCATCCCCCGTATGCAGGCTCGCCGAATCCTGGCTCGTCTTGTCCAGACTGCCCTTTGTCCAGGCCGCCTCTTGTCCGAGCCGCCGGTGAGAGCCGGTATCTCGCTAAATTGCGCCAATGCGACAGAACGCAATTATTCGAAACAAATCATGAACGGACACTATATGTTCCATATGTGTTCTGCAACCTCTTAATTTCAGGTCAACGCCAGTGAAGTTTGCTTCAGGCCGGCAGCCGGATCAGGCGGCACGGCTCACCTGCGGCGGCGGCGGGTGCGTGGGGCGGACGGATGATCAAGGCTTGCGCCCGCGCCAGATTCGCCAGCAGCGAACTGTCCTGATGGTTCACCGTGGTCGCCACGATGGCAGCGTCGCCGCGCCGCTCGATCCGGGCACGCAGGTAATCCTGCCGTTGATCGTTCGCGGGCAGGTCGTTGCCCAGAATTGCGGCCTCTTCGGCGTGCGCGACGTCGTGGCGGCCGGACAGGGCACGAATCAGCGGCGTCATGAACAGGAAGCCGCAAACGTAGGATGACACCGGGTTACCCGGCAGGCCGATCACCCGCATGCCGCCGAGGCGGCCCTGCATCATCGGTTTGCCGGGGCGCAGCGCGATTTTCCAGAACGCCAGATCGACACCTTCGGCCTGCAGTGCGACGTGCATCAGATCGTGATCGCCGACCGAGGCGCCGCCGGTGGTCACGAGGATATCGACTCCGCTGTCGCGCGCCTGACGGATCGCGGCGGTCGTGGATTCGAGCGTGTCGGCGGCGATGCCAAGGTCGATGGTTTCGGCGCTTTCGCTTGCGGCCAGCGCATGCAGCGCGAAGCCGTTCGACAGCACGATCTGGCCGGGGCCGGGGGTCGCGCCCGGTTGCACCAGTTCGTCGCCGGTCGCCAGCACCGCAATGCGCGGCCGCCGATGCACCGGCAATTGCGCATGGTTCATGCCGGCGGCGAGCGACAGGTGCCGATCGGTCAGCCGGTCGCCGGCGCGCAGCAGGATGTCGCCTTCACGGAAATCGAGGCCGGCGCGCCGGATGTGGCGCCCCGTGGCGGCGGCCTCGTTGACAATGACGGTATCGCCGTCGCGCGTCGTATCTTCCTGGATCACCACCGCGTCGGCACCGTGCGGCACGACGCCGCCGGTGAAGATGCGGACCGCTTCGCCGGCCTTGAGGACGGCGTCGAACGGCTTTCCCGCGGCCGCCTCGCCGATCACCCTCAAGCGGGCCGGAATTGTCGCGGCATCGCTGGCGCGCACCGCATAGCCATCCATCGCCGACATGTCGGCGGGCGGCTGCGTACGCCGTGAAGCGAGATCCCGCGACAGCACGCGATGATGCGCCAGGCGAAGCGGCACCATTTCTTCCGGCAGCGCGGTGACGCCATCGAGCACCGCTGCCATTGCCTCGGCAACCGGCATCAGCGCCATAACAACCCCCATGTCGTGCGACCGGCGCCGGTCATGTCGCGGCCTTGCGGCCGGGCGCGTGATAGCGGCCGGATTTGCCGCCGCTCTTTTCCACCAGATGAATGCCTTCGATGCGCACGCCGCGCTCCACCGCCTTGATCATGTCGTAGACCGTCAGCGCCGCGACCGACACCGCGGTCAGCGCTTCCATCTCGACACCGGTCGGGCCTGTAACCTTGACGGTGGCGCTGATGCGGCAACCGGGAAGCGTTGCGTCTGGTGCAATGTCGAGCGTCACTTTGCTGAGTGCCAGCGGATGACAGAGCGGGATCAGTTCGGAGGTCCGCTTCGCCGCCATGATGCCGGCGATGCGCGCTGTGCCGAGCACGTCGCCCTTGGCGGCGTCGCCCTTGACGATGAGGTCGAGCGTTGCGCTGCTCATGACGACGCACCCTTCCGCCACCGCGACGCGCTCGGTCGCGGCCTTGGCGGAGACATCGACCATGCGCGCTTCGCCCTTGTTGTCGATATGGGTGAGGGCGGGCGCCTTGGGAGACATGATGTCAGTGCGCTCCCGCGCGGAGTGTGCCGTCGCGCGTCAGGAGTGCGCGCGTTGCCGCGGTGACGTCATGCTGTCGCATCAGGCTTTCGCCGACCAGAAACGTCTCGATGCCGACACGCGCCAGCCGCGCCAGATCGTCCGGCGTGAAGATGCCGCTCTCGCCGATCATGATGCGATCGGCGGGAATGTGCGCGGCAAGTTCTTCGCTGGTCGCAAGCGTCGTCTCGAAGGTGCGCAGGTTGCGGTTGTTGATGCCGATCATCGGTGAGCGCAGCTTGAGGGCGCGATCCAGTTCGGCGCGGTTATGGACCTCGAGCAACACATCCATGCCGTGAGCCCGAGCGGTATCCTCGATGTCGCGCGCCGCGCCGTCGTCAAGTGCCGCCATGATGATGAGAATGCAGTCGGCGCCGTGCGCGCGGGCCTCGACCACCTGATAGGGATCGAACATGAAGTCCTTGCGCAGCACCGGCAATGCCGTTGCGGCGCGCGCCGCCACCATGAAATCGAGGTGCCCCTGGAACGATGGCGTATCGGTCAGCACCGACAGGCATGCCGCGCCACCGGCTTCGTAGGCCCTCGCCAGCGACGGCGGATCGAAGTCGGCGCGGATCAATCCCTTCGACGGCGAGGCTTTCTTGATCTCGGCGATCAGCGCGTAGTCGCCGCGTGCCACCTTGCTGCGCAGCGCCTGAAGAAATCCGCGCGGCGCGGTTGCCGTCTTCGCCAGGTTCTCAACGAAGGCAAGCGGGCGCTCGCGTTTGGCGGTGGCGATTTCGTTGCGTTTGTAAGCTTCGATCCTGGTCAGGATATCGGACATGATCGCCAGCCTTGTTTTTCAACCGTTCGATACGGTGATCAGCCGCGCCAATCGCTCGGCCGCGGCACCGCTGTCGAGCGACTCGGTTCCGATTGCCACTCCGTGCTTCAAATCCCGGGCCCGACCGGCAACGATCAACGCGGCCGCGGCGTTGAGGAGGGCGACGTCGCGGAACGCGCCCGGCTTGCCTTCCAGCACGCCGCTCAGCGACGCCGCATTGGCATTGGCGTCGCCGCCCTTCAACGCATCGCCATTGGCTCGCGGCAGGCCGCCGTCTTCGGGCGTCACTTCGAACGTGCGGATGTTGCCGCCTTCGAGCGCCGCGACGAACGTGGGGCCGGTGAGGGTGATCTCGTCGAGACCATCGGAACCATGCACGACCCAGATGGCTTCAGCGCCGAGGTTTTTCAATACCTGCGCCAACGGTTGCACCCATTGCCGCGAGAATACGCCGACCATCTGCCGCGTGACGCCTGCCGGGTTGGACAGCGGGCCGAGCAGATTGAAGATGGTTCGTGTGGCAAGCTCAACCCGTGTCGGGCCGACGTTCTTCATCGCCGGATGATGCGCCGGCGCAAACATGAATCCGATGCCGGCCTCTTTGACGCAACGTGCGACCCGGTCCGGCGTCAGATCGATCTTGACGCCGAGCGCCGCCAGCACGTCGGCCGCCCCCGAACGTGACGACAATGCGCGATTGCCGTGCTTGGCGACCGGCACGCCGGCGCCGGCCACGATGAAGGAGGCGCATGTCGAGACGCTGACGGAGCCCGATCCGTCGCCCCCGGTGCCGACGATAGCGACGGCGTCAGCGGGAGCGTCGACCCGCAGCATCTTGGCGCGCATCGCCGACACCGCGCCGGTGATCTCGTCGACGGTTTCGCCGCGCACCCGCAGCGCCATCAGTACCGCACCCATTTGCGAGGGTGTTGCTTCACCCGACATCATGCGGTCGAAGGCGTTGGCGGCTTCGTCACGGGTCAGGCTGGCGCCGGTTGCAACCTTGGCGATAATTGTCTTCAGATCGTCCATCGCGTGCTTTCGGTTGTAGCGGGCGCCAGATTCCTTTGAGTTGCCCTAGTTGCTCGCGGCGCCGGTGATTTGACCTATTACCGCCTGATTGATCGAAACGCCGACTTCGCTTTCCATCTTCATGACATACTGCCCGACCAGCTCGTCGGCGACACCGCGCTCGATCGCGGTCTTGAGTTTCTTGACGTCCTCGGACGCAGCATCGAAGGGCGGATCGACGACGTCGGTGACGCGGAAAACGATCCAATCCGTCGGGCTTGCGCCTTCGGTCTGGCCGGCGGCATCCTTCGGCGTGCGGAAGGCTGCATCGACGGCGCTGGGCGTCAGGCCGGCGACGGTGGCGCCGCGCTTGAACGCCGCCGCGGTCTCCACCTTCAGGCCCAGGCTGCCGGCTTCGTCGGCGAGCTTGGCGCCTTGCCCGAGCTTTTGCACCATCTCTGTTGCCTTGGCGCGGAGCTTTTCGGAGGTCTGGTCGGCTCGCCAGCGGGCTTCGACCTGATCCTTGACCTCGTCGAGCTTGCGTTCGCGCGACGGAGTGATGCCGAGCACGTCGAACCAGACGTAGCCGCCGTTGTAGGAAATGGTCTCGTTATCGACACCGACGTCGCTCGCAAAAGCCTGCGCGACCAGATCGAGGCCGTTGGGAATGGATGTCACCGGCTGTCCCTCGGGGTTGCGGCCCGAACGGTCGACGGCTTCGACGGTGACGGCGGTCAGCTTGAGCTTCTGCGCAGCCTCGATGACGGAGGCGCCGCCGCCGCGCTCATCCTCCATCTTGTTGTGCAGATCCTGCACAGACTGCTTGGCGCGGTCGAGCGCAATTTCCTTTTTGATATTGGCGGCGACACTCTCATAGCTCGCTTGCGCGCCTGGTTCGATTTTGCCGACCTTCACCAGCATGACGCCAAACGTACCCTGAATAGGCTGGCTGATTTCGTTGCTGCCGATCGCGAACGCCGCATCGGCGACCTTGCTATCGATGATGGCGGATTTGGTCACGAGGCCGAGATCGACGTCGCTGAGCTTGAGGCCGCGTTCCTTGGCGAGGTCGTCGAATGACAGCCCGCCGGTCAGGCGCTGCCGTGCGGCGGTGGCGTCCTCGACGTTGGGGAACATCATCTGCGATATCTCGCGCTTTTCCGGCGTCGAGAACTGGTCCTTGCGCTGTTCGAACACTTTCTTGGCGTCGTCGTCGGACACCGTAACCCATTTCGCGAGTTCATCCGGCGTCATCACCACGAAGGCGATCTTGCGGTACTCCGGCGCGCGGAACTGCACCTTGTGCGCGTCGTAGTAGGTCGACAGCGCTTCGGGCGAGGGCGGATCGATGGTGCCGGCCTGGGCGGCCGTCAGCCGGACGTATTCGATGGTGCGTTGTTCGTTCTGAAACAGGTTGAGAGCTTCGATGCCGGTTTTGCTCGGCTCGATGCCGGCCGAAATGGTGCCGGCGAGCTGGCGGCGCAGCGAGACGCGCTTCTGCTCGGCGATATAGCGCTGTTCGGAATAGTTGAACTGCCGGATGATCTGCGCGAACCGCGCCGGGTCGAATGCGCCGTTCGGTCCCTTGAAGTTCGGATCGTTGGTGATCGACTTCATGATCTCCTCGTTGGACTGCTGCAGGCCGAGCTTGCGGGCGGCTTCGTCCAGCGTCGTCTCCGCGACCACCTGCTGCAGCACCTGGCGGTCGATGCCGAAAGTGCGGGCCTGGTCGGGTGTGAGGGGGCGGCCGATCTGGCGGCTGATCTGCTGCAGCCGGTCGGTGTAAAGCTGCCGGAATTGCTCGGTCGAAATCTCGGTCTTGCCGATCTTTGCCGCAGTGGATTGGCCAAAACCCTTGAAGATGTCGCCGATTCCCCAGACGCCGAAACTGATGATCAGGACGCCCATCACCACCGTCATGACGGCTTTGCCGAACCAGTTCGATGTGGCGTTACGTATTCCTCGGAGCATGGGGCCATCTTGGGTTAGCTGGAGGGAGCGGACCGCCTCCGGAACCAATTCGGCGTCATGGAGGGCGGATGCGCCAAGCCGTTCCGCCGGCACGGGATCCGGGTGGTTGCTGACACGAACCGGCGTTCCACGTCGCCGGAAGGCGTCCGAAGGGCGGCACGAATTGATCCCCCATCATAAAGAGCCGGCTGCGTCGTCGCAACCGTGGCGGATGGGCGCAATTCGTTGCTTGGGCGTTGTCAGGGCCGGTTGTGGCAGCTATTGGCTTGGCGCGAACTCTTATCCGTCGGCATTCGATGCCGTTGCGCGCCAGCGCCAGCCCGCGAGTTTGAGCCATGACCAAAACGATCCGCCCGCTGATCGCGGGAAACTGGAAAATGAACGGCGTAAAGGCCTCGCTGAGCGAAGTGGCGGCCATCGCCCGCGGCGCCGGCGATATCTGGCGCACCGCCGATCTGCTGATCTGCCCGCCGACGACGCTGCTGTTCGCCGCCGCGGCGTCCGTGATCGGCGCGCGGGTGGCCGTGGGGGCGCAAGACTGCCATTTCGAGGGCTCGGGGGCTCATACCGGGGATATTTCCCCTGCGATGCTGGCCGATGCCGGCGCCTCCGCCGTCATCGTCGGCCATTCGGAACGTCGTGCCGATCACGGCGAGACCGACTCTCTGGTGCGGCGCAAGGCCGAAGCCGCCTGGCATGAGGGCCTGCTGGCGATCATCTGTGTCGGCGAAACGCAGGCCGAGCGCGATGCCGGACAGGCGCTCGAGGTTGTTGGCCGGCAACTTGGCGGTTCGGTTCCGAATGGCGCGACCGCAGCCAACACGATCGTGGCTTACGAGCCGGTGTGGGCGATCGGCACCGGCCGGACGCCCACCGTTGCGGAAGTCGCCGAAGTGCATGGCTTCCTGCGTCAGGCGCTCGACCAGCGCTTCGGCAGCGAAGGGGCCGGCATGCGGCTGCTTTATGGCGGCTCGGTAAAACCCTCCAACGCCCGGGAATTGCTTTCGGTCCCGAACGTTAACGGGGCGCTCGTCGGCGGTGCCAGCCTCAAGGCGGCCGATTTTCTTGCCATTGCCTCCGCCTGCACCTAATTATCCGGAAACCTCCAACACCCGCGCGGGGGTGACAATCACCTGCCGGGTCGTGTAGACACCCTGCGACTGCAAACCCCGCGAGCGCTTGGCCGGATCCGATCCGGCTATGGCTGCTGCGATGGAAGGTATCGATGGAAACCGTCATTATTGTCATTCACCTGATGCTCGTCGCAGTGCTGATCGCGGTGGTGCTGGTGCAGAAGTCCGAAGGCGGTGGGCTCGGCATCGGCGGCGGCGGGGGCGGCGGCTTCATGTCGAGCCGGGGCACCGCAAACCTGCTGACGCGGACGACGACCATCGTTGCCGGCGGTTTCTTCATAACCAGCCTGTTGCTGTCTTGGCTGGCCAATTATGACCGGGCACCCAGCTCGATCATCAATAACCCCGCGCCGATCTCGCAGCCGGGAACCCCGGTGGCGCCCACCGGTGGCGGCGTGCTCGACACGCTGAAGCAACAGGAACAGCAGGCGCCGAGCGGCCCGCAGGCTCCGCGGTCGCAATAAGGCAATGCAATTTTGCTGCCTTCTCTAAAGCGGTTTCTTGAAAATCGACTCTAAGAAGCTGTATTCGCTGCGTTTTCTAAGTCACCCACAGCATGGCTCTTCACCGAGCCATGGTTCTGATTCGTTTTGGCGAATCGCTCAGGTCAGATTAGAGGTTAAGTCCCATGGCGCGGTATATTTTCATCACCGGCGGCGTGGTCTCCTCGCTCGGCAAGGGTCTGGCATCAGCGGCGCTCGGCGCGCTGTTGCAGGCACGAGGCTACAAGGTCCGCCTTCGCAAGCTCGACCCCTACCTCAACCTCGATCCGGGGACGATGTCGCCTTATCAGCACGGCGAGGTTTTCGTCACCGATGACGGGGCTGAGACCGATCTCGATCTCGGCCATTATGAGCGCTTCACCGGCCGTCCGGCGACCAAGGCCGACAACATCACCACCGGGCGCATTTATCAGGATATCCTGACCAAGGAACGGCGCGGCGATTATCTCGGCGCCACCATCCAGGTGGTGCCGCACGTCACCAACGCCATCAAGGACTTCATCCTCAACGGCAACGACGGCTTCGATTTCGTGCTGTGCGAGATCGGAGGCACCGTCGGCGATATCGAGGGATTGCCGTTCTTCGAGGCGATCCGCCAGATCAAGAACGACTTGCCGCGCGGCCATGCCGTCTACGTGCACCTGACGCTGTTGCCCTACATTCCCAGCGCCGGGGAGCTGAAGACCAAACCGACCCAGCATTCGGTCAAGGAGCTGCGCTCGATCGGAATCCAGCCGGATATCCTGCTGTGCCGAACCGACCGATCCATTCCCAAAGAGGAACGGCGCAAGCTGGGCCTGTTCTGCAATGTTCGCGAGAGCGCCGTGATCGAGGCGCGCGACGTCGACAACATCTACGCGGTGCCCGAGGCCTATCACGACGCCGGACTCGACGACGAGGTGCTGGCCGCGTTCGGCATCGAGCCGAAGCACGCCCCGGCGCTGGAGCGCTGGCATGTCATCAACGAGCGGGTGCGCAATCCGGAAAGCGCGGTGACGATTGCCATCGTCGGCAAGTACACCGGCA
>ERZ778020.2702-NODE-2702-length-12435-cov-4.672132_pt1 | contig 12435 bp, 11 predicted proteins | sample MGYA00375750_ERZ778020 | MGnify/ENA primary metagenome ERZ778020 (study PRJEB29350, sample SAMN05389818) | bioreactor metagenome | isolation source: Ammonium sulfate bioreactor | place: South Africa: University of Cape Town | collected 2014-03-17 ...
GTCGTTCTCTATACTAGGGTTTGTCGTAAGGTTAGTAATAGCCGCCACGCCGTTAGCGGCGTGTCCAGGGTAAGCGCCTGGAGTGGGCTGGGTATTGGTGCTTGATATGTAATACGAGAACTTTCCGCTCGTAGCAGTAAGGCCAAACTTTTGAGGAGAGGCGGTATTATCAACAGTATACTGCAGTTTTTGTTGGTCGGAGCCGCTTATATCAATTGCACTTAGGCTTGAAGGGTAGTCGCCGTTGTTTAGTGTTGCGTAGAACTGAACCTTTTTGCCTACTTGCTGGGCCATACTTTGGGCTGCTGACTGCATAGCACGGTTGTTGATGCCGTTATAGGATATTAGGGTGATAGCTGCAAGTATAGCTATCACCACGACGACGATGAGTAACTCTACTATAGTAAAGCCATGTCGCTTTTTTATTGCCCACATATGGAGGTAATTATAGCATAAGTGGGTTGTTTGGAGGGTTTACTTACTTACGTTAAAGCGAAACTCGACAATGTCGCCGGGCCGCATTACATAGTCGCGGCCCTCTGTGCGAAGTTTACCAGCAGCTTTAGCGGCTTGTTCAGAGCCGGTCTCGACAAGATCGTCGTAGTCTACGATAGCAGCAGCAATAAAGCCTTTTTCAAAGTCGGTGTGAATAACGCCGGCAGCTTGCGGGGCGGTAGAGCCTTGCTTGATAGTCCAGGCGCGCACTTCTTTTGGCCCAGCGGTAAGGTAGCTTTGAAGCCCAAGGGTGCTATAAGCCGTGCGGGCAAGTTGCGACAAACCTGACTCACCAACGCCGTATGATTCAAGCAATTCGGTGGCATCGGTATCATCAAGGCCGCGCAGCTCTTCTTCAAGCTTTGCGCAAATAAAGACAGCTTGGTGAGGGGCTACTAGCGCAGCAAGTTCGGCTTTGCGATTGTCATTTGCTAAGGTGTTCTCGTCAACATTAAAGACATAAATAACCGGTTTCGCGCTCAGTAATTGAAGGTCTTGAAGAACTTCTTTATTCAACCCTTCAACTGATGAGGCAAGGGTGCCAGCCTCTAAGGCGGTCTGTAATTTTTTTAGCTCATCAATCTGCGCACGAGCGGAAGGGTTAGCTTTCGCTTCACGCTCGAGCTTAGGAATGTGACGCTCGATCGATTGCAGATCCGCCAATATGAGTTCGGTATTGATCACTTCAATGTCCTGGAGCGGATCGACACGGTCGTGAACATGTGTCACATCGGCGTCCTCGAAGGCGCGTACTACATGGGCAATGGCATCACATTCACGAATGTTAGCCAAGAATTTGTTGCCTAGGCCTTCGCCCTTACTCGCACCGGCAACTAGGCCGGCGATGTCAACAAAGGTAACAGTTGCCGGGATGACTTTTTGAGCGGAATACATAGCTTGTAATACTGAAAGCCGCTCGTCGGGCACGGCAATAATACCGGTATTCGGTTCAATCGTGGCGAAAGGGTAGTTAGCTGCCAAGATATCGTTGTCGGTGAGGGCATTAAAAAGCGTCGATTTACCGACGTTGGGGAGACCGACGATGCCGATGGATAAACTCATATATGGCTATTGTATCACAACAGGGGTGAATAGTAACAAAGCAACCTAAGTACAGTATCTACTATGCCTATAATCACACCTGTTATGATATTGATTTTTAACACTTTTTGTGTTATAGTTCACTTATCGTGACGAGTCAAGGGTTTCTTTGATATTGTTGCGTGCACTCGGCGAGCGCCCGCTCGTCGTCCTTCCTATCATTGGAGAAATTCATGTTCAGCACCACCCGCCAGCGCATGAAGCGCGCAGCCGCCCTGGCCGTCACCCTCGGTTTCGTCGGTGTGGCTTTCGCCGTGGCAGCACCTGCTTCCGCGGACAACCTCCTGGAGGCCGGCGGCAGCGCCAGCGACGCGTACTGCGTCGATGGTGGAGCCGCTACCGACGTGGAGGTCTACGTCAGGCCCGCAACGGCGAACATCACCACGTACGTCAGCCAGTCCGTGGATGGAACGGGCATCGTCACTGACTTCGGTGGCCCGACCAACGCCAACGGTTCGTACAGCGTCACTGTTCCCATCGCCAAGCAGGGCACGACCGTGATCCAGTACGGCTACCTGCTGCCGTCCGGTGAAGGTGTCTTCGCGGGTGACCGCGACTTCACCTTCCCGGAGAAGTGCGTGGTCGACCCGACTCCGACTCCGACCCCGACGCCCACCGAGACGCCGACGCCGGAGCCCACCCCGACGCCCACCGAGACCCCGGTCCCGACTCCGACGCAGAGCGCCGGTCCGGTGACCCCCTCGGAGCCGTCGAACCCGTCGACCCCCGCCACGGGCAACACCGACACGTCGACCAAGGCGGACACGTCGCAGCAGAACACGCTCAACCCGGCCAAGACCGACGGCGCCGATCTCGCTTCCAGCAAGTTCGGCATCAACCCGTGGTTCGCCGGTTCGAGCGTCGCTGCGATCACCGCCCTGGTGATCGCGATCGCCTGGGTGGCTCGCCGCCGCCGTGGCGAGCAGCACTGACAACGGCCGTCGAGCGAGGCGTCAACCCAAGAGTCGCCAGCGGCTTCTTCGGTATGCCTTCATCGCCCTGTGCACGCTGAGTGCACTCTGTCTGTTGGCGGGGTTTGTAATCCCCATGCCAGCGTACAGTCAGGGTGCGGAGGGGTCGCCATCCATTGCGGTGGCGACCCCGACGGCCTCGCCGACGCCCATGCTGACGCCGACCCCAACCCGGTCGGCCACGCCCACTCCAACACCCAAGCCTCCGTGGCAGTTTGGCTCAGCCACGCTGTCGATTCCGGCGGCAGGGGTGAACCAGTCGATCACGCCGTATACCCAAGCGGATATCGACGCAAATGGTGGAGTGGAGCCGCCAGACATGGCTGCGATCTCGTGGGATACAACCATCCCCGGGTCGAAGTTGTCTGTCACCACCACGAACACCATCTACCTGTATGGGCATTCGTGGATCGAGCCGGCGGTGTTCAACGACGTGTGGAAGCTCCAGCCTGGAGCGGCTGCTTCGATCACGTCGACGGCGGCTGACGGTTCCGTGGAGGTGTTGGACTTCGTGATGAACGAACCTACCTTCACGGTCATGAAGCCAGATTTCGACTCCGACGCCCGAGTAACACCGGTGGATCGTTGTCGTCTGGTGGTTGTCAGCTGCTACCGGCCTGACGGGTATGACCCGCAGTCGAAAACGGTTGAGAATGTCGTTGCGATCTTCCAGCGACCCGCCTGCGGATAACCCGCGTCTACGGACCTTCGCGGTCTTGTAGGCGCGGGTTATCCCGCTCCGATGAGGAAGGATACCCCGGCCACAAGCCGGGGTCTTTTCTTTTGGGGCTAAATAATCCTCTTTAGATAGCGTAAGCAATATACTATAATTGGCTTAGTATGAAGCAGAAAAAGAAAACGCTCCGCATCATTTTGCTTTCTTTGGGTATTGTGATTCTTTTAGGTGGGTCAGGGGTGGCATACATGTTTGTAGCGAAGGTTGGCCTTTTTGCGAATCCTCATCAGACTTCAGTTGATGAGCGAGCATCATACAAGAAGGCGTCGACTGGTATTGCCAACGCCGGAACGACGCAAGCGGATATTATTAATATGGTGGCCGCGTATGGTCCTCAATATGATGCGGCATATGCCGAGGTGCAAAAGTCTAATCCATCAACTTGGGATAGTCTTATGGTGGATAAAGCTTTCATGTGTGTTCTTTATGCAAATAAAATTAAGGCAGCCTCTCAGGTTGAAACCTTATACTACAAAATACAATCAGCACGAGATGCTGGAATAAGTGTGGATAGTAATAATGCTGGGGTTACGAAAGATCAACTGCAAACCATCTTTGATAATCGTAGTAAACATGAGGGATCCCAATAATGAGACTTTTTGATACTCCGCTGAAAAAAGCCCTTGTCGTACTTGCCCTGTTGGCTGGTCCAGCTTTTATGGCCTTCGTGGGTATTGGTGGCTCGAAGGCATTCGCGGTTATTAACTATACGGAGGCTGTACAGGCAATCGATAATGCGTGCGGTCGTGGTCTTCGTATGGCACACGCTGCATATGGAGAAAATCCCGTCTTGGACGAATCAAGTGGTACGGTAACTTATGATCTGGTTATTTTATGGAAGCGCTGTTCTTGGGGGACAGTTGGAGAGTATGCAATTACTGGTTACGATGGAGACGCTTGCCCGCCTATAGGTAAGTATCACTACGATAATTACACTGAAACACGTGACTGTGTAAAGTATACAAATCGACACGGTACAACTTATGGTTTGTGTGGGGTGTATCGCTGTGTATATCAGTCGTTTTATGACTATGGGATTAAACAGGGTGGCGATGGCGGGCCATTTGATTTGGACCTGCATAGTAAGAAATTTTCCGGACGAACAGTAACTATTGGTGACTGGGGTAATAAAACAAAGAAGTCCGGTACTGAGGATGTTTTCGTCTCGAGACTTGGGGATTATTACTCAGGCGAATCCAATCGTATTAAACAGGATACCTATGTACGTGTTTCCTGGACACGCCCCTGGTCTATTAACGGGCAATCTTATATTCAAAATGGTACCGTTGCTAATAAAGACCTTGCAAGCAAAGGGCCTGTTACAGCTAAACCGGGTGATCGCCTAAACTGGTATCACGACCTTCGCAATGATGGTCCGCATGATATGGATAAGAATGTCTATTGGAATGTTGATAAAACTGGCTTCTCTAATGGCTGGAATGATCATAAAGAGCCACTGGGCAATACAAGTGGCGGGGCGAATGTGTTGTTTGTCTACGAGTATGCCCAATTCCCCGCAGAACCATGGAGGGCGGCGAGTCCCTATACTAAGTATGATGTGACCCAGGACGATGTAGGGAATACTTTATGTCAAAGAATCGCCTGGAACCCGGGTAAATATGATGATAGCAACTGGTATGCGAGTGATTATGCTTGTGCGGATGTGCCGTATAACTATAGCCTCGTTCCAACTATTAGTAATGTCACTGATGGTAATACCGTTGAGCCAGGCGGAACGACGATACCGGTTACGGGGCGAGTAACGAATAATGGTCCTACGAAATCTCAAACAAATGTGAAATGGCAAATAACAGAGGTAAAGTATGCACCGGGGGCAACTATTAATAATAAGTCAGGTGGTGAAAGCTCATCTAACCCTTGCGCATACTTCACTGGTGGAGCTTGTCGTTCTCTGAGTGACGGAACAGAAACGAGTGGCTACACCTACCCAGATACGAAACCGTATGATGTAAATGCCAACATTAACGACGAGCCTGTGGGCACAAAAATGTGCTACGCAATGTCTGTTCAACCATATACCCAAAGCTCATCTAACTGGAGTCATTCTCAACTGTATTGTCTTGTTGTTAACAAAAGGCCAAAGGCAGATGTCTTGGGTGGTGATTTGATTGTTGGGCGTGGTTCGGTGACGAACTCTGCGCGTGTTTCGGAGGTAACGACATCTGTTTCAAAAACAAGCTCAAACGGGTATTTCGGTTCATGGGCTGAATACGGCATTACCTCGACAGGTATCGTAACGGGTATGGCTTCGGGCTCAGGCTTTGCAGGGGGCGCTTCTGGGTCTAGCTTATGTGGTAAGTTAAGCGTCCTTACACTTACTAATGCTAATGCTGCGGGGTCTTGTTCGGAGTCCGCCATAGGTAAGTACCCAACTGCTAGTACGGCGCCTAGTATTGCGGCGCGTTTCCCCGTTAACTCGGCTACTCCGGCACTATCGGGTGTGGCAAATATTACAGGTGATAATCTATCCGGCTTATATAAGGCAACCGACGCAGCGCTTACTGTTGTAAGTGATGGTGCCATTCCGGCTGGCCGTTGGGTAGTTATCAATGCCCCTAACACTACAGTTACTATTGGGAGTAATATTACCTATACAAACGATCCGCTAACATCTATAGCTCAAATCCCCCAAGTTGTTATTATTGCCAAAAACATTATTATTGCCGATAAAGATGTAGGTAAACCGGGTGACCCTGCAATATCCCAAGTTGACTCTTGGCTAGTAGCTGTTGGGAGCGGGTCTGAAGGGCGCATTAATACCTGTGGTGCGGGAACGGTGAGTGAGTCTACTGCACTTACCTCTAAAGTCTGTGATGCTAAGCTGACGGTGAATGGTCCAATTACCGCTAATCGTCTTATTCTTCGTCGTACGGCTGGTGCTGGTGTTGGCTCGGCCGCCGGCGACCCAGCTGAGGTATTTAACTTACGTTCAGACGCTTATATCTGGGCAACGAGCTATAGTCCGGGGACCGGCCGCCTTCCGACTGTCATGACAAAAGAAATTCCGCCTCGCTTTTAATCCTATATCGCTTGCTTTTACGCTTATGCTTTCGGTATAATGAGGGACAATATGGCAAATCACGGCGTGGGCGATTTTTTTGCACTAGATATTGGCACGAATGCAGTTCGTGTAGTTCAGCTTTCTCCGGCTGGGGGTGATACATGGAATTTGACCCATTTTGGCTATGCTCCCGTCGATGAGAAGATAACAAGCTCTTCGTCTCCAGAAGCACAGCGAAAACTGGGCGAAGTTATTATGACGGCAGTAGGGCAGAGCGGTATCAAAACGAAAAATGTCGTTATTGGTTTGCCTTCAAGTAAAACCTTTACGACTGTCATCGAAGTGCCGCTGATGTCCGAGAACGAGTTGCGTAGCACTATCAAGTATCAAGTTGATCAGTACATTCCTATGGCTGTTAATGAGGCTAAAGTGGATTGGGCGCTCCTTGGTACTTCGCTGCACGATCCAAAAATGCAAGAAGTTATTATTGCCAGTACGGCTAATAGTTATGCTGAAGAGCGACTCGAGTTTGTTGAAAGCTTGGGGCTTAATGTTATTGCGGCTGAACCAGATCCTCTGGCTATGATCCGTTCGCTACTTCCCGCTGGAGTACCTGACGCTCGTCTTATCATCGATATGGGTGAACAGGCTACTAACTTAGCTATTACCTTCGGTGATACTCCTCGACTTGTTCGTACCATTCCAACCGGTGTGCAGTCACTCGTGAAAGCGACGGTACAGAACCTCAATGTTCAAGAGGACCAAGCCCGTCAGTTTATTCTCAAGTTTGGTTTGGCGCCAGATCGCCTTGAGGGGCAGGTTTACCGCGCTATCGAAGCGACACTCGATAGCTTCACCACCGAACTTACTAAATCAATCAAGTTCTTCCAAACGCGGTATCCTAATACGCCAGTGGGGGGTATCTTACTCTCGGGGTATAGTGCGGTTGTTCCTGGCTTTGGCCAGTACGTTGGTACAAAAGTAGGTATTCAGGCTGATATGGCCAACCCATGGCAAAAAGTGCGTGTTTCTCAAACTGACCAACAGCAACTTGCGGCTGTCGCCTCAGAGTTCGCTACGGTTATCGGGCTGGCACAGCGAAGGAATGTCATATGATAGAAATTAACCTCATCCCTGACGTTAAGCGCGAACTATTAAGGGCTCAACGGGCACGTACAACAGTTATCTCGGCGGCAATTGTTATCAGTATAGTCGCTGGCGCTGTTGTTGCGGCGCTTGCTCTGTATGTGTACGGAGTCCAAACAGTTCGTGGTGCGCTGCTGGATAATCAAATTAAGGACGGCGCTGCAAAATTATCAAAAGTGGAAGATCTTTCGAAGATTCTCACTATTCAAAATCAGTTAAGCCGTATATCCGAATTGAATAGTCAGAAAAACATCGACTCTCGACTCTTTGATGTACTGGCGGCGGTTATCCCCCCCGACCCTAACAGTGTAAAGGTTTCGCTTGTTACGGTTGACTCAGAGGCTAAAACGGTTCGCATTGAAGGCCAAACAAGGGGCTACGATTCAATGGAGGTCTTCAAGAAGACACTCGATAGTGCCATTCTTAACTTTACCGATAATGGCAAAGCCGATACCGAGAAATTAGCTACAGATATCAGTGTTTCAGATACTAGTTACGGTGCTAATTCTGATGGCCAAAAGGTTCTCCGTTTTGTTCTAACCTTCACGTATGCTGAAAAGCTATTTTCGCCAGATATTTCTGGGGCAACCATTAAGCTTGATGCTAACGGTAATGTGACCGACTCTTATCTGGGTATCCCAAAGAGTATCTTCACGGAAAGGGGAACGGATTTGTAGTATGAAACCAAACGATGCAGCTATTCGAAAGCGTTCGCAAATTGCCAAAGCAAGTCGAACAATGTTTATCTGGATTGCGGTTGCCTCTGCTCTTATAGGCGTAGCCCTTGTAGTAAGTATCTTTTTGACACAAAAGCTGTTTTATAACGAAAAAGTTCTTGGTGAGAAGCAGAATACAGTATCAGTCGTTAACCATAACAACCAAGTTGTAGGTGATCTAGAGAACCAAGTTCGTGTTCTTGATACTAATTCAGCATTGGCAAGCGTTAAGGCAAATAGTAGCGATCAGGCTATACAGGTTATTCTTGATGCGCTGCCTTCGGATGCCAATTCAAATGCACTTGGTTCATCGCTACAGAACAAGTTACTAGTAGGGATTCCAGGGTTAAGCGTAGAATCGCTTCAAATTGATCCAGTCGTGGGTGTCGAAACATTAACCGGTGATAACACCTCAACCTCTACGACCACCCAGGAAACCGATGATCAAATTACATTCCAGTTTGTGGTTCGCGGTGATCAAAGCGCACTCCGTAAGGTTCTCGAAAATCTAGAGAAATCAATCCGAACTATTGTTGTTACGTCGGTTCGTATTGAAACCTCTTCTACTGGAACCCAGATGACGGTACAGGGTAAGGCATTCTACGAACCAACTAAGACGATTGAGCTAGAAAAGAAGGTGGTAAAACCATGAAAAAAACCGACATAGCCATGATTCTATTAATTGCTATTGTTAGTGTAGTAGTGGCATTCTTTGTAACCCGTTCAATCTTTGGTGGCTCGGCAACCGAAGCCGTAAAAGTAGACACGATGGAAAAAATAACCTCACAGGTTACCGAACCCGACCCGGCCATTTTCAATTCGAACGCCATCAATCCAGCGGTTGAGGTTCAAATTACGAATAAAGGTCAGTAGAGGAGGCGAGAGTGGCGCTTCTTACCGACGACATTCAGGAAAAGTTGATCACCCTTCTTGTAAACGAAGGGCTGGTGGCTGCTGATGTTATCGAAACGGCGCGGAGTCAAGCTGCGGGTACAAACAAACCATTGTTTAGCTTGCTGACTGATCAGGATATTATCGACGACGAGCTTCTTACGCATGCAATCGCGCAAGTCTCTGGTGTGCCCTACGTAAACCTTGTTAATACACTGATTGATCAGAACATTTTAGCGCTACTCCCAGAAGACATAGCCGAACGCTTCATGGCTGTGCCGCTCGCCGAAGTGCAGAACCGCTTGGCGGTTGCTATGCTCGATGGTAATAATGTCCAGGCGGTCGACTACCTTGCAAACCGTATCCAAAGGCCACTTAAGGTCTTTATGGCCTCAGAGGGCGGTATACGCCACGTTCTTGACCAGTACAAGACCGACCTTTCGAGTGTGAACCAAGCGGCGCAAGCTAGCCAAGAAGAACTTAAGGAGCAAGAGGCGAATGATGTTAAAACAATTGTTCAAGACTCGCCTATTAGCCAAGCCTTGAGCAAGATTCTTGAGTATGCTATTAAGTCACGAGCTAGTGATATCCACGTCGAGCCGCTCGAGAACGCGCTGAAAATTCGTTGTCGCGTTGACGGCGTGTTACGCGAAATCATGCAGCTGCCAAAAAGTATCGAGCCGGCATTAGTAAGCCGTGTAAAAATTCTCGCTAACTTAAAGATTGACGAGCACCGCGTCCCCCAGGACGGTCAGTTTGCTGTTAAAATTGCGAACAAAGAAGTTGACCTTCGTATCGCTATTAGCCCTGTTGTGTGGGGTGAACAAATTGTTATTCGTTTGCTGGATAAATCTGGTTCTAGTTTTGACCTTGAACAAATGGGCTATGCGGGGCGTTCGCTACGAGCTATCCGCCACGGTATTAAGCGACCAAATGGTATGGTGCTTACATCTGGACCGACTGGTTCAGGTAAGTCGACTAGTTTGTATGCATTGATCAAAGAAATTAAAGACGATACCGTTAATATCGTCACCCTAGAAGACCCAGTTGAGTACAAAATGCAGGGGGTAAACCAAATTCAGGTGAACCCGGAAGTCGGGCTTACGTTTGCCAACGGTCTTCGTTCTATTCTGCGTCAGGACCCAGACGTCGTGATGGTAGGTGAGATTCGTGATGGTGAAACGGCCAGCTTGGCTATTCAAGCGGCCTTAACGGGTCACCTTGTATTTAGCACCCTGCACACTAATAGTGCAGCCGGTGTGTTGCCGCGTTTGCTCGACATGAATATTGAGCCTTTCCTTATAGCAAGTACAGTGAATACTATTATTGGACAACGACTTGTTAGGCGTGTAGCCGATAGGCGTGAAACATACCAGTCGAGCCCTATTGAAACACAAAATATTATGGCCACTGTTGGGCACTTGCTTCCCAAGACAAAAGAAGAGGTAGCGCGTGTTTCTGCTGATTTAGGGTATAAAGACCTACCATTAGCAGGCCAAAGCGCTTATACTTTAGTCAGAGGAATTGACACCCCTCAAACACCGCACGGGTATAGTGGTCGCGCAGGTATCTACGAAGTGATGGACGTGAACCCTGACATTCAGAAATTGATTATCAGTCACGCCACCAGCAACGAGATCCAGCAGCTTGCAGTCTCGCAAGGTATGATTACCATGCGTCAAGACGGCTACCTCAAGGCGTTATCAGGGGTTACAACAATAGAAGAAGTCAACCGTGTGACATCAGACACAGCATAGGAATAGGGTAGGGTATGAATAACAGTCCACAGCTACGAATCGAAGTACTCCTTGAGGAGGTTATTAAGCGTCGGGCATCCGACCTTCACTTGCAGGTTGGTTTGCCGCCAATGCTCCGCATTGATGGTCAGCTTGTGCCGGTTGTTGGGTTTAATCCCCTCGACGAAGCGGCGGTTGAGACCCTTGTGTTTGCTATTCTCGACCAAGATCAGCGTCAAATTTTGCTCAAAGATAAAGAGTTCGACTTTAGTTTCGCATTTGGCACCCTTGGGCGTTTCCGTGTGAACGCGTTCCATGAACGCGGTAATTTAGCGGCTGCCTTACGTTTGATTCCTAACGAGATTAAGACAGTCACTGAGCTCGGTTTGCCACAGGTGGTGCTTAACTTTGCCGACTACCCACGTGGTCTAGTGTTGGTTACTGGGCCAACTGGTTCTGGAAAGTCGACAACACTCGCGGCTTTGGTGGATAAAATTAATACCGAAAAATCAGCGCATATTATTACCATCGAAGACCCAATCGAGTTTACGCACAAGTCAAAAAAGTCGGTAATTGTACAGCGTGAGGTACACTACGACACCTATAGCTTCTCGGCGGCATTGCGTTCAAGCCTGCGTCAAGACCCCGATGTAGTGCTTATTGGTGAGATGCGTGACCTTGAAACCATTTCAGCGGCTATTACTATCGCCGAAACGGGGCACTTGGTGTTTGCAACGCTTCACACCAACAGTGCTGCTCAGTCAATCGACCGTATGATCGACGTCTTCCCACCACACCAGCAACCACAAATTCGCGCGCAGCTATCGAATATTTTGATGGCTATTGTGTCGCAGCGGCTTGTGCCAATGATCGGTGGTGGGCGTGTTGCAGCGGCCGAAATTATGGTAGCTAACTCTGCGGTTCGTAATATTATTCGTGAAGGTAAATCACACCAACTTGATGCGGTAATTCAAACCGGTGCCGAGCAAGGAATGCAAACAATGGACCGCACGTTGGCGAGCCTGGTGCAATCGGGTACTATTACCTACGACAACGCCCGTGAGTTTGCCGTCGACCTCGCTGAGTTTGAGCGTCTAATGAGGGGTTAATAAAGAGTGAAAAAATTTACATACGAAGCGCGCGACCAATCTACGAACAAAGTAGTTAAATCGGTTATTCAAGCTGATTCTGAGAATGCAGCTGCTCGCGTGCTTATCGCACAAGGCTTCGTACCCCTTAATGTTAAGGAGCAAGTTGGCGACGGGAGCTTCCTTAGCCGCTTTACGGGCCGTATCACCACAAAAGACAAAGTGGTCTTTACGCGCCAGCTGGCAACGCTTATTGGTGCCGGGTTACCGCTTAGCCAGAGCCTTAATACGGTCGTAGAACAAACCGAGAACAAGCAGTTACAATCGGTTATTCAAGATGTTATCGTATCGGTTGAGGGTGGGCACTCTTTGTCGGACTCATTTGCCAAGCATCCAAAGGTGTTTAACGAAGTATTCCTAGCGCTCATTTCTGCCGGTGAGTTATCCGGTACACTTGATGAATCGCTGCAAAGGGTAGCGGCGCAGCAAGAGAAAGATGCGGCGGTGGCGAGCCGTATTAGAGGTGCCTTAAC
>ERZ778020.2703-NODE-2703-length-12427-cov-5.899046_pt1 | contig 12427 bp, 9 predicted proteins | sample MGYA00375750_ERZ778020 | MGnify/ENA primary metagenome ERZ778020 (study PRJEB29350, sample SAMN05389818) | bioreactor metagenome | isolation source: Ammonium sulfate bioreactor | place: South Africa: University of Cape Town | collected 2014-03-17 ...
GGCGCTCTGCCTGTACTGCGCGCAGTTGGTCGACCGGGCCGATGATCCTGAAAGCATGCTTCTGCTCGGGCTGCTCACGCCAGTCGCCAAGACATGGTCGTCCGAATACGGGCTGGCTGCTTGCGATCTCGCCATCCAGATCCATGGCGGGTACGGCTACACCCGTGACTTCGATGTGGAGCAGTTGTGGCGCGATAACCGCTTGAATCCCATCCATGAGGGAACGACCGGTATCCAGGCCACGGATCTGCTCGGTCGCAAGATTCTCCGCGATGACGGGCAAGCCCTAAAGGCGCTTTTTGCGACAATGCAGGGCACTATCGCGCGAGCCTCGTCGGTGCCGGCGCTTGCTCCCCGCGGTATCGAACTCGATCAAGCGTGGAGCGCTGTGTCCGCCGCGCTTGCCGTGCTGAAGGATCGCGCGCCTGCGAAGGCGATGGACAACGCCACACCGTTTCTGTGGGCGTTCGGACATCTCGTCGTGGCTTGGGTATGGCTGGAGCAGGCATGCACTGCTGCACATCTGGAAGGGCCGAGCGCCGACGAGCGCGCATTCCAGGAAGGCAAGTTGCGCGCCTGTCATTTTTACTTCGAGACCGAACTGCCTAAAATTGATGCGTGGCTGACATCCACGACATCGCTGAGCGATCTAGCCTCGGCGGCAAGTGAGAATCACTTCTGATCGACGCATCATGTAGCTGCGACCGCGATGGAGCGACACGCGTCGCGTCTCCAAGCCGGTCGTCGTCGCGGTTCATAATTATGGCTGTTGGCGTTGCTCACGCTTGCCGCACAGATCGGCGACCGGGACCTCGGCCCCCTGCTCCCTCAATGTCCCGATGATCTGCTCTTCGGTGAAGCCGCTGCGCTTCATCTCTAGTCCTTGTCGCGGGCCAGAGCCTCCTTCGAACTGGATTAAGCCAACGGGGCAACGTCACCTTCATTCAAACCGGAAAATTATCATCGCACCACTTCTCCGAAGCAGCACCGCAACAGCGGCGAGCATCGAACCGGTATGAAAGTGGACCTCGATGGTAGTGATGCCCGATTTGGAAAAGGTGGATGCAGCCGGAGTCGGCTTTGCACAGGAATACGCGCCGGGAGGCAATTCGCATGACTTGGGGAATTCCGGCGTCAGCCTTTCTTCAGCTACATGTCGTACTTAGCCTTGTCGGAATCGTTACAGGACTCATCGCGGTGCTAGGACCGGTGAGAGGACGCTACTTACCATTTGGACCGCGGCCTTTCTTTTCACCACATGTCTCACTGGCTTGACCGGATTTCCGCTCCCGCCATTCGGCCTGGCAGCTTATGAACAAGGCCGCACCGACATCAAGATGGGCATCGAGTTCGGAATCATTCCCATCCCCGGACGCGTGCCACAAATGCCGGACACGATCCGACCGGCACAACCGGTCCCCACGCCAATCGACCTGACCGCGGACGAGGCGCCGCTCGCACCACGGCCATCGGAGACATCCACGCCGTCGCGCACCGACACGCCGCTCTCCGTTGCACGCGAGAAATATCTGACGAAGCCCGATGGGGAACGGGGGTCACGACGGCGAGCGCGGAGATCTGGGGCTGGTTGTCCAGTTCATGGTGGATCAACTCAGCGATCCGGCCACCAGAGTCATGACGCGCGAGCAACTCGAACGAATCGAGCGGATGCTGCCGACATTCCCGATCATCTCCGCCTGCCGCGCACGTTTCAATCGAGCCTGACGGCCCACTACAACTACGCCGGAAGCACGGATGGAAAGGCCTCAAGCGACTGACGGAAGCTCGCATTAACAAGTGCCATCACGCCTGGCTCACCAAATTCTTCCGTTGTTTGATCAAGGAGGGATACCACTTGGGGCCCGAGCCGACGTTCACATATTGAGTTCGGAAAATCTGGTGTCGCTGGCACGAGATTCGTTTGAACAGAACGAAGTTTTCAAGATCTTCCGGATGCCACTATTCACCGGATGCCTGAGCAGAACGCGGATTTGGCAGCCGGGCGATTACTTCATTCAGAACAACTTGTACTGGACCTATATCCTTGCACTTCTGACCGGTATGCGACCCGGTGAAATCCGACAATTGCTCGTGTCGGATCTCGAAAGAGGGGAGATCGCAATGATGAACGAGTGGCTGGCCGCTCGCGCGTCGATAACGCAGTCGAGACATCGAGAAAGACCAATTAGCAAATCGATGGATAGAAAGACTCGCTGTGCCGCTCGCCGCAGAGGCGCATTGCATCACTCAAATCAGCCACTCCGTATAAGCGGGGCAGCTCCATTATCCGAGGGTCGGCTTTAGACAACAAGCCGTTCTGGAGTCAAACCTTGACTTAAATTATAACTTTGAAAATTAGTACGCCCATTGCAACCAAGAAACGCAGGATTCGGCGGTCCAAGGTTACCTCACGCGTACAGTTGATTGAGAGCCACCCGCGACGGGCTTAATTCCATCGGCGGAACACCATACTGGCATTCACGCCCCCAAAGCCGAATCCGTTGGAAATGGCGTACTCCATGCTCATCGGTCGGGCTTGGCGTGAAACGATATCGACCCCGTCCGCCGCCGGATGGGCGGTGGTGAGATTCAGCGTCGGAGGCGCAATCTGAGCGCGAAGAGCCAAGGTCGTGAAGATCGCCTCCAGGCCCCCCGCCGCACCTAGCAGATGGCCCGTGGCGGACTTGGTCGCGCTGACGGCAACCTTGCTGTCCGAGCCGAAGATTGTCTTGATTGCTTGAATTTCGCCGCGATCGCCGATCGGCGTCGAGGTGGCATGCGCATTGAGATGCTGGATCGCGCTGGCGGGAATGTCAGCCTGAGCAAGGGCCGCTTCCATCGCCCTGCGTGCGCCGCTACCATCCTCCGGGCCGGACGTGATGTGGTGCGCGTCGGCGGACGTGCCATAGCCGACAATTTCCGCGATCGGGCGGGCGCCACGCGCCAGCGCGTGATCGAGCGCTTCGATGACCAGAACACCGGCGCCTTCGCTCATCACGAAGCCATCCCGCATGATGTCGAAAGGCCGGGAAGCCTGCGCGGGCGCGTCGTTGAAGCGCGTCGACAGTGTCCGCGCCACCGAGAACGCACCGAGGCTCAGCGTATTGATGCAGGCTTCGGTCCCACCACAGATGGCGACATCCGCCTCCCCCGCGCGGATCAGACGCGCTGCATCGCCGATGGCTTGCACGCCGGCCGCGCAGGCCGTGACCGGCGCGCCAATCGGCCCTTTCAGGCCGTAACGGATCGAAATCTGCCCCGCCGCGAGATTGGCAAGGAACGAGGGCACCGTAAACGGTGAAAGCCGCCGCACGCCTTTCCCGTCCGCAGTACGAACCGCATCCGTGATCGCGAGAAAGCCGCCGATCGCCGACGCGATGATCGTTGCGGTACGTTGCTGATCACGCGTGCTTGAAGGCCTCCAGCCCGCCTGCTCGATGGCTTCGGCCGCTGCGACGAGACCCAGCAGAATGAACCGGTCCATGCGACGCTGATCCTTGCATGACACGAACGCATCCAGATCGAGACCGGCTTCGGCATCCTCGACACGGGTTGGAACGATACCACCGACCTTGACGTCGAGTTCATCGGCAACCGTATCGGGTAACCGCCTGATCCCGGAACGACCCGCTCGCAGACGCGCCCATGCCGCCTCGCTGCCGACGGCGAGCGGGCTCACAGTTCCTAATCCGGTGATGACGATACGGCGCATCGATCACACTCCGACCCGGAGCGGCGAATGGATCGCGCCGCGCGCGGCAGCGCGCAACGCATCGGTCTCGACGCGGGCGCGGTGACGCAGCAGCAGCAATTCGAGCACAAGAAAGATCGTCGCCGTCAACCACGCGCCATGAAGCATCGGGATGCTGACAATTTCCATCACGACGCCGAACCAGTTCGGATGGCGCAGATAACGATAGATGCCCTCACTCTCCGGCTCCGCGCCTGGCATCACCACAGTGGGCAACGACCAGCGCGCGCCGAGTTGCCACATCGACGCCGCCCGCAGCGCGAAGGCCAGCGCGGTGACGACCGCCGCCACCGCAAAACCCGGCCAGGAGAACGGACGTTGAAACACGTCGACTTCGACGACCATCGCCAGCAGCCAGCCACAACGCAAAGCGACGTTGAGACGCCCGATGCCGCTGCCGTCGACGATGACCGCACCCTTTGCGATCTGGCGTGCGACATTGCGGGCGCTTATCGCGGCAAGCGCGAGAAGTTGCAGCGCCATCGCCGCGACGATGAGCATGAACCAGAGTTTCGATTCCGCGATCAATTCCATACGGCCAAGGCCGCCTCCTGCGAAAAGCCGGGCCCCATCGCAACGATCAGGCCGGGCGTTTCAGCGGGCGGGCGCTCGCCGCGCAGGATCCGATCCAGCATATAGAGGACGGTGGCTGAAGAGATGTTGCCGACGTCGGTGAGCGCCTCGCGGCTCGGACGCATCATCGTGGTCGAAAGATCGAACGCCATCTCGGCGGCATCCATGATCCGCGGCCCACCGGGATGAAGCGTCCAATGCTCGATCTCCGATGCCTCGAGTCGATGGGTTGCCAGCATCGGCGAAATCACATCGCCAAGTGCTTCCGCCACGAACGTCTTCACCTCGGGCCGCAGGATGTTTCGCATCCCGGCATCGACGTAATCCAGCCCCATGATGTGCTCGGTGTCGGGCACCCAGTTGCTGCGGCTGTCGACGATGCGCACCGCGCTGCATTTCGCCAGCGCGTGATCGCGACCGACCATCAACAGCGCGCCCGAGCCGTCACCGAACAGCGCAGCGGTGACGATGGCCATAACGATTTCGCTATGGAGATGCGGCTCCAGTTCGAGCCGGCCGATCATCTGACGAAGGTCGGCTTGAACCGAACCCTGCCACAGTCCGGACGACAGTTCGCAAGAGATCAACAATGCCGCTTCGCTGGGATGGCCGTCGAGATAATCGGCGACACGCGTGATCCCGGCCACGCCGGCCATGCACCCAAGGCCCGCCAACGGCAAACGGCGGATATCCGTGCGAAAGGCGATACGATTCATCAGACGCGCATCGATGCTCGGCACCGCCGGCGTCAGCGTCACGGAGGCTAGCATCGAGACGTCGCGCGCACGCAGTCCGGTCTCGGATAAGATACGCCGGACATTGGCTTCGGAATGACGGACGCAGGCCTCGATGGCGAGAGCCGCCGAGTCGGCGATCAGCGGCGGCGCACAGAACCCCTCGACCGGAAATTCGAAGTATCGTCCCGCGATCCGAACGTTTTCGAAGAGCTGGTGGATCAGATCGACAGGGAAGCGCAGCTTGTTGGTCGTGATGAATTCCGCGATGGTGTCGGCGAGCCGGCGTTGCGGATAATATCGTTCCGGAAGCGAAGCCGCCGAAGCCACGATATGGGCACGGGTTTGCTGAAGACGATCAGACATGCACACCTCGCCTCACTTGATCCGGCGCCGTCCTGACCGCAAGCGAGATGCGAAGCTGATCGAGATGACGCAATGAGGCGACAACCTGGTCGCGGGCAACACCAAAATCGATCAGGCAGGCGATTTCATCGACTCCCGCCGCGATCAGGTGATCCGCACGCCGCCGGCATTCCTCGACGGACCCGCACAGGGAATGCGTGCGCAGATATTTCTCGCAAGCGAATTCAAGCACCGATTTGCGATCGTTTGGCGAAAGCTGATCGAACTGCGGATAGTTCTGTTTCCACAGATCGACCGAGTCAGTGAGGTATCTCATGAATGGCTCGCGGACGGTGCTTCGCACCTCGGCAGAATCGGCGCCGACGAAGGTATGCAGCATAAGCGTGACATGACCGGGACCGGCATGGCCCGCCTGTGTTCGTGCCCGGCGATAGATGGCGATCTTTTGTTTCAGTTCGGTGACATCCTGAAACAATAAAGCGGTCAGCACGTTGGCGCCCATCCGCCCGGCATCCTCGAAACGCTGGTCGGACCCCGTGCAGGTGATCCATGTTTCAAAGCGCGGCTGGACGGGCTTCGGGTAGATCGCGATGTCGGCCGACTGGCCGAGGCCGTTGGTTCGCGTCAGATGTTGGCCCGACCACAGGGACTGCACGTCCGCGATCCCCTGATATAACGACGCCAGCCGCGTCTCGAAATTCTGCGGCTGGAGCACGAAATCGTTCGGATTCCATCCTTGCCCGAAGCCGAGATCCACACGCCCGTCCGAAAGATTGTCGACGACGCTCCATTCTTCCGCGACCCGGATCGGATCGTTGAGCGGAATGATGACGCTGCCGGCGCGAATCCGCAGCCGCCTCGTGGCGATCGCAACTGCGGCGGCAGGCACCGCCGGATTCGGAAACAAACCACCGAAGCGATGGAAATGCCGCTCTGGCAACCACGCCGCGGTGAAGCCGGCCGTGTCCGCATAACGACAGCTCTGGAGCAGAAGTTCGTATCGATCGCCGCCGGCGTTGCCGTCGCCGTCACTGGCAAAGAACATCAAGCTGATCTGCACCTGCGGCCCCCTCTTGCGCGCGTCGCTGGATCAATCCCGCGATGCTGCGGATGCTGATGCCGTCGAAATATTGCTCGACGGAGATATCGACCCCGTAGCTTCCGGACAGCACATGCGTCAGTTCCAGTTGCGACAGCGAATCCAGCCCGAGATCGATCACCGGTCGGTTACAACTCACGATGGTCGGCGACACCTGCAACCGTTCGCTGATGACCTGACGCAACTCCTGCTCCAACGGCGTGGCCGGCCACTCATCGGGATGAAGGTCGACGGCCTCGGATTCGCCGTGCGCGATTTCGCTGAGATGCAGGAAGGAAAATTGGCCCTGAGAATGAAGGTCGCGGGCACGGCTGCGCTGCAATTTTCCGCTGCTCGTTCTCGGCAGGTGCTGCGGCGCGATGAAGCCGACCGTATCAACCTGAATCTGGAAGGCTTGCGAAATCGCGCCGCGAATGGCATCCGCCGCCGCCTGCGGATCGAAGCCGCGTAGATACGCCCGACGCACCTCGTGCAGAACGACGACACGCTCCTGCCCGTCGATCTGGGTCTGGAAGGCAACGGCACCCAGCGGCAACAGCGCATCATCGGCCCGCGACGCAATCTCCTCGATATCCTGCGGCGAATGATTTCGACCACGAACGATCAGCAGATCCTTGAGCCGGCCGACGATATAAAGCTCGTCATCCCGGAAGAAACCGAGATCGCCAGTCCGCAGATATTCCTTGCCATCGGCACGGTCGACCGGAGACATCGCGGAGGGAAGAGGTCCCTGATGTTCGGTGGACCAATAGCCGGAGGTGATGCTCGGCCCGCGCAGCCATATCTCGCCGACGAGGTCTTCCGGCAACGTCTCCAGCATGATCGGATCGACGATGACGGCTTCATGCCCGGCGATCACACGGCCGCAACTGACAATCGGCACAGCATTGGCATTCGTGCGGGCCAGTCCGGAAGCATGTCCGGCCACAAGTGCATGCTTGTCGAGATGACGGACCGTCGGGGCACGGCTCGGCGCAACACCTGATACCAGCAGCGAGGCTTCCGCCATGCCATAACACGGCAGGAAGGCTTTTCGCCTGAAGCCGCAGGCCGAGAATTTCTCGGCGAAGGCCTCAAGCACCGCATTACGGACCGGTTCGGCGCCATTGAAAGCGACCCGCCAACGCGACAGATCGAGACTTTCCAGATCGCCGTGGCCGATCCGATCCACGCAAAGCTGATAGGCGAAATTCGGAGCGCCGCTGAAGGCCGCGCCGAATTTCGCGATCGCCCGAAGCCAGAGAACCGGTTTCTGGATAAACATCACGGGAGTCATGAAGTAGAGCGTCGAGCCGGTATAGATCGCGATCAGGACTTTTCCGACCAGCCCCATGTCGTGATACATCGGCAACCAACTGAAGCCGACGCTGCCCTCATCGACCTCGAAACTCTGTTCGATCGCCCGGAGATTGCCGAGGAGGTTCGCATGGGTGATCACCACGCCTTTCGGATGGCCTGTCGAACCCGAGGTATATTGCAACATTGCAATGTCGGTTCGCGCGCGTCCGGGTGCCGACGACGCCCCGTCGAACTGCGTATCCGCAGACAGCACCACGCGCGGCGCAGGGAGGCTGTCAGCGAACTTGCTCGCGATGCGATCGTCGATCTCGGCGGCACAGAGGATCCAGCTCGGCGCGCAGTCCTGACAGATGCGGCGCAACGGCTCGATGTCCCGTTGCGGCGGATAGGCCGGCACCGGGATGACCCCGGCCATCACACAAGCCAGGAAGCTGGTGATGAAATCGACGCCGGATGGATAGAGCAGCACGGCCCGCTCGCCACCGCGGACACCGAGCGCGGCAAGGCTGGCGTGCTTGGATCGCACCTCTTGCAACAATTCGGCGTAGGTGACGGTGCGCGCATCGAGATCGACGCCCGTCACCTGGCCGTAGGCGATCCGCTCAGGATGTTTCGCTGCGCGGGCGACAAGAACGTCCGCCAGCGTTGAAGATGCATCCGATGCTGCTGCGGCCACGGTCTCGCCCTCCGAAGTTCTGTCGGTCGCTCTTTCGAATTGCCACGCACGGCAACCTGCGGCGAATCGATCGCTGATAGGGAGAGGTTCGTTGCAAGGAAGCACTTCCGGAATACCATAAAGGAGGTAAAGCCGGCTGAGGGTACCGGGGCTAGCGTCGCTCAAGGCGATTCGTTCAACAGTTGATGCCTTCAGCGAGACATTCGATGGTGCAGGCCAGTGATATCGAGGCAGGCCACGCGGTCTACTCACCCGCCTTTCTGCGGATCTATGACCTGTTCGTCCATGGCCTGGTCAATCACCTCGTCTGGCATTGCCCAACGGCCGCGTTGCGCGCGCTCTACGATCGCAATGTGAAGGCGCATCATCTCGATATCGGCGTCGGAACCGGCTACTTTCTCGACAAGGCCCGCTGGCCGGCCGCGCATCCGGACATCACCCTGCTCGATCTCAACCCTCATTGTCTGGACTTCACATCGCGTCGCATCAGCCGCTTTGCCCCTCGCACGGTGGTTGCCAACATCCTCGAACCGCTCCCGAGGCTCGGTCCGTTCGATTCTGTCGGCTTTGGCTATCTGTTTCACTGCATCCCCGGCACGATTCCCGAGAAAGCCATCGCCTTCGATTATCTGCGTCCGCTGCTGGCGCCCGGCGCACGCGTATTCGGCGCGACCATCCTCAATTCCGGGCTGCCCCGATGGCGGCCTTCACAGGCGCTGATGGATTTCTACAACCGGATGGGATTCTTCTCGAACGCGAAGGATACGCTCACCGATCTCACCGCAGCACTGGAGCAACGGTTTGACCACGTGCGGATCGACATGAAGGGGCCGGTTGCGCTGTTCGAGGCACAGGCAGGCTGACGTTCCGGGCGACCGTCAGCTTTCGGCAAGGCAGGCGGGCAAAATCAGCGTTAGCATGGCCTGACCATCACAATGGCTCAGATCGATCCGGCCGCCGAGCGCGAGCGCCCGGCTCTGCATATTGTTCAGGCCGTGTCCCCTGATGCCGCCTGGCGTCACCACACCGTCATTCCTGACGGTGATGACAGCAGATCCCCCCTCCCCGGTCGCGCTCGCGATCTGGATCGAACGCGCTGGCCCGTGCTTGATCGCATTGGTCACGGCTTCCTGGAGAATGCGCAGTATTGACAAGGCATTTCCTGGCGTGACCCCGCTGATACGCGGCAGATTCTCGACGGACCACTCAAACGCAACTCCAATGCGACGCAGCCGCGGGCCGACACGCTCGCGGAATTCGGCCAACGCAAGTAACAGGTCGCCATCGCCGAGATCGAGCGAGTTGATCACCATGCGCAAATCGTCGAGAGCTTCGCGGGCGGTTCTTTCGATTGCGGCCGGATCGGCCGTTTCCCTTTCCGAAAGCGCGATGATGGAGACGAGATGACCGCTCAGCCCGTCATGCAGATCGCGCATCAAGCGTTGACGTTCCTCTTCGCGTGCGACGCCGGATGCGCGGGCCGTTTCACGCTGGTGAAGCACGGTCAATTCGGCCTGCTGCTCTGTCAGCTTCTGGCGCAAGATGTCGTTGGCCTCATCAAGAGCATTCAGACTGACGGCGAGACGCCACATCAGCATCGCGAAGATCGCCGTAATCGTCAAAGCGCGGACATAGTCCGTAAGCAGGAACACACCGTCGACCACGCCGACAACGACGCCGAGGTCGCGAAGACCGAACCATCCCATCAGGAAGAACGGCACCGCGAGAAACAGATGCTCCCATTCGGCACTCCGCAGTGAGCCGCGCAAGAGCAACACCGCTGCGACGATATTGCTGCCGGTTGCGATCAACGCGCTCACCAGCACGACCGGGAGCGGCGGAAATATCCCGCTCGCCAGGCCCGCGGCCAGGAGCAAGGGCGTGACGACAACAGCGACTTGCAGCCACAGCGGCCGCGCGGAACCGACAATCGCCAAAGCCAGTCCGATCCCCGTCAATCCGAGGCTCGACATCAGGAACATGAAGTAAAGCTGGGCATCGACCAGCGCCTGTGGCTCGCTGGGCAGACCCAACAGCATGCGGACCAAACTGCCGGAGGCGATCAGGAAGAGCCAGCCGAACACCGGATCGTGCCGGCGGGCCATCCACACGATGGTGATTCCGAGAGTGACCAGAATCTGGATGACGAGCACCGTGATCCAGATGCTTTCGCCACCGAGTATCCAAAGCCAGTTGCCGTCGATGGTGTCCTGATCCGCGATATAGATCGGCGAGAGATGACCAGGCACCGCCCCGTCACGCCGCTCAAGCGTGATGTCAAGCTGACCATCGGCGGCGGGCGGCCCGATGCGTGGCAATGTCAGAAAGTAGGCGGCTCCCGTCGCCAGCCGGCTCCACGGGCGGGTATCGCTGCCGTCAAGTCGCTGGTCGTTCAAGCGTGCAATGAGAGGCTGTCGTGCCGCGGGAATGACAAGCATCTTCCCGGGTGCCATCGCAACAGCAGGAACACGGATGCTGTAGGTGGCGCGCGCCGCACCGTAGGATCGATCGTGCGGCCAGGTGTGAGGCAGGCCCACCGCTTGCGCCGCCCCGCCGTTGAAACTCACCTGTGCCTTGTTCAAAACAACGGCCGTCTCCGGCATTGGAAAAGCGATGAAGTTCGGAGCAAGCGCGATCAGTGCCGTCACAACGAAAACAGCCAGTCGGACCGCCACTATGTGCGTAAACCAGCCGCTCACAATCGGATCAACCCCAGGCGGATCGCTTCGTAAACCGCCTCGGACCGGTTGGAGGCCTCAAGTTTTCGATAGATGTTCCTGACATGGACCGGCACCGTCTGTCGTGAAATCTTCAACTGGTCCGCGAGTTCGCCATACGTGAATCCCTTGGCGATACCCCAGAGGATATCCATCTCGCGCGGCGTCAGGTTAACCTGACGCGTCTCTGGAGGCGCGCCGGCCTGCCTGCCCTCTCCCAGCCGGCGCACCAGAATGCGGGCTATGCGCGGTGAGATCGGAGATCGCCCGGCCATCAGCTCATTGACCGCCTCGATCAGGTCGACTGGATCGGCATCCTTGTAAAGATAGCCGGAGGCACCCGCCTCAATAGCATTGAGCACAGTTGCTTCATCAGCGAGCACCGAAATCACCATGGCTTCGGCGGAAGGTTGCTTGAGCCGCAACGTCCGGATCGCTTCGATGCCATTGCCGTCCGGCAGCTTGAGATCGGTAATCAGAAGATCGATCGCATTGGCCGTAATACCGGCGATTGCCTCGTTCAGCGTTGCGCAGACGCCGACCAATTCGCCACCGTCCCAATTCCGCAGCAGCGTCGCGAGCCGATCGCGGACAGGACCGTCATCCTCCGTGAGCCATATTCGATAACGCTGCGGTGTGGCAGGCGTAGAGATGGCGGAGGTCATATCGAGTGCCACCTCTGAGCATGAGAATGGAATTATTGTCTGTTTGATCCTTGTAATTTCTCATACTGAATCGTCGGCATAGCATCAATCGATTTGATTGAAGTAACATTCGGCAGCTTGATTTTTACGGTATGGGCTCGCGTCACCGGAGCTGCCCTGTTCTGGGGTTCAGACGCTCGGCAATGTCCCGAGCAGTTGAAGTGCTCCCGAAACCAGACCAGCCGGCGCTGGGATTTTCCGTAGCTTCGGGCTTATTCCAGTAGCCCGTCATTAATTGGGGCCCGCAGTATACGATCTCGCCACGCGTAAAAGGTACCAACGAGCGCCCTTCCGGATCGACAATGTCGAGCCGACAAGAAGAGGATGCCTGGCACTTCACAGAAGGACCAGCCGTCGTGACTTCTATTTGCTATTTGCCTTCCGATACGGTCGTCAGCACTTTCTGCGCGCCGGGTGTGACTGTTCCTTCGCTCGCTGATACGACATCGGCAAGAGTAAGCAAACCGTTGGCGATGCCGTTGGTCATGCGGGTGCACCACGCCTCCGC